>Ga0315545_1000161_pt1 | contig 73045 bp, 65 predicted proteins | sample SalMarSW160210MG_FD_203096 | JGI IMG/M metagenome (GOLD analysis project Ga0315545, IMG submission 203096) | Salt marsh sediment microbial communities from the Plum Island Ecosystem LTER, Massachusetts, United States - Salt Marsh Sediment SW1602-10 ... | reverse complement strand
CATTTTGGCAGCACCGTTGAATTCTGCCTCCCACATCTTCTATGCGCGTATTTCAGGCCGACTGAAACGTTTCGAAACCGCAAAGCGTCTACCTGAAGATAAACCGATAGAGACTGGAGATGCTGAGGTTGTGATTATCGGCATGGGTGGCGTAGGAACGAGTGCATTTGACGAAATGAGGCGTCGATACGGCGATGTGGTGATCGGACTGGATTTTTGTGCTGAAACTGTAGAGCAACATCGAAAATTAGGGAGAAATGTTGTTTACGGCGATGCCGAGGATAGCGATTTCTGGGAGCGAGTCGAACTGGCAAAAAGTCGGGTTATTCTGGTCATGCTAGCCTTACCGAATCCCAAAGCCAGTATATTTGCAATCCGGCAGATGGCTCAGAGGGGTTATCAAGGCCAGATCACAGCGTCAGTGCGTTACGAGGATGAAATACCAATCCTAAAAGAGGAGGGGATCAATGCCGCATACAGCCTTTACGAAGAAGCTGGCGTTGGATTTGCCGACCACGTGTGTGCCCATATGGATTACTGCAAGCTCAAAGATGCCGGTCTTAAATCCTGAAGGGAGGGTCTTGCGATGATATTTTGTCACGATGTCAGATCAGCCAAATTGACATGTATCAAATTCGAACTGTAAATATCAGATCCTTATTATTTTTCAGATATTCCGTTGTTATACCCAAGAAACAAACTGTAATCCGCTGTTCTTTATATTTACCACGAACCGCTATTTTGGTGGCTTTTCGGTGGAATTACCAGAATGAAATGAAGGGGTTATAAAAGGGCAAAATCCTATTTTCGATTTTCTGGAAAGTTTTACGTAAGAAAATCGTCATCTTTTTCAAGATACATCTCATACTGCCAGCGTTCTTCGACAAGCTTATCAGGCACATCTGATAAAAAATACGCTTCTGCAGCATCTCCATATGAATATGAATAACTGCTCGGACCTTCTGAACGGGTGAGGATTAATTCATTCTTTGCTCTGGTTATGGCAACATATAGAATCCGTCGTTCCTCTTCCTCCTCATCCTCAGCACCTAAACTGCGAATGTGAGGATACATTCCCGGTTCAACCCGAATAACATAACAAACAGGCGATTCTGTACCCTTGGCACTGTGAACGGTTATCAGAGTTACCACATCCTGGTTTTCCAATCGTGATGCAACTGTTGATGTGATTGGATCCAAAGTATATGTCTCGATAAACCTCATCAGACTTCGATATCGTTCCGCGAGTCTCACCAGCAAGTCAAAATCCTTTTTTCGCAGATCCCATTTATCGTATTTTTGAGACAAGATCGGTTTCAGGAATTCTCCACCCACACGCAAAGCTTTGGTCGGTTCGTTCCAGTATTTTAATATTGTTTTCGGTCCATTCACAATTTTTTGTTGATCCTTTTTGAGCTTATTGGACAATTGGTCTAACGCTTCTTTCATATTTCCCATTTCTTTCATTGCTGATATCAGTCGCGATGCAGTCACGTCACCAATTCGTGGCCAAAGTGTCAAATATCTTATCCATGCAAGCTCATCATGATTACTTGCTGCTGCTCTCACTAAACAAAGAAGATCTTTGACATGGGCAGCCTGCAAAAAACTAATTCCACCGATAAATATGTATGGAATATTTTTTTCAATCAACATGGCTTCCACACTTCTTGAACCCCATGCAGTTCTTGTGAGAATCATATGATCACTCCATAAAGATCCTGTTTCATGGCGCTCGATAAGATCCTCGGCGATCCATTTCGCTTCATAAAGATCACTGTCAAAATCAACCAGAAGGGGTTTAGTGCCGGTTCCCCGCTGAGTCTTAAGATTCTTGTTATATTTCAAAGGAGATTCTTTTAACAGCCAGTTGGAAATATTTAAGATTTCCTGTGTGGAACGGTAGTTATCTTCAAGCTTAAGAACGACTGAATCAGGAATTCGTTTTTTAAAAGAATGAACGTTTCTAAAATCAGCCCCCCGGAAGGCATAAATACTTTGCGCATCATCCCCCACACAGAACAGTTTGGCGGGATCTTTCATACCGTCCAGGATAACCCACTGCAGAGGATTTGTGTCCTGGGTCTCATCAACGAGGATGTGGTCGTAGCGGCTCCGTAATCGATTACGGATTGAGGAGTCTTCATGTAGCTTTTTACCGAAGTGATGAAGAATGTCGTCAAAATCAAGATAACGGTTTAATTGTTTCCTTTGTTTGTACTCGGTAAATACGGCCAATATTTTATTGCAAGTTTCATCGTCAAATTCTGTATATTTATTTAAATATTCCAATACGCCCATGTTTGTATTGCGGGAATACGAGAAAATATTTACCAGCTGAGAAGCTTTAGGAAACTTTTCTCCTTTGGTTACGTATCCTGCTCTTGCAAGCCTCATGAGACTATTTTGATCATCTCGGTCTATTACCGTAAAATCCTTAATTCCAAATTTATCCGCCATTCTTCGCATGGTTAACAAACAAAAATGATGAAATGTTCCCGCTGTTACCACATTAGCGGCATCGCCAATACCTGAATATAATCTATCTGTCATTTCTCTGGCGGCCCTGCGTGTAAATGTCAAAAGAAGTATGCGTCTTGGATCAACGCCTTTTCGTATTAGATATTCGGCCCGGGCGATTATTGTCAGTGTTTTACCTGTGCCGGCTCCTGCCAAAACCAAAATATGTTGATCTTTATATTCAGCCGCTATTTGCTGATTTTTATTCAAACGCAATCCGTTATTCATAGTTTTTTTCTCTCGTATAACCAAAACCTCTATATTAATAATGAGTTGTTTGTTATTTAAAACACAAAATATAGTTTATAAAATCATAGCTCAATTTTTACAATTCATTTTTGCCAACCTTTTAACACCATATAATCCAAACTATTCTGGTGAATTCCTGGTCACGTCAAAACAAATTGAAAAAGATTCTCAGATCGAATTTTGGGAACTGTCGGAAGCTCGGTTATAAATCGCAAAGCCGGATCTGGAAACCAGAATGCCCCTATCAATATGCACAGTGAATATTGGCAGAGAAAGGTTGAGCGACCTTCATTCCAATTATTGAAGAATGAGGTTGAGAAATTAGGATATTCTGGAACGGGGAAAAAGTATGGAGTCAGTGATAATACGGTTAGGAAGTGATTGATATTTTACAAAAATCAATCTGAAATTTTAAATTAGAAAGCGGATGCCAAGTCACCAAAAAATTCCTTTTTCTCACACAAATTCTCACACAAATCAAAAAAGGGATTAACCGCAACCGGCTAACCCCTTGATTTTCTTGGCTCCCCAGCACGGACTCGAACCGCGGACCCAGTGGTTAACAGCCACTTGCTCTGCCAACTGAGCTACTGGGGATCAATTGGAGCCTTTCTCTGTAATAAAAAAATAAATCCCGGTCAAGAAAAAATTTAATTAATTTTTTTTTTGTTTTGGCTATTGCCGGTTAATGGTTTGACTGGTAAGAACATATTATGTTGCATAAAAAGTTCATCAAGAGTTGTTTGCTTGTTATATGGGTTGTTGCCATTTTGCAGCTCTGCGTTTCATGTGCTGTCACATCGAAAAACCGGTATTTTAAAGCTGAAGCATGCTATTATGAGCTACGAAAAAATATAGGAAGTCAAAAATACAGATACAACTGGTTGCGGTGTATAAAAAAGTTCCAGGAAGTTTACAAACTAGACCCATCAGACCCCTGGGCGCCAGCGGGCATGTATATGTCCGGGAAGCTTTATGGAGAACTTTACGAACGATCACATCGAAAGTCTGATAAACATGAGGCTAAAGCTGTTTTCAGGCGGATTATAAAACGTTATCCCAAAAGCCGGTACCGGGCAAAAGCAGCAGCAGCAATACGCACCCTTGAAAAAAACGCATCAAAAAGAGCCACTCAAGCAAGCCAAACGAGAAAAAAATATATCCCGGCAACGCCTCAGGCTCCCTCGAGTACCCGAAAAACCGTTGACACCAGAACCACCGTAACCGGACTGCGTTACTGGTCTAATCCGACCTACACCCGGGTTGTTATTGACGCCAGCCGGGAAACATCCTTTACCCACAGACTTCTCAAAAAAGATCCTGCCATTAATAAGCCTCAGCGTTTGTATGTTGATTTGAAAAACAGCAGACGGGGGAAAAACATAGAAAAATTTATACCCATCCACGATAATTTGCTCAGGAATGTGCGCGCCGGTCAGTATACGCCCCATGTGGTTCGGGTTGTGGTCGATATCAAGTCTATTGAAACCTATAAAATTTTTTCACTCAAGCATCCGTTCAGAGTGGTCCTGGATCTGTCAGGAGATTCTATGGATACTTGGTCTGCTGCAAAATCTCAAAAAAAAGCAACTGCAACTACAATCAAAAAGCGTACAAAAAGGGCTTCAGCCAACAGACTTCAGCGTGACCGCCCACTGATCGTTATTGATCCGGGCCACGGAGGACAAGATTTTGGATCTTACGGCTATCTAAAAAAAGTGTATGAAAAAGATATTGCACTTCAAATTTCCAAACGGCTTGCCAAAAAAATCCGGAAAAAACTTCCATACGAGGTTCTCATGACCCGGAATAGCGACGCCTACCTTACGCTTGAGGAACGGACGGCAATAGCAAACACAAAAAATGCAGACCTTTTAATATCCATACATACGAATGATTCCGGAAATCAAAGCTTATACGGAATTGAAACCTATGTTCTGAACCTGGCCACAGATAATTCAGAGATAACTGTCGCCGCCCGTGAAAATGCCACTTCAACAAAGAACATCAGTGATCTGCAAACCATTTTAACAGATATTATGCAAAACACGAAAATTGATGAATCCAGCCTCCTGGCAAGTTATGTACAGAATTCTTCGTGTAATTACTTAACACCAAGGTACACTCATATCAAAAACAGAGGGGTTAAAAAGGCGCCTTTTTATGTGCTTCTCGGTGCACGGATGCCCGCCATATTGATAGAGGCTTCCTTTATCAGCAATCCCAGGGAATGCAAACGATTGACCAGTACAAGGTACCAGGAACATTTGTGCGAGGGTATATTAAACGGCATAAAAAAATATGTCGAGAAATCGAGAATGGCCTCATAATGGTGATGCCGATAGCATTGACGGATAAAGGTCAAAACGTCGCGAGAACCGTAATCCAGTAGCGAGACCTTTGAAAAATGTTCAATTTTGTTCAAGCCCAAGAAAGGCGAAAATTTTAACCACAGACATACATTGAGTATTTCGAGGATTAAAATTTGAGCCTGACGCCGGGATTGGGCAAAAGGGGGCGTTTTTCAAAGGTCTCGTTGCCTGTATTACCCGATATTGGGCACAAGGGTCCATTTAATCACCCAGAACTGGGTGTCAGGGTCTTTATCCAGGCACACAATACCGCTGTTTTGGAATTTAAAGACCGGTTTTTCGATGGATCCTGTTATTAGAAATGAAGTCATCCTTTCCATAAAAGGCAGGTGACCGACAAGCACACGATTCGCCGTGCTGTCCAGTTTATCGGCAAAAGCTGTTACATCATCCAAAGGATTCAGCCCGCTGCTTTCTTGTATCCCACCTTCAGGCTTTAGGATAGATTCAAAGATCTCAGCGGTCTGACGAGCCCTGGTCTTACCGCTGTGAGTTATGCCCGACACAAGAACGTTGTATCCTTTGGCCACTTCTGCAATACGCTTTGTTTCAGCGACACCCTCTTGTGAAAGACCCTTTTTCGGATCTTCATCTTTGGGCAAACTCTTGCCGTGCTGAACAAGAAAAAGTGCCATTGTACGCTTCCTCCTTAAACCTAAAATCTGCATTACCTTTTTGTTTTTCTGTCACGCAGTGCTGCATGAGCGGCAGCAAGCCGTGCGACAGGTATCCGGAAAGGGGAGCACGAAACATACGTTAATCCCAGCTCATGGCATAACTGAATAGATTCGGGATCACCGCCGTGTTCGCCACAAATACCGCATTCCAGGTCGGGTCTTACGGACCGTCCTTTTTCAACTGCCATTTTCATGAGCAGGCCCACGCCGTCCCGATCGATAACTGCAAAAGGATTATCCGGCAGGATTTCTTTTTCCATATATTCAATCAAAAACCCGGCTTCGGCATCGTCTCTGGAAATCCCGAAGGTTGTCTGGGTCAGATCATTGGTTCCAAAAGATATAAAGGCGGCATATTCGGCGATCTGGTCGCAGGTAAGGGCGGCACGGGGTATTTCGATCATGGTTCCGAACTTGTATTTCGGCTTAATGCCCTGTTCTTTCATAACCTTCTTGGCCTCGGCCTCAAGGGCCTTTCGCTGAACTTTTAGCTCGTTCACATGGCTGGTCAGGGGGATCATCACCTCGGGGTGCACGTCGATGCCCTCTTTGGCCACCATACACGCGGCCTCAAAGATGGCACGAACTTGCATGGAGGTCAGTTCCGGAATGTGAATCCCCAGGCGTACACCGCGCAGACCCAGCATGGGATTGGATTCATGCAGACTTTCGACCCGTTTAAGTATTGTTTCTTCTTTGGCGATTTGATCCAACAGCTTGTCGATTTCCTCAAGAGTGCTGGCCTCTTTCAGACGAATCTTCCAGTCGGTCAAATCTCGCATCAGGTCTACATAGTTGGGTAAAAATTCGTGCAAGGGCGGATCGATCAGGCGAATGATGACCGGCAGGCCGTCCATCACACGGAAAAGGCCGGCAAAGTCTTCCCGCTGAAAGGGGAGCAGCGCATCGAGCGCCTCGCGCCGTTCACTCGGCAAATCCGTCATGATCATCTTTTGCACAAAGGGGAGTCGCTCGGCCTCAAAAAACATGTGCTCTGTGCGGCACAGGCCGATCCCTTCTGCGCCGTAATCCCGTGCGCGTTGAGCGTCGGCCGGATAGTCGGCGTTGGTCCAGACGCCCAAACGACGAAACTCATCCGCCCAAGAGAGTATTTTCATCAGCCACGGATCTTTAATGTCAGGCACCATGGTCTTGAGCTTACCCACGTAAACTTCGCCTACAGTACCGTCAATGGAGATCCAGTCACCTTCTTTGATAATTTGATCGTTTACGCTCATCTGGCGATGAGCCATATCGATTTTGAGTTCCGAAACCCCCACTACAGCCGGCTTGCCGAACTGCCGGGCAACCAAAGCTGCATGGCTGGTTCGACCCCCCCGGCTGGTAAGAATCCCCTGGGCAGCCAGCATGCCGTGTACGTCGTCCGGACGCGTTTCAGGACGTACCATGATGACTTCTTTGCCTTCTTTCTTGGCCCATGCTTCGGCGATATCGGCGTCAAGGGCAACCACGCCATATGCCGCGCCCGGCGAAACATTAAGGCCGATGGCCAGCATTTCGCCTGAAGCTTTGGCCTTTTTGATGGCTTCACGGTCAAATTGCGGATGAAGAAAAAAATCAACCTGCTCGGGAGAAACACGCATAACCGCTTCTTCCCGTGTAATCAAACCTTCTTCCACCATATCAACCGCTATTCGAACAGCGGCCTGGGCCGTACGCTTGCCGTTGCGCGTCTGCAGCATCCACAGTTTGCTTTTTTCAATGGTAAACTCAACATCTTGCATCTCACGATAGTGCTTCTCCAGGTTCCTGGTGATCTGCTCGAATTCGTCATAGGCCGTGGGCATTTCCTCTTTGAGTTTTGCAATATCATAAGTCAGGCGTATCCCGGCAACCACGTCCTCCCCCTGTGCATTGGTAAGATAATCGCCTTCTATGAGATTTTCTCCGGTGGTCCCGTTGCGCGTCAAGGCAACACCGGTGGCACTGTCATTGCCCATGTTGCCAAAAACCATGGTCTGAATACTGACCGCGGTACCCAGATCATGTGGAATACCAACAGCATTGCGATAGTCAACCGCCCGTTTACCGTTCCAGCTCTTGAAAACCGCTTCGGTGGCCAAAAGCAGTTGCTCCTTTGGATCGGTTGGAAAATTGCGGTTTGCAAATCGTCTGAAAATGGATTTAAATTTGTCAGTCACGTCCTTCCAGGCATCGGACGTCAACTCCGTGTCGGTTTTGACACCTGCTTTACGCCGGGCTTCGGTAATGACTTCTTCAAAAGCCTCATCAGGCGCACCCATTACAACACTGCCGAACATTTGCACCAAACGGCGATAAGAATCGTACACAAAGCGTTCATCGCCGGTTAATTCGATCATGCCCATGGCGGTTTCGTCGTTGAGACCGATGTTGAGCACCGTGTCCATCATGCCCGGCATGGAGAACTTTCCGCCGCTGCGGCATGAAATCAATAACGGATTCTTTCGGTCACCGAATTTCTTGCCGGTGGCAGCCTCGACAGTTTGCATCCCCTTTTTTATCTGTTCACTCAGCCCCTCTGGAAAGGCGCCACCCGCCGCTAAATAGGCATTGCAAGCCTCAGTAGTTATGGTAAAACCGGGGGGAACCGGTATGCCAATGCGCACCATTTCCGCTAAATTGGCTCCCTTGCCGCCCAACAATCCGCGCACGTTTTCCCAATCACCTCCGACATAGTCTTTTGCTTCTTCAACTTCACCAAAAAGATATACCCATTTATTAGTCATTTTGAGGCACCTCTCTATAAAATTAAAGATTGAAATAAGAATAAGGCAAGTGTAAAAAATAAGATATTCTGAATATCATTCATTTTAAGCAAAAGTCGCTTTCCTGTCAACGGAAAAGGTTAAAACTTATGAGGCTGACTTCATCATTCAATGAGGGGTCAGGGGGTTTTTTCGATTCAATAGCTCCATGAATAATCAGCCACTCCATCATACAAACTCATAAAATCAAACAGTGTATGATTTCGCTGCTGATGATTCATTACGCTATTTACAAAGCTTTATAAGAAAAACACCCCGACGGCTGAATTAACCAGTGTCCATCCAGAAATGGTAGATTTTGGTTTCCGGCAAGGCCCGAGCGAGTTTTTAACCGCAGACATAGCGCGCTATTTCGAGGATTGAAAACGAGCGAGAACGCCGCCGGGGGCCGAAAGATGCCGTTTATGGATGGACACTAACTAAGGAGCAGAATTGTGAATATCATAGAAGCCATCAGAATGCGAAAGAGCATCAGAGACTTTAAGCCCGACCCGGTGTCGAAAACCATTTTGAGTCAAATCCTGGAAATAGCCTCCCGTGCCCCGTCAGCAGAGAATAGCCAGCCATGGGAATTTACCATTATAGCAGGGGATGTTCTTGATAATATCAGGCAAGCCAATGTTGAAAAGCTTAATGCCGGGGCCCCACGCCATCCCGACCTTCACAGTAAGGGGTTGCCTCCGGGAAGCGTGTATCGACGGCGTCAGATTGAAATTGCCAAGCAGATTTTTCAGCTCATGGAGATACCCAGAGATGATAAGGAGAAAAGGGACCAATGGATGGAGCGAGGGTTCCGATATTTTAATGCACCGGCAGTTATCATTATCTCGGTTGATCAATCGCTGCACTACCCCAGGCCATTATTCGATATCGGTGCTGTAACGCAGACCATCTGCCTGGCTGCACTGAGCTATGGTCTGGGCACCTGCATTGTAAATCAGGGCATAACGTATCCCGAGGTGTTGCACAAACTTGCAGGCATACCGGAATCAAAGCGAACTATGATTTCTATTGCCATCGGTTATCCCAATCGGGATTTCCCTGCCAATAAAGTGGTAAGTAATCGCGAACCCGTAGAAAACATTACAACCTGGTGTGGGTTTGATGAGAAAAAATCCGGCTAGCACCGGGTCCACCCACACTCCATGTTGGAGCAAACCATGCAGCCTTCAGCCCGATGAACCGGTGCACCGCAATCCGGGCAGCAAATATCTTTGATTTTTGGCGTATGATGCTCGTTAAAATGAATGTCTGCATCTTCAATTCGTTTTGCGACTTCACGGTATAAGTCCGCATTCTCTATGGCGACCTCAAGTGCTCTGCCCATTCCGGCCGCACAACTGTTTACTTCCACATCTTTTCCTGCTGAAATTGCCTTTGTACAGGCAGGACAATGAATAGATTTCATGGAGCGTATTATCTTTTCAGTAGACACACCGGCCCGGAGACAGTAAGACAAAAGCACACCCAACGCCTTGGTGTTCGCCGCACACCCACCACCTACGGTTCTGATGAAAACTTCAACCACTCCGTCTTTGTCAAAATGAGGATCTACATAAAGTTTTCCGCAGGCAGTTTTCATTTTTAGACTCGGGCCTGTTGTCGCCCGTGGACGATGTTTGAGCACCCCTCTTTTTAATTCACCGGTTCTTTCGGCTTCTATCTCTTTCTTTTTAGTATACAAAGCTTGGACATCACGGGAACCGTCCCGGTAAAATGTGATCCCTTTGCATCCCATCTTCCATGCTTTGAAAAAGGCTTGGGAAATCTCGGATTTATCGGTGTTATATGGTGCATTGATCGTTTTTGAAACGCTTGAGTCAACACCGTTGTTCTGAAATGCAGCCTGTATCATAATGTGTTCCTCAATGGAGACATCATTTGTAGTGACAAAAAAATCAGGCAAGGATTCGGTTCCCTTTTTTCCATACCACTCCCGAACCACATCAGGAACCATGTTAAGCTTTTCTCCCTCCATACACTCCTTGGTATAGCTAAATGCAAAGTTGGGCTCACACCCCGATGAACAGTTCGCAATCAGTGAAATCGTACCGGTAGGGGCAACGGTTGTAAGCGTGCCATTGCGTCTTTTGGGAATGGAAAACTCATATTCATCATAAACCGGCGCCGCACCTTTTTCATTGCCCAATCCAATGGAAGTTTCATTGGCAATATTGTAGATAAAGGTCATTATTTCTTTCGCCAGATTGACAGACTCATCGAATCCGTATCGAATGTGAAGCTTGATGCACATGTCGGCAAAGCCCATGATCCCCAGGCCGATCTGTCTGGTTTTTAAGGTCATTTTTTCGATTTCCGTAATAGGATAATTATTTACAGTGATTACCGAATCGAGAAAACGTACGCCGATCTGGGCGGTTTTACGCAGTTTTTCCCAATCAATTTTTGCTTTTCCTTTTACCCAATCCCCACTGACCATCCGAGAAAGATTTATGGATCCAAGATTACAAGAGCTGTAAGGCAACAGCGGCTGCTCTCCGCATGGGTTTGTGGCCTCAATTTCACCCATTGGACGCAACGGATTGTTTCTGTTAATGGTATCTAAAAAGACGATGCCCGGCTCTCCGTTTCTCCAGGCGCCGTCAACAATTGTTTCCCAAATCTCCCGTGCAGAAAGGGTTTTGTAAATTTTGTCATTAAAAACCAGATGATACTCCCTGTCATTTTCAACATCTTTCATAAAAGCATCTGTGATGCCCACAGACAAATTGAAATTCTTCAGCTCTCCCTCCAGAATCTTGGCGGTTAAGAAACTCTCAATATCAGGATGATCAACCCGCAGGATTCCCATATTGGCTCCATCTCGGGTGCCTCCTTGTTTTATGATATCTCCGATTGTGAAATCGAAGATTTCTATAAAAGAAAGCGGGCCTGAAGCCGTTCCTCCGGTGGAAGTAATCGGGTCTCCTTTGGGACGAAGGCTTGAAAAGCTCATACCTGTTCCACCTCCGTGCGCCTGTACATCCACGGCGTCAGAAAGTGTTTTAAAAATACTTCGTCTACTGTCTTCCATTGGAAGAACAAAGCATGCGCTTCCACACCCTTGATTTCTGCCAAAATTTCTCAAAGTGGGGCTGTTGGGTAAAAAATCCAGATCCATCATAATCTTTTTATATTCTTTCTTCCATTTTGCACGGTCTTCTGGATTTTCTTCGGCGCCTGCCACTTTATGCGCGACCCGGTCACACAATTTTTCCCAGGTTTCGCCTTTAGCAAAATATCTTTTTTGTAATATTTTTAGTGCGTTTTCTGCAATTTTCATTTTAGTTTTATCTCCTGAGCCTCCATGGAAAATAAACTCGTAAAAAGGCTTTTCCTCACGGAGCGAACAAAACTGACTTTTTACAAAAGGGTCAAAGAAATGATTTCAAAATTGATGAATTCATCATTTTGACTATCACATTTTTATAATAGCAAAAAGACAGTTGTTGGGCAAATAAATAAGGCAGGATCATTTCTGAATCCTGCCTTTTTCCCCTTGAAATGTTTTATTATTTGTTTCAAGGCGTCATCCAGTTCGGTTGAGCCATCACCCCATATTGAGCGTGGAGTCGCCCGAACCGTTAATATAATGTATACCCTATTTTATGGCATATACCCAAGGTCGAGCTATATTTATCGACCGTTTGAGACGTTAGTGTTCCTTCTTTTTGCCTTTATACATTCTCCTATCGGCTCTATTTATGAAATCTTCAGGGCTATCTCCTTCCATGGCCATGGCAACACCGGAGCTTACAGTTATGTTTACATCTCCGGCATTGCTAGAAAAAAACCGTTTTTTTCTGAAGTTTTCTTTAAATTTCAAAATTTTCTCTTGAGCCATTTCCTCATTCAAATCTGCAATGACAACAGCAAACTCATCTCCTCCATACCTTGCAATGAAATCATCTTTTCGAAAGGTTTCCTTCAGACACTGGGCCACCTTTTGCAATATTTTATCTCCGGCAACATGACCTAACGTATCATTGATCCATTTTAAGTTATCTACATCAAAAAGCACCAACGATAACGGCCTTTTCTCTTTGTTGAACACCGTTAGAGAATTTTTTACATCCACATCAAAAGCACTGCGGTTGTATAGACCCGTGAGCCCGTCTTTTGTGGCCGCCGATTGGAAATGTGCCGCCTTTTTGGACATAACAAAGGCGTTCTTTTCTGCTTCTGCAATCTTCTTTTTAAGTTTATCGATATTTTTCTGGGCTTTTTGAGCTTTCCTGATCTCTTCTTTTTTTCTTTTCGACATAAGCCGCTTTATTTTCGTCAGTTTTTCAATGACAGCACTCTTTATTTCATCGATGGTTGTATGGAGATTAAACGAGTCGGCTATTGAACCTACTTCATTATTGACCTTTATCTCAAACCGCTCAATCTCTTTTATGTTCTCATCTCCACCAATCTCTCCTGTCAATGTCTTTTCCAGTTCTTTAACATGTCCCAGGAGCATAATAAAAGTATTGTTGATATATGTGAAATCTTCCGAGATCTTGCCTTTCAGTCCTGTAATAAAACTTAAAAACGAGGTGGCTGCATTCTCTAACTCAATCTGTTCCATTTCCTTATGGCATTTAACATTAATAGACTCTGCTTGTGTTTTCAGTTCGTCGGTTACCGGGTAAAAATTATCGAGAAGAACAATCATTATTTTCTTTACAATTCTGCATGACTTGAGCAGACGATCTTTTAATTCATTAAGTTGACTCAGGTTTCCCTCATCAAACCCTTTGTTAGTCTCTTCTGCAAAGATCTTGCTTTTTAGCTTATCATCCATAACTCAATCTTTCTTTATAAGTTTTGCCTATTAAAAAACAGACTATTTTTTTAAAAGCTCCATTGCTTTTTGAACAATGTTTTCAGGTGTAAAGCCAAATTGTTTCATTACGGTTCCACCCGGTGCGGAAGCGCCAAATCCGCTCATCCCGATGATGGCGCCCCTGTTTCCAACATAGTGTTCCCATCCCATGGGTGAACCGGCTTCTATGGCAAGACGTACGGTTACATCCGGTAAAAGCACACGGTCTTTGTATTCCTGAGGGATCTGTTCAAAAAGTTCCCAACTTGGCATGCTTACAACCCGGGCGGCAATACTTTCCAAAGCAAGACGCTTCTGGGCTTCAAGGGCAATATGCACTTCCGAACCAGTGGCAATCAGGATAATATCGGGCTTGCCCTCGCAATCCGCCAGGATATAAGCCCCGTCTGTCAGACCGTTTTCTATAGTGTCTCGGTTTAATACCGGAAGTTTCTGGCGACTTAGAATCAGAGCGACCGGACCTCTTGTGTTTTTTACGGCATGACGCCATGCCTGGGCGGTTTCAGAAGCATCCGCAGGGCGGATAACCGTAAGGCCCGGAATTGCCCGCAGGCTGGCGAGCTGTTCAACGGGCTGGTGAGTCGGGCCGTCTTCGCCGACCGCGATACTGTCATGAGTAAAGACATATATGATCGGCAGGTTCATAAGGCTGGCCGCGCGAATTGCCGGCCTCATATAGTCGGCAAAAACAAGGAATGTTCCACCATACGGCCGCAGGCCATTGTGCAGGAACATGCCGGACATTATTCCTCCCATGGCATGTTCCCGGACACCGAAACGAATATTGCGTCCTTCGTATGCATGGTTTTGAAATTCAAGGGAATTGTCCATGTATGTTTTGTTGGAAGGGGCCAGATCCGCAGAACCGCCGATAAGGGTGGGGATTTTATCTGCAATGGCATTCAGAACCTTACCTGATGCTGCACGGGTTGCAATGGGACCATCGGCAACGGAAAATTCAGGTATCTTGTCATCCCATCCTGATGTTAAAAAACCGCTCATGGCATCAACCCATTGTTTTGCCAGATCAGGATATTCTTTGCTATACGCCAGATAGTTTTCCTGCCACCTGGCTTCGGCTTCTTTTCCTGCTTCGATGCATCTTCTGAATTTATTCAGCGCCTGCTCAGGTATTAAAAAAAAGGGGGCTTCAGGAACACCCAGGACTTTTTTTGTCAGGCGGACTTCTTCTTCGCCAAGCGGTGCGCCGTGAGCATCGGCTGTATCCTGTTTATTGGGGCTTCCAAAAGCAATATGAGTTCGCAGGACAATGAGTGACGGGCGTTCGGTCTCGGCTTTGGCTTTCTGGAGGGCATTGAAAATTGCATCGATATCATTCCCATCATCAACTTTCAGAATATGCCAGTTATAGGCCTTAAAACGCAGGGCAACGTCTTCTGTAAACGTTATTTCGGTACTCCCTTCAATTGAGATTTTATTGTCATCGTAAATGCAAATGAGTCTGCCAAGGCCCAGATGCCCGGCAAGGGATGCGGCTTCAGAAGATATCCCTTCCATCATATCTCCGTCTCCGCACATCATAAATGTGAAATGGTCGACAATTTCATATCCTTTACGGTTAAATCGGGCCGCAAGGTGCCGTTCTGCCATAGCCAGACCCACGGCATTAGCAAAGCCTTGACCCAGAGGACCGGTTGTGGTTTCCACTCCAGGAGTATGACCGAATTCAGGATGTCCCGGCGTATTACTGCCCCACTGACGAAATTGTTTTATATCATCAAGGGTTACATCATAACCCGTAAGATGAAGCAGGCTGTAAAGGAGCATTGAGGCATGTCCGGCTGAAAGCACAAATCGGTCCCTGTCGAGCCATCCAGGATTTTTGGGATTATGTTTCATCACACGAGTCCATAGGACATAGCCTGCAGGAGCAAGACCCATCGGCGCACCGGGATGCCCGGAGTTAGCCTTTTGAACAGCATCCATTGAAAGGGTGCGAATAGTATTGATACAAATCTCATCGATTTTCGCCCGGCTTTCAGACAAGCCTTGATTCATGATTGGTTTCTCCTTTTTTTAAATTGTTGAGTATTTACAGCAATCCGAAACGTTAATGCAACCATTTTTCCGTCATTTGGCAAAAAATATAATATGTAGAGGTTATATTTGACATGATAGCCAAGCACAAGTATGTATGATACGCAAATTTTTCGGAGCTTTTGTCTATGATACTTAATCTTGTCTATTTTGTTATCGGTCTGTTGATGCTCTATTATGGTGCCAACTGGCTTGTAAAAGGATCTTCGAGCCTGGCTCGCAATCTCGGTTTGACACCGCTTGTTATCGGTTTAACTGTAGTTGCATTCGGGACTTCGGCACCTGAACTGTTTATCAGTGTTGTATCTTCGATTAAAGATAAAAGCATGATCGCCGTAGGAAATGTTGTGGGAAGTAACATTTGTAACATTGCTCTTGTTCTGGGTTTGGCTGCATGTATACATCCGATAACAAGCAATCGGTCGGTGTACCGCCGGGATATTCCGATTATGCTCGGCATATCGATATATCTTTTGCTGATCTCTTTTGACTCGAAAATCGGAAGGCTCGAAGGTGCGTCGCTTTTCGGTGGAATTATCTTATATACATGCTTCAATTATTATATTGCCGTTAAAGAATCCCGACGAGACTTAAAAAGCGATAGTGTTGCTTTCGCACATGACGTGGAAAAAATCGAATATGTAACTTCAAGAACCCGGCAGGTTGTATGTATCACGGCGGGAATCATCGTTGTGGTCGTCGGTGCGGAAGTTCTTATTGATTCCGCTGTTGCTATCATGAAAATATTCAACGTCAGTGAAAAGTTCATCGGCCTGACCATTGTAGCACTGGGAACTTCGCTTCCGGAGCTTGCCACTTCTGTTGTTGCCGCATTGAGGAAAGAGATGGATATCAGCATCGGCAACCTTGTGGGGAGTAATGTTTTCAACATACTGAGCGTGCTCGGAGCGGCCTCTTTAATCAGACCTATTCCTATTCCAGACGGCTTTATTCATAGCGGTCTGCTCGTTGATTACCTGGTGATGATATTCGTCGGTTTTCTGCCGTGGCTGATGATGAAAAAGAATTACACGATAACACGCAAAGATGGTTTAATTCTCCTGGCCTGCTATGTAGGATATGTCGCTTATCTGATACTGAAAGCATAGTAAGTAGCCTGATGGTTACCTGCTGCAGGACCTTAAAATCCTGTTTGGTTTTTATTTAAAGTTGTAGTGCTTTTTTACCGGTGCCTTAATATCCCAGATACAGGATAACCCTTTTGGGAATGTAACAAAATCTCCCTTCCCGAATTCCACCTTGTCGCCGTCTTTTGTTTCAACAATAACCTTGCCTTCCAATAGATAGCATTCCTCAGTACTGTCATAATACCAGTCGAATCGAGAAATTTCTTTTTCCCATATGGGCCAGGATAAAATATCTCTTGTTTCAAGATCCTTATTTGTTGGTTTTTTAATCTCGATTTTCATATTCTGCTCCTTTCGATCAATCAGCATATCAAGTGAAACCCTAATTGATCGTAAACAAAATGGGAAACATAATATTTTAATTTATTAGCATAAGTAATAGCCCAAGGCAAGTCGTAGATCCCTTTAATTTTTAGACCTTTAATTGGTTTTGTCGTAACTTCTCAATAAGTTGTGGTGTATCAAATGGTGATATTGAACCGCCAACGGATAATAAAACGTAAAATGTCTGGAACTCGAATCTAAGTGAGCCTAAAAGAAAAAACAGATGCCAATCCTTTAATATTAATTGTTTAAACGCAACATCATATATTTAAAAGATGAATGATCTTAACCGCTGTTTTTTCTTAAGGCTCACTAACATCCTCAAACAGCCAGACCTTTTACGTTTCATCACCCGTTGGCTCTATACCAGAACTTATTGAGAAGTTACGTTTTTTCAAACATATTTCAGTTGATAAAAACATGGAATATGATATTGATCACAACCGTTCGATAATGGAAAAAAATAGCAGGATTTAGGGGCTTCGCCCCAATTGGAATAATGGATTAATGGAATGATGGGTGAACTTGTCCTGAACGAAGTTGAAGGAAAGGAGTTTTTTAGACGTTAACTTATTCTTATTGTTGCAAATTATCCGAAATAGAGGTGGATAACAATGATCATAGATTTTCATACGCATATTTTCCCCAAAGCCATACGTGAAAACAGACAAAATTATTTTCCGAATGAATCTGCATTCAAGCTGTTATACAGTTCACCCGGGTCAAAACTTGTGGGTGCAACAGAGATTGTCGCTTCAATGAATGACCAAGGTGTCGACAAATCGGTTGTGTTTGGTTTTCCATGGAGAACACAGGAAATATTTCAAGCACAAAACGACTACATCATGGAAGTCGTGGCCAGATACCCCGGTCGGCTTATCGGTTTGTGCTGTTTTGATCCGTCTCATAGGGAAGCCGTTCCGGAAACTGAGCGATGTATAGAAGGAGGGCTTTCGGGGATTGGAGAAATCGCTTTCTATGAATCCGGAATTGATGACACCGCACTGGATAAGTTGTCCCCACTCATGGAAATCTGTCGGGACAGGGACTTGCCTTTTTTGATCCATACCAATGAACCGGTGGGACACATCTATCCGGGCAAAACGCCGAATACCCTGAAACAGATTTACGATCTTATCAAGAGATTTCCGGAAAATAAAATCGTACTGGCTCACTGGGGCGGCGGGATTTTCTTTTTCAATCTTTTAAAAAAGGATGTAAAAGAATGCCTTGAAAATGTATATTTTGATACGGCAGCATCTCCGTTTCTTTATGATTCCCGGATATACCGGTATGCAAAAGAAATTGCCGGCCTGGACAAGATTCTTTTTGGCAGTGACTTTCCGCTGATAAAGCCTGCAAGATATTTCAAAGAGCTTGAAAAAACCGGGCTACCACAAGATGAGATCGACTCGATTTGCGGCCGAAATGCTGCAAGACTGCTTAAGCTCTAATTCCTATTCGAGACCTTTGAAAAACGCCCCCTTTTGCCCAATTCTGGCGTCAGGCTCAAATTTTAATCCTCAAAATACTCAATGTATTCCTGTGGTTAAAATTTTCGCCTTCCTTGGTCTTGAACAAAATTGAGCATTTTTCAAAGGTCTCTATTTATAAAAGTTTCGTAGCCTGTAATAAGATCGAATTTGAGATCCTAAAAAGCTTGCCCATGGTATAAAGGTCAGAGATATTCGAAAAGGAGGGAGAACGGTTTGTCTCCAATCTGGGTGTTAGGAGTATCAGCCGGTCTACCATAGATTTGTATCAGGGAAATTCAGATTATCGACAAAATACCGGTTGAAGTCAAGATGGGTGGACAGCTCAACATGTTCTATGGATTTGGCAAGGTCGTTGGCCTTTTGCCAGTGAGGCCTGGATAAAAGGACCATCACGGCGCCCTTGCTGGCAGCGTTGCCAAGGGACTTGATTTTGTCCGGATCAACCGTGGGAAGCAGGCCGATTCGCATGGCACTGTATGGGTTAACGAAATTACCCAGCGCACCAGCCAGATAAATCTGGTCAAGATCCTGAATCCCGATACCCATTTTATCCATAAGCGTCTGGATACCGGCTGCCACAGCGCCCTTTGCAAGCTGAAGTTCGCGTACGTCTTTCTGGGTGAGATATATCGGCCTGTTGCCGGAGCTTTCTTCTTTGGAAGCCACAAGAAAGTCTTGCACCCCTGAATTTTTAACAATCCTCGAACTCAGATAATCATCAGCATTTTCCCGTGGCGGCAAAATCAATCCTTGGGAATCGATAATGCCGCAATGCAGAAGCACGGCCACCAGGTCTACCAGTCCGCTTCCGCAAATCCCTTTTGGTAAAATGTTACCGATAACCTGATAACGAAGCCTATCTTCATGAAAATTGACGCCTTCAATAGCACCGCTGCTGGCGATCATTCCCTGGGAAATTTGCGCACCTTCCAAGGCCGGGCCGGCCGCTGCAGAGCAGGTCAACAGCTTTTGCCGGTTACCCAAGAAAATTTCTCCATTGGTGCCAAGGTCAAGACCGAGAATAATTTTATCATCCTGTTCTGCGGCAGAGGATGCGAGGATGGTGCTGATCATGTCGCCGCCGATATAGCCGGATTTGGTCGGCATTACATACAACCTGGCTTCCGGATGCAGTCTTAGGCCGGCATCTTTTGCCCTGAGAATCAATCCATCGGTTAAAACAGGAGAAAAAGGCGCACCCGCGATTCCCAGGGGGTTCAAACTCAGAAAAATGTGCTGCATGGTAGTGTTTCCGGCAGCAACGGCAATAAAGATATCCTCAGGGGAAAGCCCTTCCACTTCTAAAAGGCGTTGGGTAATCGAGTTCAAATCCTTAACGAGAAGGTCGGTAAGCGTGAAAAGGCCGTTTTGATTTTCCTTGATGTACTGCAGACGACTAATTACGTTTGATCCGTATTTGCTTTGGCTATTGAGCCTGGAGATTGCTGCCACCTCACTTCCGTTCAGCAGATTTACGAGTTTGCCGACCAACGTGCTGGTTCCCAGATCAAAAACAAGTCCGAAAACCCGCCTTGCTTGTTCCCGATTTTGCCATGCCATCAAATAGTTTTCGTGAAGTACGGCCGTTCCATGGTTTTCCGTTTTTTTCATCGTTTCGGTCAGAAAACGGAGACAGTGAAGGGATGCTTTCAGGTCGCTATATTCCGAACCCATAGCGGCTTTGACGCGGTCCAGATCGGACAATCCGTCACGGCCGGATTCAGGCGGCAGGTCAACCGGTCGTTTGTTTATAAGGGGATCGATATCAACCGTGGGTCTGTGGCCGGTTTTAAGTATCTGGTGGAGGATCGGCTCATCATCCGATTCTCCGGTATGGATGATAAGGTCCTTTCTGATTTTGACACGACAGGCAAGACGAACACCATTTCTCAGCTCCTCCGGGTCGAGAAGCTCTTTCTCTTCTGCGACAGGAGGTCTTACCGAAGAAATGACTCGTATTTTACATTTCCCGCATTTGCCCAGCCCCCCGCAATCACTTTCCAGCGCCACGTCGGTCTTTTGCAGGGCCTCCCATATGGTTGTTCCTTTACGCAGTTTCAACCACAGGTCATCGGGAAGCACATTTAACATGACATATTTACTTTTTTGCTTTTTGAGTGGCAAAAATCCGGTAGCGCTGCGTCTTTTTTTTGAAGTTTTTTTCTTTTTTTTCGGCTTTTTCATGTGTTCTGATCCTACCCGGAACCCGGTCGGGGGAAATCTGACTGATCTCAGGCAATACCCGTGTGTATCAAATGAATGAGTCTTTTGTTCAAATGCGAATAATCTGCGTCTATTATTTCTAAAGACAGGTTTAAAAATCCGGCCAGTTCATTGGCTGCGGCCTCTAAATCCGGATCAGAGGGTTGTCTCACATACATCAGTTTTTTATAGTGCTTGAAAAAAGACTTTCGAATTTCACTGTCGTAAAGTTCCAGAGGTTCGAGACAGTATTCCCTGAAGTTAACAATAAGCTCTTTTTCCAAAAAATAGGTGCCGGCTGTTTTTGCCATGATCTGGTCATATCTATCGCTCCCGAGAAGCATTTCATAACAATGAAGTCCGGAAACCTTATGCGCGCAATTTTGGGTACAGATCTCTTCAATACCTGGCACACAGTATCCATATAACAATAAAGGCCGTTCATTTCGTTTCCGGGCGGAGACAATTTCTCCGATCAGGTTTTTTTTTAACGTATGTGGATACAGGTGCAGATTAGACGGCAAAAAAGTTACACGCAATTGCGGATATTTTTCTTCCAGCCGAAGTAACTTAAGGGCAGGTCTGAAAACTCCACAAGCGATAAGGCGTATTATTGAGCAAATTTTTGCCTCCTTTTACCCTGTGATCCATGTGAGACCTCTGCAAAACGCCCCCTTTTGCCCAATTCCTGCGTCAGGCTCAAATTTTAATCCTCAAAATACCCAATGTATTCGTGCCTGCCCCGTGAAATGCGAAGCCTATTTCTCCGGGGTGGTTAAAATTTTCGCCTTTCTTGGCCTTGAACAAAATTGGACATTTTTCAAAGGTCTCATGTTTTTACGAAACCATCATGTTTTGATAGTCTCCTAAAAAGTCAAAAAAATGGCTTTTTCACGAGAGCTTTAAGTTTTAAATATTTTGTATTCCCGGAAAACGAACTTTTATCTCAGAAATAAGCTCAGGGTCTAAGAGCCCATCCATATTTTCTTTTAAAATTTTTTCAACCCGTTTTTTTGCTTGGCTCAACATGTTGGGCCGACCCCTTTGTTCCCAGATATCGAAATTGCAGCGCACGGCAAGATCGGGATAGAAGAATTCTTCCATCATATGTTTGACGGTGTGGTCTGCCATGACATAATTCCCCCCAGGGCCAACCTCTTCAATTACGCCGGAACCGAGCGTCTCCCTGCTCACCCGGATACCGGATAGAATTTTGTAAATCATACCGATAATTTCATTATCAATAACATACTGTTCGTAAGAAATAGAATTGCCCGAATCGAGCATGCCTGCCGCCAGATGAATGAGATCCGCTCCGCTCATGGCTACCATTAAATTGGAAAAACTCTTTTCACAGCCCGCCTGAATATCGGGCCTCTTGGCCTCGGTAACTCCTGCCGAGGCGTAAATGGGCAAATTATAAAGCTTTGCCAGTTGAACCGCGGCAGCGTTCATCAATGCCATTTCCAATGAACCCATGGTGTATTCCATGTTCCGCAAATCCATTGTTGAGGGTACCGCACCATAAAGCACCCTGGCGCCCGGGGCGCACACCTGAGCGATGGCAACGCCGGCCAAAGCTTCGGCATGCATTTGGGAAAGGGTGCCGGCCAGGGTAGCCGGGGCAGTGGTGCCGGAAATGGGCGCCGGTGCGCAGGTGACAGGGATGCCGTTTTGGCAGCAAAACTTGAGAATATCTAAGGTGTCATACCCAAAGGTAAGGGGGCTTATGGGATTGGTTATCACGGAAACAAAGGGCTTCTGTCTGAGCTTTTCTTTTCCTCCCGCTACAAAACCGGCGAGTTCCCACATCTGCTTTACGCCTTCCAGATTATCACAGCCGCCCATTACATGTTTGGTGGTGTGGTTCAGGGCATAATAGAAATCATTCAAATGATAGTATTGCTGTTCTATGTCATGGGCCTGGCAGGATATGATATATAAGCGAATATTATCGAGCTGGTTCACCAGGGCAGCGGTGTTGGCCACATCTCTGAGCATGGTGAGCCGGTAGCCTCCCGTCCCCATATCAAGGATTCGAAACACCCTGCCGCCGTTAGAAAAATTGACCTGGCCTGCTCCCATATGAACATCGTTGAGACCGTCGCGGGAATAGAGAACAGAGCCGGAGGGGGCCTGTGCCAATATTTCATTCAGCCAGGCAGTTTCAAAGCGAGCTATTTGAGCATTATTATCAATCTGAACGCCCGCTTTTTCCAACATGTCTAGACAAAATCGGCAATGGATTTTAATCCCGACACGTTCCAAAATCCGTCGTCCCGCATGGTCTATCTGTTTGATATCTTCCGGTCTAAACAGACTGCTGAAGGGAAATTTCTTTTCCATGATGAATTCAACTCTCCGATGCTGCTGATTTACAAAGAAATACCATACATTGAAGTCAGAGATTTTGAAGAATCTCATTAATTCTCTTGAGCACTTCATCCGGTTTTGGAACCACCTGATGTTCGGACAGGATTCGTTTTGCCTCCAAATTACAGCGGTTATAAAAATCCATAGCCCCAGCACTTTTCCAGGAATCATAGCGAGAACGATCCAGAAGTTGGGGAAGAAACAAAGATTGCATGAAATTCTCAAAGGTGTGATCATCCGTGAGAAATATGGAACCCGGTTCGCCCCTGGCAACCCTTTCTATGGCATCGATAGCCAGGGTTTGGTCAGTAACCGGTATCCCATCAGCAAAAAACCTGCTCATGGAGATAAGTTCGTTGGCCATGGTGACCATCTCAAGACAAGATGTACTTCCGTATTCCAGAAAACCCACATCGTGGATCAGGTTTGAACGAGACAGCAGGGCGGTAATGATGGAAAACATGGCTTCCGCCCCTGCCTGGGCATCCATGACCTTTGCATCCGAAGCACCGGCAAATGCCCATATGGGCAGGCCGTATATCTCGTCACGCATATCCGCAAGTGCGGCCTGAGTGAGACTCCACTCCGGGCAACCATACGAAACTACGCTGGACTTCATATCCAGGGTGCTGACGTTGGGACCGAAGAGAAACGGCGATCCTTTACCGACCAACTGGTGAACGACGAGCCCCACCAAATTCTCAGCGATTCCCAGCGCCATGGCCCCGGCAAGGGTGACCGGTGCCCCGCCGCCTGCGTTTGAACCGGACGGAAAGCAGACGGGAATCTTTTTTTCGGCGCAGAACATAAGCCGTTCCATGACGTTTTCAGGAAAACGCAGGGGACTGATGGCCTCCGAATAATTTAGTATGAAAGGCTTTCTTTGAAGGGCATCTTCGCTTCCGGCCACTTGACATGCAATATCATATATTTTGGCGATGTCTTTACCACTGTCCGCGATGAATACAATCGGTTTGTTGGTGTTTTTAACCATTTCGGCAAAAACATACACATAAATATATTCGATGGGCACATCCTCGGGGTTACCCATCGACATGGCAAAAGCGATGTTCTCAAGCCCGTCCACCAACCTGGCAAAGTTTCCGACATCTTTTTTGACCGCACGCCGGCGGTCACCGGTTTCCAGATCCAAGGTAAACGTGGCATCTGAACCGGTTCCATAAAAAAAGTTGCCATTGGCAAGAGGCATTGTTTTGTTCCCCTTCTGGTCATAAAGCGTTATTTGTGTCGGGGCGGATCTCAGAGCCTCTTCGACAAGGTAAGACGGCATCCGTAACCAATCGTTGTTTAAAATCCGGCATCCGGCATCCACAAGTATTTCCCTGGCGTCGGGGTGTTCCATCTTAAAGCCCGTTTTATCGAGAATCTCCAGGGCCGCAGCATGTATTGCCAGGGTTTGATCACGGTTTAAGACCTTAAGCCGAGGTTGAAATGTGGGAATCTCCATAGGTTTCATGCGTTACTCCTTGTTTGAATGGTTTGGGGTTCAGGAAATGCCGAGTACCTTTTTAGCTTCAATCACGGCAGATCCCGCATCGGGTGCATAAGCATCCGCCTTGATTTCACTGGCAAAATTGGCCGTAACCGGTGCCCCGCCAATCATCACCATCACTTTGTCCTTGATCCCGGCTTTCTGGAGTGTCTCTATGGTTTCTCGCATACCCGGCATGGTTGTGGACAGTAACGCCGACATGGCCAGGATATCGGGTTCAACCTCCTGCACTTTTTGTACAAACGTATCCGCCGAAATATCAACCCCTAGATCGGTGATGGTAAATCCTGCGCCCTCCATCATCATGGCAACCAGGTTCTTCCCGATATCGTGCAAATCTCCCTTTACGGTACCGATGACCACTTTCCCTTTGGACGTGAGATCTCCCTCCTGAAACTGTGGTTTGATCAGCTTCAGACACTCTTGCATGGCTTTGGCAGAACGTAACATTTGCGGAACAAACATCTCTCCTTTTGCAAATTTGTCGCCAACCTGATCCATTGCAGCAATGAGGCCTTGATCAAGAACTTCTTGAGCCTTTGTGCCCGCATCCACTGCGTTCTGGGTCAGCGATACAGCTGTCTGAATGTCCCCCTTGATTACTGCTTCATTTAATGCCTTAATGTCACTCATAGTCATCTCCCCCTTTTGATAGCATGTTGCATTTTATTGTTAGTGGGCAAGTTTGTTATTTTTAATTTCTCAAAACGTATTAAAAAATTACTCAAAGTCTCATCCCATGGTTAATCGGCCGTTTTGATACGCGTCTATAAAGTTTTCGCAATATTCATCGCGACCGAGAAGCATCTCAATGGCAAGTAGTGTTGACATCAGTTCCGTGTCGCAGGGGTCTAAAATGGCGGCAGACAGGCCGTAAGCCATACAGAGAGCCAAAAAGTTTCGATTGATGAGACGACGAGACGGAAGGCCGAAGGAAACATTGGAAAGACCACAGATGGTGTTCACCCCCGGAAAATCGTTCATGATGTTACGGATGGCTTCTAATATGGCATTGCCCATACGGGTGTCAACCGAAACAGGCTGCACCAGTGGGTCCACGTAGATCTTTTCCACGGGAATTCCTTGGCCGGTAAGTTTTTGTATAAGCTCTGATCCGACTTGCACTCTTTCTTCCACGGTAGCGGGCATTGACGTTTCAGCCATACATAGCGCAACGACACAGCAGGGGTGACTGGCGACCACAGGAAGAAGAGAAGAAAAACGATCTTTCTCTAAGGAAATAGAATTGATCATCGGCTCGCCGTTGTGATGTTTTATGGCCTCGGTTAGGGCATCCGGATTCGGGCTGTCCAGACAGAGCGGCAGGTCTACAGCAGATTGGACGGCTTCTACCAGCCAGCACAGGCAATCGGCTTCTTTTTCCAAAAAAGTTCCGGCATTTACGTCAATATAATGGGCGCCTGCTTGTGCCTGGCTTTGGGCAACCTTGCCGATGAATGAAGCATCTCGTTTTTCGACCGCTTCAGCAATACGCTTCCGGCTCGTGTTGATTTTTTCTCCCACAATGAGCATAGGTTCTCCTTTCTTTCACATTTCAAATACAATCCGAATTGTTTAATGTCAATAAAAAGAAATAGTTCAAGCCTTCTTGAATCCCGAAATTGAACTTAGGGGCTTCGCCCCGCCTGCCATTGCAAGCTCGCCCGCCAGCCGAGTAAGGCAAGGCGGCCTGAGGCACGAGCGGGCAGGCCCAATTGGAATAATGGAATAATGGAGTAATGGCCCCGGTAAAATAGAAAAAAAGTTTCACCCCGGTAAGATCTGCCGGCCTGTCCCGGTACTTTCACGGGGACTTACGGGGCAGGCTGGGTAAAAATGATGGGTGCCAGAGTTCATTAACGCCTCTTGAAAAGTTTGCCAGGTGTATTGAAGTGTTGCTTTTGGGTAATAGATTTTTCAAGATTTTTTGCTCGCTCTTTAAAGAGAAAATGATATATAAAGTCACAATACCTGTCTAACTTAATTCTTCCCTTACCTGATACTGAATATCGCCAGAACCCATAAAGTTTTGTGAGATTTATCAAACGCTCACTGTATGATTTCCAGTTAAAATGTTCTTCGACTCTTTGGATACCGTTTTCAGAGATCATCGACCAGTAACTTTTATCCGTATTGCACGTTTCAATAAAGCTTTCGAGGCTTTTGGCGATAAGCTCAGGTTTACTCGTATTCAGTAGAAGTCCATTGACACCATATTCAATAATCTCGAGCGGTCCACCAAATTTTGGCCCGAATGTTGGCAGCCCCGAGGCCATTGCTTCAATGATAGTGAGGCCAAAAGCTTCAAAAAGGGCGGGTTGTACAAACATACCGCCATGATCTGCGATGATTCGATAAACTTCACCCGTATCAAGTTTATTGATGCTGGGTAACCAACGAAATTTGCCATGGAGATTGTAGCGTTCAATTAGATCGTAAGCTTTATGGATTTCTTCCCTTTCTTCAAGATCTTTGGATTCTTCAATATGAATTGTTCCTGCCGCAAAAATAAGATTACAGTTTTGCTGCAGTGCTTTGCTAATACCGAATGCCTGGATAAGGCCTGTGATGTTCTTTACTTTATCAAATCGGGCCATTGTAAAAATCGGCAGTTTTTCCGGTCTGTCCAGTTGTCCATAGATGTCTTCCGACTTTTCATGGAAAAGCCGTTTTTCCCATTGCATGGTTTTACTCTTTATCCGTTTTTCCTTGATGTAGTAGGGAAAATAAAGATTTTCATCTACACCCGGTGGAATTACGTTAAATTTGGGAGAAAAAAGGTTAATACCGCTTACAACCTGATAGAGACCGGGCAAGGTAAAGAATTGGTAGGATTCATATTGACCCATGGTATCTTCCGTTCCGGTGATTTCCTGATGGGTGCTTGTAATAATAAAATCCGATTTGTTCATCGAAAGAATGTCTGCGATAAATTGAAGCGAGAAGTGGTAGTCATTTTCCTTTTTTTGCCAATACAGATCAGAAAAAGGATATTTGTTCTTTTCAAGTGCATGAGCAATGGTACATTGAATCACGTCAAATTTATCTGAAAGTAATGAAGCCACAAGGTTTCCGTCCGAATAATTCCCAATGATAAGATCAGGATGTCCTGAAAACTCACTGACAAGTTCGGTCGAAGCATCATCGGCAAAAGCGTCGAGGTAGGGCCAGATTTTAAAACGTGAGATCCAATGTTTTACGATGTTGTAATCATTGTCTCTGAAAGGTATTCGAAGAATAAACCCGTTATGGGTCTGAAATATTTTTTCCTTTTTCTGATTACAGGTTGTGTTCTCTGCCTGAGGTATAAGCCTTGTTACAACAATTATCTTTGGTTCAACATCAAGACCGGTTAATTGAATGGTTTTTTTTAAATATTTTTCAAGGGCACGGACCTGATCAAGAATATAGATCACCTGCCCGCCGGTATCCGGCTTTCCGAGAACATCGGTTTGGCCGAACCATCCGTGAGGAGATATAATCGCGACCTTTGATATAAGGGGCATGGGAACGCACGATATGAACTTTTCCAATAAATAATCCGTGGGTTCATTTACAAGATCGATCAGAAACTGTATGGTCTCGATGATTCTGCCCACCGTGTTTCCCCAGCCGGCTTCGAATCCTGTTTTTTTCATCTTGGTCATTACAGCCGAATACGGGGTTTCAGGTTTTCTGGTTTCAAGCCATTCTTTTATTTTTTCAATTTTGCCAAAAAAAGTTTTAAAATTATTTATCAAGTCGCCGTTTACCAATAATTGCTGTTCTTTAAATTTGTGCAATTTTATGAACTCAAATAGCTTTTCGTTCCACTCGTTCGGGTTGTTGAATATATTGCTGCATAAATAACGGTTAAGAAATCGTATTCCGTTACCGATTGACCGGCTGTCTTTTATTGAAGGTGAGTAATCGTAAAACGGCATGAAATCTATATGGGGGTGGGTCACATTTTTCTGTTCTATCAATCCATGCTGATCTTTCAGGTCCAGGTGTATGGAACTATCGATCTCTTCTATATATTCTCCATCGTTACGGATGAGAAAGAACCGGTATTTTGCAACAGCATACCGATGCATGACCGCGATATGTTCATGTATAATAAAAGATTCTTGAATTTTCTTTATAAAATTAAAAATGGATGATTTTTCGCGGAATCTTTTGGTCTTCTTAGTGACATCACAGTATTGTCGAAAGATTTGAATGACGTCATTTCTCGGGAAGAATTTCTTTTCCTGGTTTGTAAGGAATGTAATATATTCTCTAAAACTTTTTCTGTCATTTTTAGTAATAATGGATGTTAGTTGATTTCTCATAACTGCTCGTTATAACCTCTTGCTTTCCGGATCAATTTATAACGTTCTATTGCCTCTATAATACCGCCCGCGCACGTTTGTTTTGCAAAATATATATTTTTCCCTCCTTTAAGCTTTTCAAGCTCCTTACTGTGGTTACCCACAACAACGGCAAGGGGTTCACCTCGTAGCATCTCTTCATCATTTCCGGAATCACCGCAAACCAGAAATTTTCTCAATGGAATATCCCACTTGTAACTCAGATATCTTATGGCTTTACCCTTGGAAGAGCGGTATGGCAGGATATCCAAATACTTTTGTTGTGAGTAAATCATATTATAACGACACCTGTTTTTTAACAATAAGTCGTGGATCCTGGCCAATCGATCTTTGGCAGGGGGCATGTTATAGCTTATTTTAAATGATGTCTGGTTTGAATCTTCCTGATATTCCAAAAAATCGAAATCCTTGAGAAGCGTGACGATCTTCTTTCTGTCCCATTGGCTCGAAATGTGGCTCTCCCAGCCTTTACCATAATGCAAGAACTTACTGTAGTAAATTTCTGTTCCTACAGATGAAATGATCACATCCGGATGATGCACACCATGGAGTTTCAGAAATTCAACGGCAGATTCAACGTTGCGTCCGGTGGCAACACCAAAGCCAATATACTTGTAATTTTCTTTTAGCAGATTTAGTAAGTCTTTGAGATGATCGTTTTTCATGCCGATCAGCGTGTCATCGATATCAGTCATCAAAAAATAGTTAAGACTTAACAATCGCCTTCCAATCGAATCCGAGGGTATAGCGGTTTGCATGTCCGGAGCTTCTTCCGCTGCAACGAGTCGTTTTATTTCTTCGGCGTACTTTAAGGCATGACTTTTCCATGTGTAGTGTTCTCGAACTTTCATTATCCCGTTTTTTGAAAATTGATTCCAGCTGTCATTATCTGATAAAATTTTCTTAATACCGCCAGCTATTTCCTGTGCCTTTGTCGGATCGATCAAAATACCGTTTCTACAATTGGTGATAATATCTTCCGGCCCGCCGTCATTCGTTGAAACGACAGGAAGCCCCGTGGCAGAAGCTTCTAACAGGGTTAGACCAAAAGGTTCGGTCAATGCAGGGTTGACAAATACGCCTTTTTTATTCGCGGCCACACGGTACAGCTCAGGAACCTCATATTCGAAGTCATGCTTTTTGGGAATGGCCATTTTACCATATAAATCATATTTGTCCATGAGCAGCAACATGTTAGTAAGCACATCTCTTTCATTTTCTTCCATTGCTTCGATGTCTTTTCGGATTCCTGCAAAAATAGCCAGATTGGCCATTGCTTGGAGTTCCTGGTCCTCGCCATAAGCCTTGACGAGTCCTGAAATATTTTTTCGTTTGTCCGGTCGGCAGAGTGCTAAAATCAGAGGTTTTTCAGGATGAATGAAAAAACGGTTCAACTCCTGTAAAATAGATGCCTGGGCATACATCTCGGTTTCGGATTTTTCGCTTTCCGGCAGAATGTCGTGATAATAAGGATAAAATTTTTCAATATCAATTCCTGGGGGAATGACTCTAAAATCCGACAATTTCTTGCGTTGGTACACGCCATACTGTTTATTAACTTCCTGAGTGGTGCTTGCGATGATCAGATCCGCATAATTCATGACCTCTTCTTCAACAGAAATACGGTGGTCGATTTTGTACTTTTTGACAATTTCTGTTTCCTTCATGCCTTCGTTTATGAGCTTTTGCTTTTTGGCCCTGCCTAAAGAATGACCTGTAAATATAAAGGGTATTCCGAAAATACGGGCAAGTTGCATGGCCACATACCCGGCATCGGCATAGTGACCATGTACGATGTCAGGAATTGCCTCCTGAGGTTTGATGAATTTGATGGTTTTATCAATGTATTCATCTAAATGCGGCCATAACAATTCCTTGCGAAAATACTTGCGGCCCCCACATTGAATTCTAATAATACGAAATTTATCATTTACTTCCTCAATAGGCTTCCCATAATCTTCGGAAACAGCTCTGTCTACAATCAGTCGGGTGAAAAGATCGACTTTTCCGATGTCTTCTACCTGGCTTAAATGCCGACCCAACTCCATAACATAGTTGATCTGTCCTCCGGTGTCCGCATCGCGGCCCAGTTCCATACTTTCGGCTCTCAGCAAGCCATGAATACTAAACATCTGAATATATAATTTGTTTTTATTCATTGATAATTTCCTTGGTCAGCGTTATATTTTTCTCATAGAATCTTTTCGATGAAGGAACAGCGCCTTCATTTTCACAGATGATTGATGCAAAATCTGTCGCAACCATAAGAATTCGTTCGGGGTGCCACTTATTAAGATAACCTATCGCGAGAATTGCCGCATAAGCATCTCCAGCTCCCACGGTATCAACGATCTTCCGGGTTCTGTTCGGCTCTATGCAATATTCTTTATCTTTTATATACAGACAACTTCCATTTTCGCCTTTTGTTAGTGATATCATTTCAATGTCGAATTTTATCATGAGAAACTCGATAAATGCTCTGGATTTCTTTTCAGGATCGAACATCTGTTTTATAATTTCAAGTTCTTCATCATTTAATTTAAGCACATGGGTTTGTTTGAACGATTCTATAATTATCGCTTTGGTAAAGCATCGCGGTCTTAAATTGATATCATAAAGGCACTTGGTATTTTGGTTCCTTTGGGAAAGAATTTTCTGCAGAGTTTTAAAACCACATTTGCTTCTTTGAATAAGAGAGCCGAAATAGATAAGCTTGGTGTTTTCATTAAGCAATGATGTAATTGATGGATTAAATACGATATGGTCATAGGCTACACCGGGCAGGATGTTAAATTCCGGCACTCCTTTGGTGTCAAGTTTCACCATGACTTTGCCGGTACTGTGCTTGTCATCAACCTGAATATCATCAGTAATAAATCCGTACTGTTTTAATTGTTGTAGAATTTCTTTTCCATCAGCATCATTACCGATTCGGGTTATAAAGCGAGTGGGCATCCCGAGATTCCTCAAATGAAAGGCAAAATTAAAGGGGGCACCCCCCAGGCGCTTGTAATCCGGAAACACATCGAACAAAATTTCACCGACAACCAGAATCATATATCGCCTCTCTTATTCACTGCTCGGTTTCAGGGAAAAAACGGACCAAACCTTCGAGCACGCCGGAGGTATAATTGCCGTTCATTCCGAAAAAATCGCCCCGGGCCAGATACAGACGGTCCGTCATCTGCTTGTGTGACAGTATTTTCATAGCTTCTTTCCGTACATTTTTGGATGCATTTTTGACCAAAATGGCCTGCAAATTGCTTGTCAGTGCATCCAGATCATTGCCGCTGTCGCCGGCAAAAACGGCACGCTGTTTATGAATTCCTTGGGTCTGTAAAAGAAATTTTATGGCATGCAATTTGGTCGCATGCTCAGGAAGAATATCGATTAACCCCAGTTCGTTGGGTTCATCAACGCTCCAAATTATACCGGCATTGATACCTTTGGCCTGGAGACGGCGGCGAATTTTATCAACCAGGCGGTAGTGATTAACCGTTCGATCAGCATAATAGCTCAATTTATATTGGTTTTGTTTTTCAGGTTCCTGCAATCGTATCTCATCAAAATCATCCAGCAGTCCGGTTAGGTCATGCCCCACCAGACCTTTCCAATCTTTTCCGATATGCCGAGACCAGCTTGCCGTCATTTCCCACTTGCCATTCGTAACCCGATAGAGCGTAGTTCCCACATCTCCGATGGCAAAATCCGGCACGGGTATGGCAAACTCTTTAATGGCATCCATGATGAGTATTTTATTCCGTCCAGTAACGTAAACCAGCGTCATTTCCGGACGTTCTGCGAGTCGCCACAGCACAGACCTTACCCGAGGCGATTCTTCCTGAGATCCATTGGGTAAAATAGTGCGATCTAAATCGCTAAACAGACATATTGCGGAAGACATTTTTTTCTATTAATGGTTGTTTTATTAATTCTAATCAGTAGAAAACATTAAAATCAACATAAAAAATATGCCTAATAAAAACAAATGCAAGTTTGCATCATAGATTTGTGAGGTAAATAAGGTTATACACATGTCCCTGTCATAGTCATGATTGAAAACCAGATGCACTATTTCTTTTTCCTCCGCTTATGGCGAGTCCTTTTCAACTTCTTCCTATGTTTATGTTTTCTTATTTTCTTTCTTCTTTTCTTAACAACCGTGCCCATTTGTTCGCTTTCGCTTGGAACTCCCCATTTCTTATAATGATGAATAGAACTAAAAACGGTTCCAAACAATTCTCTTTCACGGCCTAAGCATCCTGTTTTTCACGAACATACTTTTTGAGGTGATAGATTTCCGGTGGCCAATTTTTCGGGTCTAATTCTGTTAAGAATATCTTAAGCTGATGTGTATTGATATTTTTCAGTTCCTCCTGGGAAATGGCTCCAACCGCCATCAATCGAAAGCGGGATGGTATGGTAGCCCGTGTTATCTTCTGATTTTTATCTATCATCTTGAGGTTTCAGCAAGTCCTTGTTTTCAATTTCCAATTTTTCGACCAAATTTATTTTATCTCTCCTATCTGTTTCATATTTATAAACAATAAGTTAATGAATATTGTGACCGATTTATATGGGGTAAATTACGTATTCCAAGGAAACTGGATAAGTATTTTTCGGTGGGCTTTTTAAATTCTTATCCTTCCTAAAATCGGTAAAGAGATTGGATTCGTCAATTCTTCTTATAAACACAGGGTAAAAAGCTGTTTTACTAAAAAGTAAAAGTCTTTTTTATGTACTCCATTTTTAATTGCCAAAAATTAAAAATGTATAACCAAAATGGACCAAGAAATATCTCGCCAGTATTACTGTCATTATCAAATGCTGGATTAATAATTATGGCATTACGTTGCTTTTCTGATTATTGGTGGCTGAGCTGCCAAAATATTTATCAACCGCTTCAAAATTTGCTAACAACTTCAAAATCTTATGAAACAATAAGCTGACTTCTTAACTGGTTTTTTGCTCATCAGCGAAATAAATAGTGCGGCTCGGGAAGGCAAAAACGATCTGCTTATCTTCAAATTTTTCGAATAATTTGATATTAATTTCCTGTTGTATATCAGCATAGGTGTTGTAATCAGAGGAAAGGACATAATAGACTGTCTCGAAATTTAGTGAAAAATCACCGTAACTCATAAAATGAGAACGGTCAAAGCGTGTGGATTGAATCGATTGTACGATGTCTTTGATCATCTGGGGGATACGTTTGAGTTTGTCAGAGGCAGTGCTATACTCAACGCCAACAGTAAACACCACACGACGTTCTTGCATGCGTTTATAATTCCGAATTCGGCTGGACAGCAAATCAGCATTTGAAAAAACGAGCTGCTCACCGCTTAGACTTCGCAATCGCGTGGTCTTTAAACCGATATTTTCAACCGATCCGAGCAGATCCCCTACAATGATGAAATCGCCGACCTTAAAGGGCTTATCCAAAAGAATTGAAAGCGAGGCAAACAGATCCGCAAGGATACTTTGAGATGCCATGGCAACAGCAATACCCCCAACACCGAGCCCGGCGATAAGTGTCGTAATATTGAAGCCCAGATTGTCGAGGACGAGCAAAATAACAAATGCCCAGACGGTAACTCTGGCAATTAGCGTGGCTACTGCGATGCCTGATGGCACTTCATCTTTGTCGGTCTTTTGAATCACATATTCGGATACGAGTTTGACGACGAAAAAACTGGACCAAATACCGACCTGAATACCAACCAAAATCACGGCGATATACCGTAAAAACTTAGCCAACGTGGCCGGTAACTGCAATACTGTACTCGCCACATAGAGTATTATTAAGAACAAGATTGTTTTTTTCGTTCGGCGAAACATTTCAGCAAGGAACTGGGGGAAATCACTCGGCACTTTTTTGTTCAAGGAATTAAAACCACGTGCCAGAATTTTTGTAAAAATGTTTAAAATAACGGTTCCGACGACGGCGATGCCCGCGGCAAGCAGCCACTTTTCAAGGGAATTGCCGAGGACAATCTGTTTAAGCAGGTCCATAAATATCTCCTTTTAACCTTCTGAAAGCAATTGAGATGACAAGCATTCTTTTTTAAAGAGCGGAATAAAGTAATATTTAAAGTTGTGTTTGATAACATGATAAATACCAACCAACTTTTTCGGGCTTTTTATAAAAATGCTCGCTGAAAATGTATATAAGGGTAATTATGTATTCTTTCGAATTTTTTTCTTTATTATTTTACGTATATCAATCGACGAAAAAACCTAACCCTTTATGTTAACAATGAATTTTTTTCTTTACTCTTAGTTCCAAAGATATCTCTTAGTTCCAAAGATATGTCTGAAAAAGAATCAACTTTGTGATCATAAATGGTGAGTACATTTAACAGCAATCCTTTGATAATAGAATAATCACGGTAAATAAAAGAGTTTGGATACAGAATGGGTATAAAGCTTTAAAACGAAAACTTTTCACACATAAAATTTCTATAGATAGAATTTTTTCGCCTTCGCCTTAATTCTCCGCAGCTTGGTGCGGGGAGTTTCATCTTGAAATAAGAAGTTCTGTTCACTCATACCATACTTCAATATAAATTTTCACGAACCAAAAATTAAAACATCTTACCTACCCTAATTTTTATACAAAATACATAATTCCCCTTATTTAAAAACTATAAAGTTAGAATTAATAAATATTCAGATTAAATTATGCTTTTTCAAGAATGGTTCTATCGTAAGGGGGAGAATGTAATGAACATACAAAAGGCCTTTCCATATCTGGTGACAGGTTATTCAGTTGTTGTCGGTTTATTTTTTCTTATTTCATCATTGATTGATACACCATTTCTTAATGCCGAACCTCCTGGAAGTTATATTTTATCAATTGTTTCTTTAATATTTATCGTTGTAGGAAGTTGCTATATTTACTTATTAAATAAGGGTAAGCTTAAAAGGACAGGAAAATTTATTGCCGAAGTACGCAAAGAAGCCATCGGAAAGATAAAGGACCCTGCTATGCTATCAAAAATAGCTTTAGAAGATTCGAACCCAGAGTGTCGAAAAGCTGCTCAGGAACGTTTGGAGGATTTAAAAATTATTTAACATAGCTGAAATCTTCTATCGAAGTTTATCTTTTTAAATGAGGCCAAAAGCATTTTTTTTAAGAGGGAATAAAGTTATGCTTTGCAGAGTAAACATAGCTGGTATGATAATGGATAAAAAATCTAATAGCCCTATAATTCTTTTAAAGTCGATTGACGATGATAAAGGAATCTTAATATGGATAGGAATTCTCGAAGCCGCCTCAATTGCTAATGCTTTACAAAAACTTACATTCGACCGTCCAATGACTCACGACCTTTTTAAAAATTTCATCGAAAGTCTGAAAATAACTGTTTCGAATATTGAGATATATGATTTAAAAGAAAATATTTATTATGCCAAAATAAACTTTTTATCCGAAGAGAGTAGTTTCAGTTTAGATGCCCGCCCCAGCGATGCAATTGCCATCGCACTTCGATCTGATGCTCTGATATATGTGGATGATAGAGTTTTTGAAAAATTCAAACAAATGAATGGTGATACTAAAATATTCGATACCAGCGAGGAAGGAAAAAAGCGTGCAGAATATCTAAGTAACCTAAAACCCGAAGATTTTGGTAAATACAAAGTATAGGTCCGGGGTTTCATTCGAATGCCTTTTAACAGATTAATGAATCCAATTCCGGCCACTTTTCGAAATTATAAGCATGTACATCAGACTAATTTGGAATATCTGAAAGAATGCCATGACTTTCATCAATATACCGGAAATCAAAAACGTTGAGCAAGAACTTGCGGTCAATTTTTTTAAAGATGTCCTGGATTCGGCTGCAAGCGGTATTATTATTACCGACAATAAGGGAACCGTTTCCTATGCAAATCCTGCTTTTTTGAGAATATTTGGATATGGTGAAATAAAGGAAATCCTCGGTAAAGATGCGTCTGGTCTTTTTGTTTCAGACAGAGTTAAGCAGTTCGACGATGTAAGGTGTATCGTCGAGGTTGGCGGCGGCCTAACCGGGGAAGCCATAGTTGAGTATAAAGACGGCTCGGTTTTTCCGGTGGAAGTCTCCTTGTCGGAGGCAAGGGATAAACAGGGCCGTATCCTCGGTAAAATGGCTTCCTTTATCGATATCAGCAATCGCAAGAAGACGGAAAAAAAGCTACGCGAATCCGAGGATAAGCTGCGATTGCTTTCACACAAAATAATTGAGTCTCGGGAAAACGAGCGCAAATTGGTGGCCAAAGAGCTTCACGATAGTGTGGGCGGTAATCTGGCGGCCATTAAATTAGCTCTTGAACAGAAACTGATGTCTATGGACAGCGGTCTCCGGGATAGCATTTGTTCGCTGGAAAAGATTCTCGCCAATATTAAGGATACCATCATAGAAGTTCGTAGAATCTCTAATCATCTGATGCCCTCCGTGCTGGAAGACCTGGGATTATCAGGAACTATTCGCTGGTATTGTCGGGAGCAGGGTAAATATCATCAAAACGCGCGGATCATTACCCGACTTGAGATCGAGGAGGACAGTATATCCGATCTAATTAAGATTGCGATTTTTCGCGTCATACAAGAAGGGATGACCAATGCCTTCAAGCACGGTGGGGCCGATAAGATAAACCTGAATCTGATTGAAACCGACGATTGTATAGAACTATGCGTGACGGATAACGGCTGCGGATTTGATCCGGAGGATATCCCGTCTAATCCGGATTCATTCGGTGGATTCGGTTTAAGAGGGATGAACGATCGTGCTATAGTTTGTAATGGAAAATTTGAGATCTCTTCTGAAATCGGCAAGGGTACTCGGGTGAAGCTGTCCCTTCCATGCCGTTAGTTAAAACAGGTTATCTGCGAAAGAATTTCGCCTACCACATGAGGTTCAAGATTTAGCGCCAGATTTACACGTAAAAACCATACTGGTTAAATTTCCTGACGATGTTTCTCGGTGGGGACAGACCGGTCATCTCGTGATCGTGAGGTCTTTTATCGTATTCAGGTGATAGACCCCTCTCTAATTTTTAACCGGCAGACTTTGATATCCCGGAAGGTTAATTTCGACTTGAGCTGGAATGTGCTTATGCTCTGCATTAATAGAAACGGCTAGCTTATGGTCGATTTGAACGATTTTTATACTGATTTTCCAAAAATTGTCAGAGTAGGACCGAAACGAATAGGCGATTCTGTTTGCAGCCACTCGGGTAGAATGCCAGAGCATAAAATCAATCCACGTCCTTCTTCACGTACAAAAAGATTGCGAATCATCATTACCCATTCGGTGGCTGTCCATCCTTGCTGGCTGTCTCACATGTAGCCGCCCCCAGTATGCGGATGGAGGTCTTCGGGCTATTGGGGTTGTATTGTTATTCCACAAATAATATTTCCAAGCTATCCACTTGAGCACCATATATTTATTACCGACTCCTTAAATACGTGTTGCATAACGGAAAAGAATGGCGAAAGCCATAATAGCGAAGACAAACCAGAAGATTAATTTTAGGACTGTATAGGTAAGTTCTTCCAGCGCTTTTCCGCGGGCCATCTCATCGAGTTTTTCCAGGGTTTCGTGACGTCCTTCAGGGGGTTTCCGGGGTCCGAAAACTGCAATCAAAAGCGCAAATGTTATCCCGACAATGATAAAGGGCCACCAATTGATTTGCCCTGTTGCCGTGCCTGAAGGTTGAATCCAGATGCCGCCGGCCCACGTAGCCATAAGAACTATGAGAAAAAACCCAAAGAAACCGGTCCGTCTTCTTTTGCTTTTGGTGACCCATGCATAGACGATACTCAAAACCGCCGCAATCAAAAACGCGACAATAAATTCTTTTAAAATTACCCAGCCCATTTATTCAAAAAGATTAAAATCGGTTCAGATAACCATACGAAACCATAGCATGATTTTTTTATTTTAGAATTTCGATCAGTTCTATATCCAGTTTTAACGTCTGCCCGGCCAGCGGATGGTTGGCATCCAAAAAAACGGTATCCCCTTTTAAGTCAACAACATTCGCATTGATGGTATCACCATCCGGGTTCCTCAGTTGAACCTGTAATCCAATTTTGGGTCTAAGGTCTTCGGGAAATTCGCTCTTCTCTACAATCTTGATCAGTTCTTTTTTTACCAGCCCGAAACCCTCTTTGGGTTGTACGGTAATTGTTTTTTTATCCCTCACTCCCATTCCAATGACACCTTTTTCTACTCCTGGAATAATACTGCCTTCTCCAATGACAAATTCAACCGGCTCATCTTCTTTTGAAGTGCTGAATACGGTCCCGTCTTCTCGCCTTCCCGTAAAATGTATTTTTACCTTTTCACCTTCTTTAGCTTCACTCATTGGTACCCCCTTATGAATTAACAATGCATCAACATTTTTAAAAAAGCCTGAAAATTTTCCGTTTTTTGATTTTTCTATTTACGTCTACCTCGAACTGACATTAATGTTATTAACGACGTTCAGCACACCGGAAGCCTGAGCCGCAGCAACGTAAACATAAACTTTTGAAGCTAAATCAGGGGCCGTGCCGGCAAGCGTTATCACTCCGTTAGAAACCTCAATCAGAAAGTTGCTGATTTCGAGATGATAATGCTCTCTGAGTTCGTCAATGATTTTCTGGGCAATGATTTCGTCGTCAATCTTTTCACTGGGAATGACGATCAATTCATTTTTGACGTCCAGCACCTCTGGAAGTTCTAAGACCAAATTCTCGATTTTATTTCGCTGCCGGTATTTTCTAACAAAACCTTTAAGTGTAACAGTGCCGGTATCGAAGCTGACATAAATCTTGGAACCTTCAATACCTGGATTATTAGATATAAAATTTACAATAACTATTTTGACTTCTTTCTCTGTGCAAAGCATGGTTTATCTCTTTCAAAAATACTTTCTAAATGTTGAATTTTCATTGCTCATTCCCTGCTTATAAAGGGCGGAAAGTTTTAGGGTTTTAGTATCAACAGAGGACATAGGATTTTTATTTGGTCTAATGTCTGGTCTCACTTTTAAGTGATTTTTGACGTGCCAAACGCCGACGGTGTTTTTTGCATCCTGCTCAGCGGCACGCTTGGCTTTCAAGTTTTGCACATAGCCTGTAAGCGTAACCGAACCGATGTTTACAGAAACATTCAAATTAAACGGTGAAACTCTGGGGTCGTAGGAAAAAGCATCTTTTATCGCATTTCTTATTTTTTCATCCGATATTAGGGTATATGCTATCCGGCGGCGCATATTATTATGTTTTGACCCATCCACGAATAAGTCATCGTCCGTGACGGATTGAACACCCGCAATCCAAGCATCTCGATAAGCCTTTATTTTCTCATCTAAACTACCTATCATTCCGCTCAAAAAAACATCGCCTTTCCTTACCTTCACACTGATCATGTCTTCATCAACCCACACATCCCATGCCAGCCTGCGCTTAATTTCAGACACAATTTCCCTGTCTGATCGCCGGGCCTTCATGAGCACCTTAAAATTTGGAATGGCTTTTCTGACCCCTTTCACTCCTTTGGCGATCTGCAGACACAACTCTTCTTCAATCCACGAGTCTAAGCGGCCGTTTAACTTTACAACCCCATTTTGAACAGTTACGGATAGATTATATATGTCCGCAACAGGATCGTCCTTCAAGGCCTTTTCAACATCCAAACGAATTTGTTCGTCTGTGCGCTCAAAGGATCGCACTTTAATTCTATTAATTACAGACCTTACACCTCTAACGGTTCGAGCAATCTTGGCCGCATGTTGACGGGACAATAAATTGTTGACCGTTCCTGTCATTGTAACAATACCTTCTTCGGTTATCACATCAATCATATCTACGGGTACAATTTTATCGTTTCTTAGCTGAGTATGAATAGCTAAATCTATGTTATTATCCTTAATTTCTTTGGAACGTGCCGAACATATTAAAAAAACAAGTGTGGACAGAAAAACGAGCATAAATATCCGGCCCTTTTTCGGTGTAATCGTTTTATGATTATTAAATCCCTTATCCATCATGTGCATATTATCATTTATGTGGAAATTTCCGGTAAATAGTCCATTTTTTCTAAACATTTTTTACAAAAAACCGGTTTCCTATCATTCTGCGCTTTTTTAACAAAGGCATTCAGAGATGGCGGAACCGACATTACACACCAGTTCATCGGTATATTAAAATGGTCGTCAAGTCCATTGATGGCATGACCCCAATATTCATGAAAGAATACCCGCCGGGCAAATGCTTTTTTCTTTTCGAAAGCTCAATTCGATACTGCGTTGGCAGATATCAAGATCTTTGCCCTTCCGGGGGACCCGATTTCCGGTTCAATCGGCTTGCATGAGCCATATCCATAGAACCCCCTTCCAACAGAATGGTAATTTAATATTCCATTGCTTTGCAATTTGGGAGAAATTACCTTGTGAAAAAACAAAACAGTTAAAACATGTGCATCAGGAAATTTTGCGGCAAATTTTTGACCAACTTCATAGTGCTCCACGATTTCATGCAAGCGGTCCGGTTGATGAAATCTTTTTTGATACTCTTGCCATAGTATTTCCATAAGGGATAATGGGTCTTGTTTTAAAGCTTCTTGGAGTTCAGGATTTTGCCTGCTGAAGTTTAGAAGGGTTTTAATAGAGACAGGTTCGGTTAAGTATTCGAAACTTTTCTTAAAGATTTCTCTGTCTCTATGGAAATAGAACTCCTTGTTTTCTCGTACTTGGTCACCATCAAAATGTTTGGTTGCAATGGGATTGAGTCCATTGGTGCGCAATAACTTAAGAATAAAACTCGTCATTTTTGATTTAATTCGTTCTTTGTCATCCGTAACAAGCACAACATCCTTTATTTTGTGATTGTAGTCGTATTTCATATTTTCTGTGGTTTTGCTCACAGTTAGAATTAGAGTATGGCTCCGTTTTATTATAAGACAGAATTTTTCTTTTCTTGTATAAGCCGGTGATGTTCGGAACCCTCTCTGACCATTTTTGCACCACATTTCGGACATCTTGCCTCAATACAAGGAATACCCTTCTGGTGCATTGTCCCCTCTCCGCATTTGGTACATATACAGAATCCTCCCGGCCCCATTTCATGCTTGCGTTCTTTCTGCATTCCGAATGACACTCCTTTCTAATGGATCGTTTGTTGTATAGTGTAACCAATTGTAAGAAATTATAAATACACGGAATTATGTAGTTTAAGATTGACAAACCTGTATGTCTTAAGTGCTCTATATGTAAGAATAAGGCATCTTGATTATCTCAAGAACATGGTATATTATAGTAGGTATAGAGAATTTTGATTTGATTGTCGAAGTATTGGGGGGCATTTTTGCATTGAAAAATACTAAGTTCTACTGCAGAATCAATAGAAGTCACATTCCAAAAATAGTTTTAAGTAACTTGAAAATTCTCATTAATTTTCAGGTAAGATTCAGTAATTAACTTGTTCTATATATTTGTCATTTAGCCTTAATCAGCTCTCCACCAAGGTTCTCTAACATATCTGAAACCACATTTTTTCTCTGATTTACCTCAGCTTTGTTGATATTTTTGCAAATCATTTCCAATGCGGTGTCGGCGACCGTCCTGTTATTTGTTCCAGCTATCAATTTCAATTTTTGGTAATCTTTTATAGGTACTTTTAGAGTTAATTTTTTAAATTTATCAGGCATTTTTTTCAGCACCTTTAGTCCTGTATTTAATCAAATATCATTGGAACAGCCTGACGGCTGTTCCGGTTAAATTGATTTTAGTCATAATAGCAACAACCTGACCGCCTTCGGTATCGTAGTCGAAATTGCTATACAATCGCGTGCCTATTATGGCGTCCGCCCCTAATAAATACGCTTGTTTTTTTAGCTTAAAAAGTGCCCGTTCCACACACCCCCTGTTGTCTTTTTCGGCGATTTCTTTTTCACCTGCACGGTCGTCTTCGGGAATGTCTGTGTTATATTTATATTCCTGGGCGGAGATGACGCCGATATACTCACCGATCCTTTTTACTTCGACAGTGTCGGTTGTCGTTACGATAATGTGTCTGGTATCATCTTCGGTAATCACTTCCAATTCTTTTTCAATATATTCTCTTTGCTTTATTTTTCTGTGTTCCTCTAGTTTTGCTTTATGTTTTTTTTCTTTTTTCTTTTGCTTCACCTGTTTGGCGCAACTCTCACAGTAAGTGACAAGCTCTATGGTTTCGCTTTTTATTTTTTCAACTTTTTGATCACATCTTGCGCATTTTATATTGGCCATCTTCTTTCTCCCTCTAAAGATTTATCAGCTTAAAATAATGATTCACCTGGAATCCACATCTAAACTTGAAGCAACATGTTTTTTATCGCCAATTTTTAGATGATATCGATACTATTTTTTGGAGTCATTCATCGTAGTTATTTTTAGTTTGTAATATTCGAGTTGTTTTTTATATTTCTTAACACACAGCTTCAGCAGTAGATTCTCCCTTTCTATATTACGAATGTATTCCTTGGTCCAATCAGACCAAGATGGCATGGAGTGGAGATCCGCACCAAAAGGTTCCTCGGGGTTAAATTCGGGACAGTTTTCAATACCATCAACATTCAGATCTACATTGACGACACGATTCAACCAGTCTACCGTGTTAACCCAATCCGGTGCCAAAAGCACCTTTTTTTCTTTTACACCGTTTTGGATGTCAACCACTAGGTAACGGATGGCCCAGATGTCATCATCAACAATAAAATCAACAACTTTGCCTGCCTTTCCCCTTGTGGCCTCAACGTGATACCCTGTTACTTCCTTTACTGAACGGAGCGAACTTTGCTTTTCACCATTATTTTGAACATGTTCCGGTTTTCGAAACACCCCTGAAGGCGTTGAAATGGTATTTTCCAGATCGTCTCCCGCCCAATGAGCCGGCCATCCAAAGTATAGACAAGAAATTCTTTCATACTGACGTGAGACCGGTTCGTCTTCACTGAGCGGCGGGCTTTCTTCGATTTGCTCTTTGGTTAAATCAACATGAAAAAGCTGGGTCGGCCGGTCCGGTTTTTCGAATTCGACCAAAGGTATGAGAACCTTGTGCCGGTTTAAAAAGCCGCCGGTGTCGGCCACCATGTATCGAATAATCCAGGGACGATCCTTAAAAAGAAAGTCGTCACAATTACCTAATTCTCCATTCTTTGCCATCAGTTTATAGCCTATAATTTCGTTGATACAATGATACATTTCTTAGTTTCCTTTCTGCCTTATCAATATCCGGGGGAATACGGTCAACGGCAGTAAGATAATTGTTATGTTGTTAATAGTCTATTTTAAAAACTCTTTCAAAAAAATATATAATCTAAATTTTGTATATATATTATTTTCGGTAAGTAATTTTAGGTGGTCAATTATGTAATAAACATTTTGTTGGTATGATGAATGTATTCGGTAATTCGATCCTTGGAGATTATTTTTGTTCTCATTAGATACAACATTACAGAGACAGGTTCTATTACACCGATGGAGTAGGCGATTAAGATCAGTAGTCGAGTTTTTTTTATAAAAACACTGGATCGAAAAAACCCCGACCTCTTATGGCATTGGCTTCCTTTGGAAAAGGATATTTGGATACTGCATGATTGGCCTAAGTTACCAGACCAAAGATTTATATATCCATCCTTTATCTCCATCCGAATGGCGGACATGTATCCAGCCACCTTTTCGATTTATAACTTTAAACGCGACGCCTTTTTCAGTCGTAAATACGACTCTATATTTGGTGCCGGGGCCCGAACGAATATTGCATTTTTCTTTAGTCGTAATAACCGATGAGATTTTACGAACAAGAGATCTATATATCCACCCTTTATCCCCCTCAAAATCAACAAACCGATACCATGATCCTGTCTTTTTAATAACCCTAATCGGATAATATTTGTATACCTGCCAAATGATATCATAGTGAGTTCCAGGTCCTGAACGGATATTTGCCTTGGGGACTGTAACGGTGAGGCGTTCACCGGCACAGGCAAGATTTGCACAACTGATAAAAAGTATCGTTATGATGAATGCATTTTTAGTTATCATGAAAACATATCTATTTTTAGTCATATATTCCTCCATCATTTTTCGAATTCAGCATACGAACTTCAATCGGCTTTTGGCTATCCAGATGGACGTCACGCTGAGGAAACGCAATAACAATACCCGCTTCTTTAAACAAGTGTTCAATGCGGAGTCGAAGATCACTTTTTATGATTCGGCGTTCCATAAGCCGGGCTATGCGAATCCAGAATTGAACAGATCTGTCTTACATTTTGAAATAGCGGACAATAATCGCTAATGAGAGTAAGAACAAAAGCAGCCAAAACAAAAGCGTTAAGGTGATATAAGTCAGTTGATTCAGTTTTTTTTGCTTTTCAATCCGTTGCAGCATTTCTAAAGTCTCCCACCTGCTCTTTGGGATACGCCTTGGATAAGATACAGCAAGTATGAGCACGATAATTATTCCAATCCAAAGAAACGGCAGCCAATAAATTCCTCGAAAAGACGGTCCAAAAGGCCTTACCCAAATACCACCGGCCCACGTCGTCAGAAAAATAATTAAGAAAATCCATATCAAACGGGTTCGCTGCTCACCTTTTAAAAATGTAGACATAAGCAATGCACTTAAAAGAACCGTAACGGTTAAAGCAACCAACAACTCGCCAAAAATCACAGTGCCTCCTCACTTGATTTTTACCATCTTGAGGCATTTAGCTTTTATCTCGATTTTTAGGAAACTTCTTTTGATATTTTTCTGTAAAAAGTTTCCGCGTACGTTCTATACCATTGCGTACAAACTCTTCGCCTTCAGCTTTCAGATATGTCAATATAGTTTTTTGAATATTTTTTTCGTGCCGATAAGGAACCGGAATTAAATCCATTAATCTTTTAAAGGCTTCCTCAAGATTTTTGGGTGCGTCAGGATTATTTAACATTTAACATTCCTTACTATTTCCTTTTTATCTGCCAAGCTGATTTGAATTTTTTAGTGTGTAACAGAAAATAAGTCTTTGTCCCAAAAACCGATGAGCCCGAAATCTCCAGGATGGGTGCCAAAATAACATCCCTCCGGTGCAATATCTTCCAGAATATCGAAAATATCCTGGAAAAGTATCTCTTTTTGGCACTTATATATCTTATCGTTGTCTTTTATCTTTTCAATTTCACGCAATTTATGTTCCGTTTTTGCTAACTTTTTTGCGGCATCTTGGCCAAGTACTAATGTGTGTAAAAAATTCAGGCAGTCGTCGATCAATTCGCCAACATTAAGTGTTGTATTTTGACTAATTGTACGCAGTCTGTATTCACTTCCCAATTTCATTTTGTCCTCTTTCATACACCCAAAAGGATGGGGCTTTATTTTTAATTTTTCCAGGATTTTTTATACTCTCCTATTTTTGCTACATACTTATGTCTCATATCTTTGGAAACAATCCTGGCCATCTTCTCGGACACCAAGGTAAAATAGGAAGAAAATAGGGAGTTTTTAATAATAGGTGTGCCCTTAGGGAGAAACGCGGTGAAAGTGAGCAACAAAACAGAAACAAACAATACCCCTTTGATGATGCCGATGACAGCACCTAACGTGCGTTTTACCCAACTCAAAAAATCGATTTTAAGTAAGCCATTGACAATCATTCCCAGTATACTGATCGTAAAAAAGAATCCAAAAAAAATACTGAGAAAACTCAATAGATTGACATGCGAAGCATCCGGCATCCAATATAATAAGGATTTTGAAACTTCCATGTAAAATGCTGAAGCTCCAAAGAAGCCGACCAATACCCCTGTGATTGAAAACAATCCCCTGATGATTCCTATGAAAACACCTCTTATCAGACAAAAGCATAAAATCGCTATGATTGCTAAATCAAACAGGTTCATAATCTTTCATTTGTTTATCAACTTTTGTTGGACGTAAAAGAATACAAAAAAATACCTGCCTCAGTAAAGCGGCTGAAATAGCCGTAAGGAAAAAATGTATAGTTGATTGTGCGCTGAGTAATGGAGTATCGAAAATCGATAGAATAAAGGTTTTCTGAGCAGCAGATTTTATAATCGAATCCACTGGCCAACCGTTTCTACTGCTCGTCCTCTGCCAAAATGTTCTATGAAGATTTTAAAATAATACAGCTCCTCTTTGCTCCGGACCATCGGATAACTGCCCTGAGCTTCTTTTAACTCTTCATCTTTAACCGTCTCATCAAAATATTTGGGAAGCACATCAGCAGACCCGGATCCTTGAGAAAATTCCTGTTTGAGCCGCCATACAATCTCTTTGGGCAGTACGTTTTCATAAGCCTTTCTGAAAATCCATTTTTCGATTTTTTGATTTCCTTCCGGTCTTTGCTTATATTCAGCAGGAATGCCCATGGCATATTTGAGCAGTTCTCCGGATATCAAGGGGGTAACAACCCGGACGGAATTGCATAGATTCATTCGGTCAAGGCGTAATGACGCATTATTATGTAAAAAGCCGATACATTTCATTTGTTGTGCGAATAATTCTTCAGCTGGAAAGTCTTTAAGATATAAATACCCGCAAAAGACTTCATCACCGCCTTCTCCGGAAAGCAGGACCTCTATTCCTTGTTCTCTTGCATATTTAGAGATGAGATAATTCGACACAGAGCTTCTCACCAAAGAAGGATCAAAGGATTCCAGGCTCCAAATTACTTGGGGCAGTACCGCCAGAATTTGATCAAGGTTTACAATCAATTCATGGTGGTTGGAGCGGATATAGTCGGCCATTAAACGGGCGCATGTAATGTCTTCGCTTTCTCCTACACCCAGGGCAAATGTCTTCAAGCGCTCATCCTTTCCAAATTTTTCCCTGTAGGCATTACCGGCCAGCCAGGCAATAACACTGCTGTCTATTCCGCCACTGAGAAGGCTTCCTGTGGGCGCTTCAAAGTTCACACGGTTTTGGAAACTGCGCCGGATAATGTCTCTGATGGTTTCCGCCATCTCGTTGGGATCGCTATGTAAGATTTCAGGCTGACTTTTCGGAAGTTCGGCAAACCGGAATAGCGTGCCCGTGCTGTCCATGTAATGTCCCGGCGGAAATTCATATACATCGTCGGTGATTCCTATCAGACTTTTAAGTTCGGAAGACAGATAAAGCGCCCCATTCTTTCTTCCATAAAAAAGGGTTTTGATGCCTAAAAGATCTCTGGCTGCAAATAGGTATTCTCCATCGGAAATCACGAATGCAAAGATAGCATCATCCAAATGCTGGAACATCTTATGATCATACTTTTTGAATAGGTGTAGAATCAGCCGCTCTTCTTTGAAAGCACCGTTCGGGATCCCATGAGTATTGCATAGATCTTTGGAGTTGCCCATTTGGCCGTCGTAACAGATGGAACTGTTTTTACCCCCTGGATTGGTGACAGGCAATGGATCGTTTTCCGGATGCGCCTCAGGACAGTCGGCTCTCAGATAGTTCTGGGCCATTAAGATCCGTTGGCCCTCAAATTTCCCTGACAAATATGGACCTCGATGACCAATCCTTTTAAACATTTCTTCCAGAACCAGAGTATTTGGTTGATCGTAAACGACAGCAAAACCACTCATTTTAAACCCAATCTCCTTAATAAAATAGATGGATTAAGCACTAATAGAATTACAACCTCGTCTTCTCTCTTAGCGTTTCCGCCATATAGGTTTTTTCCCAGGTGAATTCGGGTTCACTGCGGCCGAAGTGCCCGTAGACCGAAGTTTTGCGATATATTGGCCGTAGCAGATCAAGATATTTAATGATGGCGGCGGGCCGTAAATCGAAGGTTTCCAAGATGCTTTTTCTCACTTTATGCTCAGGAACCACGCCGGTTCCTATAAGGTTGACCATCACAGATACAGGTTCTGCAACACCAATGGCATAGGCGATTTGTACTTCGCATTTTTTAGCAAGACCGGCAGACACGATATTTTTGGCTACATGTCTCGCCATATACGAAGCGCTGCGATCTACCTTTGAAGGATCCTTTCCGGAAAAGCACCCCCCACCGTGACGGCCCTGACCACCATAGGTGTCGACAATAATTTTCCGTCCGGTAAGACCACAATCTCCCATGGGGCCGCCGATCACAAACCGACCGGTTGGATTAATTAAATATCTGGTATCTCCATCCACCATATCCTGTGGGATAATTTTTTTGACCACTTCCTCAATCACCGCTTCTTTTAGGTCCTCATACGAAACTTCCGGTTTGTGCTGGGCAGAGACGATTATCGTATCAATCCGTTTCGGAGTTCCGTTCTCGTATTCGATGGTTACCTGGGATTTACCATCAGGTCTCAGGAAATCCAGAGCACCGTTCTTTCGAACCGTTGCCAGACGGCGGGTTAATTTGTGGGCAAATATAATAGACATTGGCATGAGTTCCGGGGTTTCATCACAGGCATAGCCAAACATCAAACCTTGATCACCCGCCCCCTGCTCCTTGAAAAGTCCCTCGTCAACATTGACTCCCTGAGCGATATCTGCTGATTGTTGGTCAATACTTGTAATAACCGAGCAGGTTTGCCAGTCAAATCCCATTTGAGATGAATGGTAACCGATATCTCGTATGGTTTCTCGAACCAGTTCAGGAATATCGACATAACAGTCGGTTGTGATTTCACCGGCGACCAAGACCAAACCGGTTGTTACCAGGGTCTCACAGGCAACCCTGCTGTTTTTATCCTCTGCAATCATTGCATCTAAAATTGAATCCGATATGGCATCGGCGACTTTATCGGGATGCCCTTCTGTCACGGATTCGGATGTAAAAAAGAACTGCTCTTTGCTCATAGTATTCTCCAAAGGTTATATTTTTAATAGCGACGACAAAGGCGTATATGAGTTTAGCCTTCCTTTTGCATTATTTGCGTATTTCGAAGATTCCCACTATTCCGTGTCCAAATCCTGTGCCGGGCTGAAGATCCGTTTCGAGCTTGCGAAGAGAGAAGCCCAGGTGAGGCTCTATGACATTGGCCCGAACATCGCCCCAGGGCACCCATCCAACCCCTTCAATGACTCTGCGCATGGCTTCCATGGCTTCTTTAAGAGAGTCCGGATAATAGGGCATAATTTTCGGAACATCATTTAGTTTTTCATCTTCTGTATCATAATTGCTGAGCAGTGAAATCGTATGGTTTACCAAGGTGTTGCAGCACATGAAAAACATTTCAAAAAAATTGTTCAGATGATCAAACCCCGGCCGGGGCACATAGTCGACCAAAAGGCTTTCAAGATCTGTACGAACATATCCCTCAAAGAGTGAATTCACCGGAAACCGCAACTTTGGGCAATTAGCGTTGTAGTCCCTGGTATCCATGTGGCGACCGATGTATATGGAACGATCAAAAAATTTGATCGGCTCAATCGCAATCCCTGATTCCTGTGACGCCTGGTTAATAATTTTCATAATTTCATCTTTTGTTATCAGACGTAACGGAAAGGATGAAATCTCCATTTGATCCCGTTCTTCTTCAGGATAAATATAGGAAATTCGATAATCCATGAAATATTCTTCGTCAGCGGGATGATGCCACAGATCCTGCCATTCACAGGTATAACGACCCAGCCAGTCTCCCATAAAAATCGCCCGCTCCGGTGCATGCCTGCAAATATCGGCGATAATTTTCACAGACTGATGATCATAAAAGTGTGAGAAGGTACCGTAGGAGGTAAAATATACATCAAAAGGAGGACTTTCGGTTATCTCAGGCGTCAGGCCGTTTGAAAGGTCCGCTTGAATAAACCGTGTTTTGGGAAGCTGGCCGATATATTCTTCGGCCTGTTGAAGAAGATCGGGGTTAATATCGACACCCGCATATTCTTGAAGCATGTCCTGTGTAATGGCAGCGGTAATGAATTCGAAAAGACCGGGATCTTTGGTTGTTACATTCATTAACAGGTCGTATCCGTCGGCGCTGCCGCAACCCAGGTCAAGAATACGTATTCTTTCGAGGTTTCTTTTTTTCCGTTCCACCAAATTGTTCAGTGCAGGGCGCAGAAAAATAGCGGTGTTCTGATCTTCCCAAAACCTTCGAACATTGTCATATTTTCCGGTCAGTCCGCTTGCTTTTTCATATTTTCCCGTGCTGTGTGCCTGTGTATACGCCTTTTTTTCTCCCTTTTGTTTCATAATTACTCCTATTCAAAACTTTTAACGACCTCAAGGGCCTGAAACGCATCTTTGCAATAAGCATCCGCCCCGATTTGTGCCGCAAATTCCTTGGAGGTCGGGGCGCCGCCAATAAGAACCTTAACCTTATTTCGAAGTCCTTGTTTTTCCAGTTCCCGGATCACATCTTCCATATTGCGCATGGTTGTGGTTAAAAGCGCCGAAAGCCCTAAAAACGGAGCCTCACTCTCTTTAACCGCATCCACGATGCGATCCGTACTCACATCAGATTTTAGATCGATGATTTCGTAGCCTGCGCCTTTTAACATAATGGCAACAATGTTTTTCCCGATGTCGTGAAGGTCGCCCTTCACCGTGGCAATTACAAATTTGCCCTTGCTCTCCACACCCGCTTTAATAAGATAAGGCGCCAGCAAATCCGTGGCCACACCCACACATTCGGCAGAAGCCAGCATGTCCGGGATCAGATACTCATTTTGCTCAAATTTTTCCCCCACTATTTCCATGGATTCCGTTAATGATTCTATCAATATCTTCTTTGGATCTATATGTTGATTCAATGCCTCATTCACCAGCTCAGTGACTCCCGGCTGACCTTCCAGTCCCGGATCAAAGCCTTCGTCTTCAGCTTCCACTCTTCCCTGAATGACATTAAATGCGATTTTCTCTATAAGTTCACTTGGATTCATCACCCACTCCTCCACTCTTGGTTGTTGTTATTGCAAATTGGTATTAATTTGATTTTAAGCCCGGCAGAAGGCCCGGAACCTTATCATATATGTGTTCCACCACATCTGAGTCCAGGTGAGGCGCCGGTTCGCTTTCCAGTCGAGCCATGTACTCGAGCGCATTTTCGATGACTTTGTCTTCCATGTCCTTGGTTTCAAACTGATATGGATTGGAGACATCCCCGCTGTGCATGGCCTTGCGAGCATGACGGGCAAAAAGTCGATGGCTTGAGGCCATGACTTTTTTTACCATATTGAGCGTGTCATCAATCTCTGTTGGACTGATCTTGGGCTCTCTAAGACAATGCTTGATTTTTCCAATCTGTTCATTGTCGAGAACAGCCTGAAGCGGGCAAAAACAATTGGTCCGATCCAAAAGCCCGAACGCGTAATGGATATAGTGTGCTCCGCTCATTGCCATATAAAGATGGGTAAACAGTTTCTCAAACATGGCCTGCATTCCCGGCACATGGGCATCGCCCACACCGGCGGTTGAATAGCACGGTATCTTATAGTAGCGGGCTAATTGAACGCAGTCGATATTATACTGATTGAATTCCGGGCAGCCGTAAAGGTCATGAAGATCATCCAGACGTGCTCTGACCGGAACGCTGCCATATAGGACCGGCGCCCCTTCTTTGATCAGTTGCGTCAGCGTAATGCCGGCCAGAATTTCGGCATTAATCTGTGCAACCATGCCTGCTTCCTGGATAGGAGCCGATGATCCTCCCTGAGGTGAAGAAGAAATAACCAACGGAAGCCCTGCTTCAACAATAGCAAATACCTTTTCTGCCGTGTCATCCACGATTTGAAGCGGACTTTTAAATACGCATGCAATAAAGGAAATAATCGGATTGTCTCTTAAGGCCTTTTTACCTCCTGCAATAATCTCGGCCATGGTTACAACATCTTCGAAACGCGCCAGGCTGGTCAAACCGGCCTGGACATGTTTGGTGATGTTATTGAGGCTGGCAAAAAATTTGTTCACATCATGGTTATCTGATGTGATCTCGGGATCCTGTATGTTTAATGGCCGGATGAAAAAATCGAGATGCTCCAATCTTTCGCAGAGCTTTGCAGCACGACTTAACAAGGCAGTGCTGCCACGACGCTCTGTGTATCGGGGCACTTTTACTTTGACAGAGTTGTTTTTTTCACTGACAAAAACCTCCATTTCCGCATCGAGCCAGATATTTGCTTCAGATCCTGATCCAAAATAAGCCCTTGGAATTTCAGCATCGATAAACAGGCGATTTTCCGGTTTTCTTGCGCCTAAAACAAGCCGGGAAGGTGCCTTTGCAACGGCTTCTTTGATGAGTCCGCCCGGAAAACTTACCCGCCACCATTTCGCGTTCGAATCGCTTTCTTCCCGGACTTGGGCGCCATGGTCTTTGAAAAGCTTGGCCGCCCGCTCGTTATAACACCAGATACCCGGGTTGGACAGCATGTTTAATGACGCTTGATCAAGCCATTTTACCTGATCCCGATTCAACCGTTCATAAGGTTTGACCAATACACCTTGTCTGTATGATTCAATCACTATATCCTCCTATAGATTCTTTACTTTCGGAAAGCACGCATGTACCGGCGGCAATGTCGATCTTTCCCGGCCAATACTTCTCCTGTTTTTACCGATGCCATCAGCGTTTGATCCAGGGGATCGATAATGGCGGCATCGAGCCCCGCAGATATACACATGTGCAGGTAGGCAACATTAAGTCTGCCCCGTTCGGGTAAGCCGTAGGATACGTTTGAAAGTCCTGTCACGGTTCTGGCACCGGGAAATTTTTCTTTAATGGCGGTTAACGTTTTTAGCGTCACCATTCCCGAATTTATATCCGTACTGATCGGCATGACCAAAGGATCAATATAAAGATTTTGAATAGAAACCCCATATTTTTCACAGGCGCCGAGGATTGTATCGCAACACCGGAGCCTTCCTTCCACCGTTTTTGGAATACCGCTTTCATCCATTGCCAGTGCAATTAGAAAAGAATCATGTTCGGCGGCAAGGGGCACTACCGCTTCCAGGTTAGACTTCTCAGCTTTGGCAGAATTGATCATGGCAGGTTTGTTATTCAGAATTTTAAGCCCGGTTTCCATCACCTTTGGATCTGCACTGTCAATGCAAAGGGGTGTTTTGATTTGTTCTTGAATACTTTCAACCGCCCATTGGATAGATTCAATTTCATCTTCAAGAGATCCCACACCGGTACCCACATTTACATCAATAAAGTTTGCGCCGGATTCCGCCTGTTTTTTTGCCAGCTCGATAAGGTTTTCTTTCTCTCGATTCAACATTATGGATTTTACAGGAGAAAGGGTTGCGTTAATTTTTTCCCCGATGATGATCATATATGAATACCTCCGTTTCCGTCCAGAAATGGCCCTTTTCCGCAATCTCTGCGCCTGCCCCGTGAAATGCGGAGCCCATTTCTCTGGGGTCAATCTGCGGAATTACTTGTTCCCGCCTCGGGGCGGGACGCGGTATTCCTTGATTTGACTCGGGGCGTCCATGCCCCTCGCCCTTACGGGCGGCTATTCAGCCGTCCAATTCCGCTATCCTGCAGAATTGTCCTTGACCTTGCAAAAAATTGCTCATTTCTGCATTGGAAACTTAAGTTGTAATATCTCAATAAATTATGGGGCCAACTGGTGATAAAATGTAAAAGGTCTGGCTGTTTGAGAATGTTAGTGAGCCTTAAGAAAAAACAGCGGTTAAGATCATTCATCTTTTATATAAATGATGTTGTGTTTAAGCACTTGATATTAAATAATTGGCATCTGTTTTTTCTTTAGGATCACTTATATTCGAGTTCCAGACATTTTACATTTTATTATTAGTTGGCGGCTCAATATCACTATTTAAACACCAGAACTTATTGAGAAGTTACCTTAAGTTGGAATAAGTTATTGAATTCCCGAAGGCGTTTAATTACATGATACCGGCTTTCAGCCCGGGAATTTCTTTTCGGATGATATCGCGCATATCAGATGAAAGCACCGGAGTTTCAGGTCGTTCTAAAATTTCCCTTGCTTTCTCTGAAGCACGAACCCGGAGGGATTTTGCTCCTTTTGTCTCCCAAATTTCCCTGTTATTCCTGTCGCTGAGTTGGGGCTGGTACTGCTCGGTGCGCATGAATTTTCGAGTGTGCCGGTTTGAAACAAAATGACCCCCCGGCCCGGCTTTTTTTAAAACTTCGAATGCCAGGGATTCTTCATCAACCGTGATTCCTTCGACAGCACGCATTACCATACCGATAATTTCGTTATCTATTACAAGCTTATCATATGAAGCCGTCATACAAAATTCCAGGAACCCGGCGGCATCATGAATAAAGTTACCGCCGGCCAGAGCCACCATCAAACCGGTCAATGCCGATTCATAACCGGACTGTGAATCGTTGATTTTGGCATCAGACATGCCGGCGGTGGAATATAAGGGGAGGTTATAGAAATTTGCCATCTGAGCCGAAGCCGCATTCATCAGACCCATTTCAATGGCGCCGGACAGGTATTTCATATCGCGAAGATCAGTAATCGAAGATATGCATCCGTATAACACCGGAGTGCCCGGATTGACCAATTGGGTGAGCATAACCCCGATAAGGGTGTCCACGTTTTGCACGACCAGATTGCCGGCCAGTGTAATAGGCGCAGTCGCACCGCAAAGGGGCTCTACCGGTACAACCACGGGTATACCTTGCCTTGCAACCTCTATGGCTAACTGACCATAGCTTTCATCAAGCATAAACGGGCTGATATTACAGGTTACCATGGAGATAAACGGGCGCTTTCTGAGTTTTTCCGGAGAACCTGCGATAAGTTCCGCCATCTTAATCACATTTCTAACCCCTTCCAGGGTATAAACCCCGCCCATTACATGCTTGCGGGTATTGTTAAGGGCAGCACCGAACCGGTTCACATCCACCCTTTCAACCGGCAGATCATTGGGATACACATTGAGCATATAAAAATGTACATTGTCCAGAGCATCCACCAGCCGTGCCATGTTCTTGATGTCTTCTAATTTGGACCGTCGTGCGGTTCTTTCCCCGGGATCTTGAACATTAAGGGCGGTACCTCCTGTTCCCATATAAACCTTGTTACCGCCGATTTCGCAGTCCAGTTCGCCGCTGTCTTCTCTGCCACAAAGATGAACAACAGAAGGGGCCGGTTTGATCAGTTCCATAACCAGCCTTGGGTTGAATTTGGCTATTTTGGTTGAATCATTGATGCTGGCTCCTGCTTTTTTAAAAAGCTCCAGCGCCTCCGGGAAATTCACCTGTACGCCTACTTCTGAAAAGATCTTAAGGCTTGTTTGATGTATTTTTTCGACATCCTTGTCGCTTAACGGCTTATAATGGCCTCCGTTGAGTCCCCTTCGGATCTTCATGTTTTTTTCCTTTCTCTCTTGGGAGCCCTTCTTGCCGGACAATCCGTCTTGTTGCAGTCCCAGCAAGGATCGTAAGGCGTCTTACCGTTTTCATAATCAGACTGTATTCCAAATACACCCGAAATAGACTTGAGGGGAGTCATAAGGCATGAATCGTTCAGTTGAACATCAACATCCTGTGAGTCTAATAATTTAAAAAGTTTTTTCTGTTCAGTAATAGCCCAGTCACAATACCCCGGACTGAAACATAGGGTCACCTGTTTGCCCTGGTTTTTATATTCATCCTTCATACGCCGATGAAACGTTGCCACCATATTATCGGCAGCCACAGATGCCATGGCGTCCAGGATGTACGCTTCTGCCATGTGCTTTTTGTCCATGAGCCGATTGATTTCGCCGTCGACACCATCACCTAACGTTGCGATATAACATATAATATCGTCACAGTCTTTTAACACTTTTGAAAGTTTCGGACTTTTGAATTCCGGTCCTTCTTCAAGATGAACGGTCCCCTTTTCCACTGAATCGATCCCCGTGTTCTGGTGATACAAAGAAGGTTCGACAAGTTTTTCAAATATTGTTTCCAGTTTTTCTATTTTTAAGCGGGTCGAACGGGAAATGTTGCCGAATTCGTCGCCCCCCAAGAGCCTGGCCAACTCATCTTTTTCTATGATCGGTATGATTTCCATCTTAAAGTCGCCTCGTATCAGCAAAGTTATTTCTGCAAAGAAATAAGACCGTTGAAAAACATCCCCTTTTGCTCAATTTTTCAGTCAGACTCAGATTGTAATCCTTGAAATACTTAATGTATTCCAGCGGTTAAAATCTTCGGTGTCCCCCACTCAAAGTCAGGGATCTTCGACTTGAATTTGAACAAATTCGAACATTTTTTAAAGGTCTCAATATCTCACACAGAAAAATTTTAGTTTAAATCATTTTAATAAAAACTATTACAGCAATAAAAATCTTTTGTAAAGGCTTTTTTTGAAAACATCCAGACGGGGGCTGTTTGCTGAGGTTCTCAGCGATCGAGAAAAAGATAAAATCCGTAGTGCTACTTGACCTCCAGATCCTGGATGTCAAGCATGTCGGTCAGCATGTTTAGGGAACGCACAATCTGTTCTTTTTTGGCGTTTTCAGTTTGTTTCAAACCATCAATGATCTTTTGCTGGATGGGAGGCGGGGCATTTTGGGCCAACTTCTTTCCGGCTTCGGTGAGTTGGATGGTAATCACGCGGCGATCCGGAGAGTTTCGCATCCGCTCCGCAAGACCTTTCTTTTCCAAGCGGTCGACAACTCCAGTGACTGTGCTGGACTTAACCATCATATGATTGGCGATTTTGGATGGCGGTAAAGGGCCATACTCATAAAGTGTTAAAATGCAGTTGAGCTGTGCCGCGCTTACCTGATATTTTTTGTTTAATTCTTTGGTATAGAGCTCGCTCGCCTGAATGAGCCTGCGGATCGAAAAGATGATCTGCTTGGTCTGGTCAGGCGGAAATATTTTGTTTATAGTATTTAGATTGCCGCTGCTGTCAGTTGACATGTTATTTTGTTCCTGTTAAAAACTTTTTACTTCCAACAATTTATTACTTCAGACAAATCAATAAATCAATATAAATTATGTTCTCAAGACTTTTTTCTAATATTTATACCCAGACGGCCTTTCTATCAAACCATCAAAGAAACCATGATCAAACTAACGCGTGTTTTTAAAACATTTGACGCCGGCCGTTCCTATGCGGTCAAAGATCTTTCTTTAAGCGTGGGCATGGGTGAAACTCTGGTCCTTTTGGGCTCATCAGGATGCGGTAAAACCACTACCCTTAAAATGATCAATCGCCTGATCGAACCTACCAAAGGAATCATTGAAGTCGGTGGGAAGGATATCATGGATCACAACCCCGTAGATTTGCGTCGTCAAATAGGTTATGTTTTTCAGGGAATCGGTCTGTTCCCCCATATGACCATTGAACAGAATGTTGAAATTGTTCCGCGGCTCCTGGGATGGTCAATCCCTTCCAGGCGAGAGCGCATGCAGGAACTATTAGACCTTGTCGGACTCCCGGCCGAGAGTTTTGCTCAAAGATTTCCCGATGAACTCTCCGGTGGTCAGCAGCAAAGGGTTGGCGTTGCCCGCGCTCTTGCAGCAAACCCTACTTATTTACTCATGGATGAGCCGTTCGGTGCTCTTGATGCCCTCACCCGTGAAGCACTCCAGCAACAATTATTAACCTTGAAAAATCAGCTTAAAAAGACGATCGTCTTTGTAACCCATGACCTTCATGAAGCGCTCCTCATTGGTGACCGCATTGCAATTCTGCATGAGGGCCATCTGGAACAGATCGGAACGAAAAAGGATATATTGGACATGCCGGCAACCCAATTCGTACAAGATTTATTTACCATAAAACGGCAGGGTAAACACATTTAATTTCGGTGCGGCGTAGCGACGGCGTGTTTCTCTTGGAAACCGACTGACTGTTTGAAGGGCTTTAGCACGCGTTAGCCCGAGCCGAATGAAGTAATGAATCAAAAAATCAATGAGATCATTTAGCAACGAATGGTTCTTAATAACTCCGGCGCGGCGAGGGCTTACGGGTGCTTAAGCACAAGTTTCAGTCGGTTAGAAAGAGATATACGCCGTCGCGGAGCGTTCTCCATCTATTGGCATTCAAATGCGTTTGCCCTGGATAAAACGGCCGGGCACCTTGACATAATGGGGCACTTCATATGAGCTTAGATGCTATGGTTGCGTATGTCGTCGAACGATTGCCGGAACTCTGGCTTCGAACCGGGGAACACCTCATGCTGACAGGATGTTCTACTCTGGGAGCCATGTTCATCGGGATCCCTGTTGGTATTCTACTTTTTCGAGCCACCTATCTGCGAGGGCTACTGATGGGTGTCATTGGTATCCTTCAGACCATACCAAGCCTGGCCATGCTGGTCTTTTTGCTGGCACTGCTCAAAAAAATCGGTGTACTACCCGCCCTCATTGCCCTTACCCTCTATGCGTTGCTGCCGATTGCCAGAAACACCCTTACAGGACTAGAGGAAGTCTCCGCTGAGGTAATGGAAGCTGCCAAAGGAATCGGTATGCAAGAATACCAGCAACTCATGATGGTGAGAATACCTTTGGCCGCGCCGGTGATTGTGGCCGGCATCCGAACCGCGGCAGTGGTGGGGGTGGGCATCGCCACCCTTTCGGCGTTCATCGGAGCCGGCGGACTGGGCCAGTTCATTAATCGGGGTCTGGCGTTGGCCAATACAAAGCTCATTCTTCTTGGTGCCGTACCTGCGGCATTGCTCGCCTTGTTTGTAGACTTTTCCATCGGGGCTTTTGAGTGGGGGCTTCGACCGGAAAGAAAAAGGGATAAAAAAGGATCGGTTCAGTCGTTGATGCGACGGCTGGCCTTTATGTTACCCGTTGCTTTAGTTCTGATCAGTATCATTACCTACTTCACAAAACCCGGATGGATTTCCAAATCAGCAACACAATTGAAAACAGGTAACAGAATTATCAGGATTGCAACCAAAAACTTTACCGAACAGCTCATCCTCGGGGAGATGATGGCTCAGCTGATTGAGACAAAGACCGATTTAATTGTGGAACGTCGTTTTAATCTTGGCGGTACAATGATCTGTCATGGCGCCCTTGTCAATGGAGAGATCGACCTTTATGCCGAGTACACAGGGACCGGATTGACTGTGATTCTAAAACATCCGGTGATTTCCGATCCCGAGGAAGCGCTGCGCCACGTCACCAAAGCTTACCATGAGCGCTTTGGTCTACAGTGGCTGAAACCTTTCGGATTTAACAATACATACGCAATTACGGTCCGTGAAGCAGATGCAAAGAAGAACGAATGGAACCGGATCTCTGATCTTGGAAATACTGCTATAGAGCTACGGGCGGGCTTCACGGCAGAATTTGCGGAGAGGCCGGATGGTTATCCGGGACTCCGCCAGATCTATGGTTTACGATTTGGTGAGGTCCGGGATTTTGATCCTGCACTCATGTACGAAGCCGTGGCCAAAGAGGAAGTGGATGTGATATGCGCCTTTGCCACTGACGGTCGTATTGCAGCATATAACTTAAAACCGCTCAAAGACGACCGGAAATTTTTCCCTCCATACCATGCTGCCCCTGTCATCAGAGAAGAAATCCTGAAAACCCATCCGAAACTTGGTGATGTTCTATCACTTTCCGGAGGACTCATTGACAATGCTACGATGCAACGTTTGAACGTTGAGGTGGATGGGAAAAAAAGAAGAACAGCTGAGGTGGTAGAAGAATTTTTAAAAGCAAAGGGAATTCTTTAAAAACGGAAAAATATAGGTTGGAAAAAGAACTTCAAAAAAATAAAATAAGATCTGTAATATCTAATAAGTGTTTTATTTTAAAGGCTCATTCTTTTTGTGCGTTGGTAGAAAATTGGAGTCATAAAATCCGGAATCGCATTGAAATATTAAAAATGTTGATTTATGTTTTATATTTTTGTCTTAAGACTTGATTATTTTCCCACCCGAGTCTTTCAACATATCAGTAACTATTTCTTTTTTCTGCTCAGTTTCGGTTCTTTTTATTTTTTCATGTATCATTTCCAGAGCCATATCATTAACCGTCTTGTTGTTTGCTGAGGCTATTGCTTCTAATTTATTATAAAACATTGTCAGCATTTTAAGTTTTAACATTTTAAATTCACTACACATTTTATCAACATCCTTGTCAACCTTATTTACTCGAACTTTATTAAATCAATCTGACAGCTGTTCCAGATATATTTATTTTTGTCATTATGGCAAATATCTTCCCTCCCTTGGTATCATAATCGAAATTGCTGTATATTCTTATACCGATCACAGCATCAGCTCCTAATAAATATGCTTGTTTTTTTATTTTAAAGAGCGCTTTTTCCATACATTCCCTATTGTCTTTTTCAGCGACTGTTTTCTCATCTCGACCATCTTCTTCGGCAATATACGGATTATATTTGTATTCCTGAACGGATATGACATTAATATATTCACCGATTCTCTTAACTTCGATATTATTTGTGGTGGTTACAAGGATATGCTTAGTATCTTTTTTAGTAATAGCTTTAATTTCTTTTTCAATATATTCCCTTTCTCTTATTTTATTATGTTCTTCTTGTTTTGCTTTTTGTTTTTTTTCTTTTTCCTCCTGTCTTAACTGCTTGGCACAATTTACACAGTAGGTGACATATTCTATGATTTCAGTTTTAGATTCTTCAACTTCTTGATCACATCTTGCACATTCTATTTTGCTCATTATCTTTCCCCCTTATAAACCGATTGTTCATATTTATCTGTTAAAAATCATTGTGTTATAGTTTTTGTGTTTATAATAATAATTTACTCGGAATCGATATATATATATAACGGAAAACTTTTCATCTCCATATCGTGAGCATACATCCAGGTCACGTGTTGTCCTTTCTATAAGTGATGCTAATTTTTTGAATTGTTAATCATATTATTAATTTTAACTTTGTAATATTCGAGTTGTTTTTTATATTTTTTAATGCTCAGTTTTAACAGAAGATTCTCCCTTTCTATGTTTTCGATGTATTCCTTGGTCCAATTAGAACAGGATGTCATCGAATCGAGATCAGGGCCGAAAGGGTCCACCGGATTGAATTCGGGGCAGTTTTTAACGCAATCGGCACTCAAATCTACATTTACAATTTTATTTAGCCAATCCAAAGTTTTAACCCGATCCGGCGCCAACAGCACCTTTTTGTCTTTCACATGGTTTTCCATGTCAACCACCAGATAGCGGATTGTCCAGATGTTATCGTCAACAACAAAATCATTTACCCTGCAGGCTTTCCCGTCAGTGGCATTAACATGATATCCTGTTATCTCTTTTACGGAACGTAGAGAGCTTTTTTTGTCAAAACGATCTTGAGCATTTTCCGGCTTTCGGAATACCCCGGAAGGCATCGAAGCGGTATTTTCCAACTCGTCTCCCGCCCAATAGGCAGGCCATCCAAAATACAGATAAGAAATTCTTTCATATTGCCGTGAAACCGGTTCGTCTTCACTAAGCGGCGGGCTTTCCTCAATTTGCTGTTTGGTTAGATTAATATGAAAGAGCTGAGTCGAACCATTCGGTTTTTCCAATTCAACCAAGGGGATAAGCACCTTCTGTCGGTTAAGAAATCCGTCGGTTTCGCCCACCACATATCGAATAATCCAGGGCCGGTCTTCAAAAAGAAAGTCAGCACATTTGCCGATTTCACCGTCTTTTACCGCCAGTTTATAGCCAATAATTTCGTTTACACAGCGATACATTAGATACAACATTACAAAGACAGGTTCTGCTACACCGATGGAGTAGGCGATCTGGATTTCACATTTTTTGGCAAGGCTGGCGGCAACGATGTTTTTGGCAATGTGCCGGGCCATGTATATGCCGCTGCGGTTAAACTTGGACGGATCTTTACCGGAAAAGCACCCGCCACCGTGGCTTCCATGACCGCCATAAGTATCAACGATAATTTTACGTCCGGTAGGACCGCAGTCACCCATGGGCCCGCCGGTGGCCTTGATGAAATAACAGGTGCTGGCGTCGGTCATATCCTAGGGTATTACCTTTATATTTCTATGGTTTTTCAATATTTTTAATCCTACCAAATAGTGACCTTTAAACCGGCCATGTTCATCTTTGGTGATATATTCGATTTTTGTATCCAACATGGCTGATTCTGATGAAATAGAGCTGTAGTATTTCATATTAGTAATGTCGTCCTTTTTTAAGCTGTTTAATATCTTTGAAGGTTCCTTTACCAGTATAAACATTGATTTTGAGTTCGTCTGCCATATTTTAAATTGATATACATACGGAAGATCATTTACGTCAATTTCGACAATATCAAATTGTTTTGATTTTAGGGCACGAGTATCTTTTTTATTTGCCTTAGAGGTAATTTTGACCTTTTGATTCATAACGTGTCCTCCTTAATAGCAAAACTGCTTAGCCCAAAGACAGCTTGATGAATTTGATTTAAATTTACAAGGCTCCCCCGGAATGAACCAACTTCACTAGTTCAAACAAGTCTTGAATAGTGTTTGTTGTTTTGGAGAGAAAATAATTTGCACCAATTTGCGCTGCTTCAGACCGATATTCCGGAGAGTCGCAATTGCTGTTAATTGTAATGACAGAATTTGGGCATCCATATTTTATTTTTTTGACCAGCTCCAAGCCGTTTTGCTTTTCCAGGCGAATATCCATAAGGATAAATTCGGGTTGGTGTTGCTTGATTTGTTTTAACGTCTCCTCTGCGCTGGATGCTTCCGTGACTGTCACAAAAGGAAATTTTAATTCTAAAATCGCTTTTATTTTCTGGCGCAATTTGATATCATTCTCGACAATCAATATTTTGAACATGGTGTTCCCGATAGGTACCACTTATATTAGAAGTAGTGTGGATGGTAAGCTAAAATTATTTTTTTGACATTGTTTTTTTAATCCACCTTAACTCAATTAACTTTTATCGTGTATGGGGAAAATTATGTATTTCAGTTCACACTTTTGATTATTTTTTACAATTTAACTGCAGATTATCTAAAATTTGTAAGATGGATGATTGCCCTTAAAGCAAAGGGGGCACAAAATCTCAAGGCCAATAATAGCACTATGGTAAATGTTAAAAAAATTATTGTTGTTGAAGACCAAACTCTGGTTCGCCAAGGGCTTCGGTCTCTTCTTGATTCTGAGAAAAATTTAGAGGTAGTTGCTGAGGCTGGAGATGGAATCGAGGCGATTCGATGTGTTGAAAAACACAAACCCGATCTGGTTTTGCTGGATCTTGCTATGCCGAAAATGAGCGGACTATCCGCTCTCAAGGATATAAAAAATAAGTATCCAAAAACAAAAATCTTGGCATTGACATTTCACAGTTCCGAAGAATACATCCTGGAAGCATTTAAATCCGGTGTAGATGGATATTGTTTAAAAAAGGATTCACACGTCGAACTTTTATCTGCAATTAAAAGTATTTATTCCGGAAAAAGTTACATTAGCCCATCCATTTCCAGTAAAGTTTTGGAGGGATATCTTGAAGGTCGAAAAAAAATAAAGAAAAAGACGTCCTGGGAAACCTTGACACAACGTGAAAAAGAGGTGTTGAAACTGGTGGGCGAAGCTCATTCAAGTGTTGAAATTGGTGATATCCTCTGTATCAGCCCTAAAACGGTGGACAAACACCGTTCGAACATTATGAATAAATTAAATTTGCACAGTGCAGCGGCACTAGCGGCTTATTCCGTCGAAAAAGGACTCGTTACCAAATAGTTCAAACTTTATTCAAGTTTCCACAATGCCCGTATAACGGTCCCTTTTTCGGGGGCGGATATAATCGTTAAGGTCCCGCCAAACAATTCTGTGCGCTCTTTAATGTTATCGAGGCCAAAATTCCGCTCATAACTTTCTTTTTCCTGAATTTCGTTTAGATTAAATCCCACGCCATTATCTTCAACAATCAGCTCTATTAGCTGATCAATTTGTTTTAAAGATATGTTTACTTTATCCGCATGGCTGTGCTTGGCTACATTATTCATGGCTTCCTGCAATATCCGGTAGACTAAAATTTTTAAGGAATCCTGAACCTGATCCTCTTGGATTCTAACATGGCTTTCAATATCGATCCACGAATAAATTTCCTTAAATTCGCGACACAAACTCCATATAGCAGCCTTAAGTCCTAAATCATCTAAAATCGAAGGGTGTAAATTTCGGTAAATTCGCTGCGTTTCCTCTATCGTGTCGTAAACGATAGAAAGTAAATCGTCCAAAGGATGACCCATAGCGCTCGACCTTTGGTCAATTTCGGATATCATTTTTTCAAGGCTGTATTTAATCGCCGTCAGTTTTCCGCCAATGCTGTCATGCAGTTCCTGAGATACAAGTTTCCGTTCGGATTCCTGGGCATCAACAAGCCTTGAGGACAAATCGCGCATGGCATTCTCCACTCGTTTTTGTATGCTGATATCAGCAACCGAGATCAACTGCCCAATGATTTTGCCGTCGCTGTCATGCAAGTCTGAACTGTTGACCAGACCCCAGAATTGTTTGCCGTTTTTTTGTCGAAATGGCAATTCGATACCTTCCAATGGTACATTGCCGCTCATAACCAGATGGAAATCATCTTTAAACGAATCGATGACTCCTTGTGGCCAGTAAGCGAATGGATATTTTGATTTTAACAATTCCGCTTCACTCCAACCGACCATATTACAGAATGCCTGGTTGACATAAATTTGGTTACCTTCCAAATCAATTCCGGCAATACCCGCTGGTATAGAATCCTCAATTGCTTTTCTGAAAATATGTTCCGCTATCAATACTTGTTCAACCGCTTTTTTCTTAACATCGTCTTGCTCGATCACCTCAACAGCCATTTCCGGTTCAGAATTATCCTTACTCAGCCCGTCTTGTTTCCCCAAGGATTTTTTTACACTTTGCTTCGCTTGATTATAGGTTACATCCCTTTTCTTTAATTTTTTGACTTTTTTCTCTAATTCTTCATAGGTTGGCTTTCTGGCCATCATCAAATCCTCCACCTGAGAAAGATCATATGCTAAAGACTATAGCCGAAATCCCATATACCTTGGTGAAATATACAGGTTCATACTCCTATGGGTATATTTGATTTCATCATATAACCGCTATAATTTTTAAGGAATTTTCAAATGATATCATTCGTTGAATAGCATGAGGGAACAAGAACTGCAATTATAATCGAATATGAACGAATGTCCGGCGTCTAATCCAATCAGAGAATATGTTAAGCATTCCCGGTAGAATACCACAGCCTTACACTTTAGGACTTGCGGCTGCAGCAAAGTTGACCCACGAAATACAAAATCATCGATCTTAAAATACATAATTTTACTTATTTACAATCAACTTACGATCTATGTATCTATATTAGAATGTATTAAAAAAGAAAAACGAGTTTTTTCTGAGATGGATATGCCTCCCCATAAAAAAATTGTTAAAGGAGTCCATATGAGAAAGGCACGAGAGGGAGACACAGTAAAGGTGCACATAACCGGTAGGCTGGATGACGGAACCGAGTTCGCAACAACTGAAGGGGAGGTGCCGATGGAATTAACAATTGGCGAGGGCATTCGCATTTCCGCCTTACAGCAAATTACTCTCGGTATGGCGGCTGGTGAAAAAAAGACAGTCCGATTGGAGTCTAACCAAGCATTTGGAGAAAAACATCCTGAGCTTATCTGGCAGATTCCTCGTAGCACAATCCCGGACAATATTGACCTTACTGTTGGAACTCAAATACGAGTCAGCTCAAAGAGAGGTAATCCGGTCCAAGCTACAGTAACAGATATATGCCAAGAACAGGTCACTATAGACGCTAACCCTCCACTTGCTGGACAAGCTTTAACCTTTGATATCGAACTTGTTGAAATTGTATAAAAAATATCTCGATCAGGATAACTGATTATTGCCTCCACCCCATCATTGCCACTTTTAGCTCGATGTTCAATAAATGGCCGTTTGGTATAAAAAACATTCGGATTTATAAATTACCTACTCTCGCGAAATGCGGCGATCAAGCTTTACTCAATCAATCAGAAAGCGTTGATTGACGGTTACATCTCATGATTTTTAACCTTTTATTAAATTCACTAATGAAATTAGGTACAAATAAATACAAGTTTCTACAACTTTTCATCTTTTTGATCTATTTCACATCTGTAAACTCATTAATATATGCACAGAGTTCTAATCTAAAACTTCGCATAGATTATAAAAATAATTTACTAACCATATCGGCACAAGATGCTGATCTAAAAAATGTGCTTTTAAAAGTCGCGGATAAAACAGGTATTTATGTTAGATTCCCAAATTCTTTAAAAAAACAAATAACAGTTAGAATATCTGGTCTTTCTCTTAAAGAAACATTGTCAAGGCTTTTAAAGGGTATGAATTATGCAATAATCTATTCTGGTTCAAGAAAGAATCGAGCTATTGTTTCAGAAGTTTTCGTATTTAAAAAGTTAAAAAGGTCAAGAATACCAGGCCGAGAAAGAATTCGTGAAAGACAACTATCCCATCGAATAAGAAATTATGAAAAACGAATTGAATCCCTGAAGAAGAGATTGTTAACAGTCAACAAGAATAGCAGGCAAGGCAAACGCTATTTAAGACAGATCAGGTCTTATAAAAATATTCTCGAAAATCTTAAAAAAAAGCTTCAATGACTTGGAACCCTAAAAATTAATCCGTGAGATGGTACCGGGATAGTGCCAAACTATTTAAGACGTAGCAGCGCCCCGCATTCATCCTGAGTTGCAACATCAAGTTGTGCATTGCAATGGGTTATTGCCCGGCCGACTTCACTTAGGGCTTTTTGAGGAGTATTGTTTGTTTCGCTGAGGTGAGCCAGAATTACATATTTTAATCGGTCATGTTGCACTTCTTTCAAAAGGTTTTTCGATGCCTCGTTGGACAGATGCCCGGTTCTACTCTTGATGCGTTGTTTTATGGGCCATGGATATGGGCCGTTTATAAGCATGTCCTCATCATGATTGGCTTCCAGAATCAACAAAGAACACCCTTTAAGATGCTCTTTAACCATGGATGTTGCAATGCCGAGATCTGTTGCAATCCCGATTTTTGTTCCGTTCTGATTTACGGTAAAGCCGGACGGATCCTCTGCATCATGGGATATGGAAAAAGGATGTATGGAAAGATCATTTATCATAAAGGGTGAGCCGCATTCAAAGTTCTTGATCACCCGGACATTTCCAAGCTGTGAAACGGCGGCTTTTTCTGTTTTAGAACTAATAAAAACCGGCAGGTTAAAACGGCGAGAAAGAACACCCACCCCCTGGATATGGTCGGCATGCTCATGGGATACAAGGATGGCGTCAAGATCTTCAGGATGAAGCCCTTTTGAGTTAAGGCGGCGTTCAATCTCGATTCCTGAAAGGCCGGCATCGATAAGGATTGAGGTGGAACCGCCGGAAACATAAACGGCATTCCCCCTGCTTCCGCTTGCCAATATGCATATTTCGAGGTTATAATCGAGTCCAGCTTGCAACTGCTCTGAAAACCAAGATTTTTTCATCTTAACGCCCTGTATGCCCGAATCCGCCACTATTGCGATCGGTTTCATCGAGTTGTTCCACAACCTTTAACTTGGCCTGATAAACCTTTTTAACGACCATCTGGGCAATCCTGTCGCCACGATGAAATGTATAATTCTTTTCTCCATGGTTTATTACCGCAATCTTTACTTCTCCGCGATAATCGGCATCAATGGTGCCCGGGGAATTAATAATCCCAATACCGTGATTTACAGCCAATCCGCTCCTTGGACGAATCTGGATTTCAAATCCTGTGGGGATAGCAACTGCAAAACCGGTGGGTATCAAAGCAACAGCACCTTTTTCCAGTACAATATCTGTTTCTATGGCCGCACATATGTCCATACCGGCGGCATTGGGTGTCATGTAGCGAGGCAGGGGTATATCTGAGTCCGATTCCGGTCTTAAACAATGAACTTTGATGGAGGGAGAAATATTCATAAATCAGAAGGTTAAAATATCGTTAAAATCATCCTTATGGGTAACCGGTCCTAATAGGGTCAGTGCAAACCGTCTTTTTTGAAAAAGGCTTTCAGCCAGATGAAGGATGTCGTCTTGGGTAACCGATTCGATATTATTTGCAATCTCTTCCAAAGGAATATAACGTCCAAAATGAGTTTCGTTCTGTGCCAGCCGTACCATCTGGTTGTTGTTGCTTTCTGATGCAAGCATGAGACTCCCCTTTGTGTGTTCCTTGGCATCATGCAGTTCGTTTGGATCAACTCGCGTTTGTTTAAGTCTGGAAATCTCTTTCAGAATCAGTTTGGTTGATTTGCGGACGTTTTTAGGATTGACGCCTGCATAGGCCCCAAATATCCCGGTGTCCACATAAGATGAGATAAAGGAATAAACAGAGTAAGCCAGGCCTCTTTTTTCGCGTATTTCCTGAAACAGCCTTGAACTCATGTTCCCGCCGAAGATAGTGTTCATCAGGGAATACGCATACCGTCGCGGGTCGGTTATTGAAACGCTTTTTGTCCCCAGACAGATATGAACCTGTTCCAAGTTTCTCTGATGCAGGTTAACCCTGCAGCGGCCTTGGGGGGTAATACGCTCGGGGAAGCTGTTGCCCGGGCGAATAAATTCAAAGACCGGCCCGATAAGATCGACCAGACGGTTGTGCTCCAAGTTGCCTGCAGCCGAAATGACAATACGCTCGGGTTGATATAACTTGTGAAAAAACCTTTTAATGGTATGGGAATTAAAACCTGCAACGTTTTCACGAGTGCCGAGAACTGATCGTCCCAGAGAATTATCCCCCCAGAAATTTCTTCCCGAAAGCACATGAATGTATTCATCCGGACTGTCTTCCACCATGCCGATTTCCTGAAAAATAACCGCCCGTTCATTTTCAACCTCTTTTTCATCAAACACGGAGTTTAAAAATATATCAGAAAGAATGTCGACCATGGTTTCCAGATGGGTGTCCAAGACCTTTGCATGGTAACACGTATTTTCAGCACTTGTAAAAGCGTTTGTCTGGCCTCCGATGGAATCAAATTCCTTGGCAATCTGAAAAGCGGTCCGTTTTTCCGTGCCCTTAAAAATCATATGTTCAATAAAATGGGAAAGGCCGCTTTCGGATGACGATTCATCCCGTGCGCCGACATTTACCCATACCCCCATTGATACAGAATGAATATGGGGCATTTTTTTACTGACAATCCTGATGCCGTTTTTGAGGGTGGTTTTATTTACGGGGTGCTCCATTTTTCCCGGCATATTTTTCTTCTTCCAGAGTAGCTTTGTGGCTCAGACGGATTTTTCCGTCTCTGTTGATTTCAAGAACTTTGACTTTGATACGATCTCCTTCCTTTACAATATCAGAGACTTTGTTTACCCGGCGATTGGCAAGTTGTGAGATGTGAACAAGACCGTCTGTTCCGGGCATTAACTGGACAAAAGCACCAAAATCCATGATTTTTACAACCGTCCCCTCATAAATTTCTCCCACTTCGGGTTCCACTACAATTTCTTGGATCATCTTTACGGCGGCGTCCGCTTCTTCCTGGGAAAAAGCGGCAATTTTGACCACGCCCTGATCATCTATCTCAAGTTTAGTATCGGTTTCAGTTTGAATTGCTCTGATGATTTTCCCTCCGGGACCGATGACTTCACGGATCTTGTCAGGATTAATATTGAGCGTAATTATTATCGGTGCATAGGGAGAAATTTGGTCACGAGGTTCCTTAAGAGCTTCTAACATCCTGTCAAGGATATGAAGCCGACCCGCGCGTGCCTGTTCAAGGGCTTTTCCCATAATATCCTTGGAAAGTTCATGAATTTTTATATCCATCTGGAGGGCGGTTATGCCGTCTTTTGTGCCGGCAACCTTAAAATCCATATCACCGGTATGGTCTTCATCCCCAAGAATATCCGACAGGATAACCACATCATCTCCTTCCTTTACAAGCCCCATGGCAATACCGGAAACCGGAGCTTTGATTGGAACGCCACCGTCCATTAGCGCCAGGGTACCCGAACATACGGTCCCCATAGATGAAGATCCGTTCGACTCTAAGACCTCTGAAACAAGGCGGATGGTATAGTCAAATTCTTCCTTATCCGGCAGGGTTTTTTCTAGGGATCTGGTGGACAGCCCTCCGTGACCGATATCTCTGCGGCTCGGTCCACCGATGCGTCTGACTTCTCCTACCGAATACGGTGGAAAATTGTAATGGAGCATAAAGGGCCTCTGTTCTTCACCGAGTAGCGTCTCCACACGCTGCTCATCCCGACCCGACCCAAGGGTCAGCACACATATCACCTGGGTTTCTCCACGTGTAAAAAGAGCACTGCCGTGGGGTCTGGGCAATATGCCGACCTCACATGCAATCGGCCTTACTTCATCAAATTTTCTTTTATCAATCCGACGCCTCTCTTTAAGAACAACATCCCTGCTGATTTTTTTGAGTATGTCATTTAATATAGTGTTTACTTCGCCTCTGCGATCCACATAATCTTCCCCGAGTTGTTCAATAATATCTGATTTTATTGCCCTGAGTGCAGCGCTTCGTTTAATTTTTTCAGGTATCATGAGGGCTTCGTATATCCTCGGGGATGCCTGGGGTTCAACTTTTCGGACCAGCTCATTATCCATCTCGGGCGGTATAAAGGGCCGTTTCGGCACTCCGTTGACTTCCTTGAGTTTCACTTGCATATCCAAAAGCGGTTGCATGGCTTTATGGCCGAAAAAAATTGCTTCAAGCATATCAGATTCACTAACAATATTGCCACCGCCTTCTACCATTACAACACCAGTTTTTGAACCGGCAACAATGATGTTGATGTCCAAATTTTCGTATTCGTCTACAGTAGGATTGATTTTTAATTGACCGTCTATCCGGCCGACACGTACACATGCAATCGGCCCCGCAAATGGAATGTCTGATATTTCAAGAGCAGCAGATGCCCCTATCATTGCCAGAATGTCAGGATCATTTTCCTGGTCCATGGAGAGTACGGTTGCAATAACTTGAGTTTCACATCGGTATTCTTTGGGAAAAAGCGGCCTGATGGGACGGTCTATAAGGCGGGCGGTCAGGGTTTCCTTTTCGCTGGGCCTGCCGATTTCGCGCCTGAAATAATTCCCGGGTATTCGGCCCGCCGCATACCCCTTTTCCTGATATTCAACGGTAAGCGGCAAAAAATCTATGGTGCGTTCTTCTTGAGAAGATACCACTGCAACAAGTACAATGGTGTCTCCATATTGAACCACAACCGAACCGGATGCCTGTTTGGCGATTTTGCCGGTTTCGATACTCAGTGTTTTTCCACCGATTTCAGTTTTGAGTAAAGTTTCCATATCTGTCTCCTAAAAGTAAAGCAGCTTCAAATTTGTAATTGTATGCCAAATTCCATAATTCTTTTTGGGCTGATCATTAAATAGCAAAAGGTCAAGTTCAATTGCTGATGGCAGGACTAAAAATTAAGCCCTCATGCAGGTACGGTTCTATGAGGCTGGCTTTTGCTTATACGAACAATACAGGCATGTAATAACTCGGGCTATATTATATCTCCTGGGAAAGAGATCATATAAAATTTGTCCTCTATCTTCTCAATCCCAGGGTTTCGATGATTGCCCTGTATCGTTTTACATCTTTATTTTTTACGTAGTTTAAGAGCCTGCGCCGTCTGCCGACTAAAATTAACAACCCCCTTCTGGAATGATGATCTTTTTTATGAACCTTTAAGTGGTCTGTAAGATAAGAAATGCGGTATGTCAGAAGTCCGACCTGTACTTCCGGAGAACCGGTATCGTTTTCGTGCAACTTAAACCGCTCGATCAGCTCCTTTTTGTCTTTTGTTGTTAAAACCAATTTTTTTTCGCCTCCTCTTGTTAAAATATAAATTAATTACTTAATTGTAAATTTTGTGTTTTTTATGGCAAAAGATTTTATAACTTCAAAAAAGTGTGAAGTGATCTAAAGTGATCTAAAATGCCTAAAGTTGTGGAATTCTGCCAATTTTTATATAAATAGATGGAGCAAAGCGACACATTAATTTTAGGCACTTCAAACTTTAGTTCACTTTAGTCACTTTTATCCTGAACGAATACTTCGCGCCGGATTGTTCTGGTTAGTGTTTTATTGTTCATAAAATATTCAGGACAACCTGATGGAATTCTATTTAGTGTCCATCCAGAAATGGTAGATTTTGGTTTTCGGCAAGGCCCGAGCGAGTTTTCAACCACAGGCATAGCGCGCTATTTCGAGGATTGAAAACGAGCGAGAACGCCGCCGAGGG
>Ga0315545_1000160_pt1 | contig 73479 bp, 62 predicted proteins | sample SalMarSW160210MG_FD_203096 | JGI IMG/M metagenome (GOLD analysis project Ga0315545, IMG submission 203096) | Salt marsh sediment microbial communities from the Plum Island Ecosystem LTER, Massachusetts, United States - Salt Marsh Sediment SW1602-10 ... | reverse complement strand
GCGTCAATTCTCAAAACCCCATTGCAGTGAGGGAGAGACCTGTGCGTCCCGTAGCCGTCTGGGTGAATCTTAACGCTATTGAGGATTTTAAGGTTCAATCACTTGACAAGACTTAGAACATCTGAGCTGCCGCCGGGTTTGCAGCGATTGCTTCCTGCCGAAGGCTTCTCACTTAACCGCGCAGACTCTGAATTCGGCGCGAGATTAGGCAGCCAGCTCCAGCGCATGTTGGGCGGCCTGCCCCACAAAGACCGCGAGCACTTCCATACTTATCATCTCGTGGCTTGATTGGCAACGAACACGTTTAGGGATTCGCTACAACGTAACCAATGCTAACCTCATACCAATCAGCACCAGGAGGGGGACCGTCGTCAAAGTAGACAATCAGAGTATGACCGTTGGCTACACTGGGTTGCTGAATGATGGTGACTCTATGCCTGGCTTGGACAATCTCCAAACTGACAACTTGGTCCCGTGGTGCCAGGTGTGGTATGCCCACATAGGTTGAGGAATGACAATCGCAGTCACCGTTCCTTGAATCAGGTATATCTGGCCAACTAGGGTACCAGGCTTCTCCGTTCAAATAGGTCGGTTGGTGAGGCTCAGAATGACGTCCGGGTGCATCGGCCCCTAAGTGATGCCAGTAGATAGCATTGCCCTGTATGACAAGGTGACTACCACCATCGATGTACGCACGGACACTCAGAGTGGTAGGGGGTATGGGGGTTGGCGTGGGCGTGCGTGTTGGCGTCGGGGTAGGGGTACGTGTTGGCGTGAGCGTGGGGGTGTCCGTAGGTGTCGGTGTGCAGGTTGCTGTCGGCGTAGGGGTGGAAGTTGCTGTTGGGGTAGGAGTAAGCGTCGGCCCAAATAGCTGTCCTGGCCCACAACCTGAGACTAATGAACCTGCCAGCCAAGAGAGAAACACCAATGCCCCTATCGCTACAATAGACCGTTGTTTAGTTTTCACTGTCGTCCCCCGCTATCACGGGCACCCGCGACTTTACGCAAAGGTCTGCATGGGTATAGCCGCCCAACGGGGCGCAGCGCAGCGCCCGGGTTCCACTCCATTGAGCCGTTAAGCGGCGTTGAAGGCGCGAGCGAAGCGAGCAGCCGCTTAACCATCTGTTTAGTGACACTTGTCACCTAACACACCTATATCTGGAATCTGTACGCGCCTGCACGCTTGCGTATATGACTCTATCGGTAGTGAACATTACAGCCTGTTTTACGAGGGGGGCAAAAATGCAGGATTGCCTCTACGTCGGCTGTTCGCGCATCTGCCAGAACGCTTCCCGGTACGCCTGGAACCGTCCCTCCAGGATCGCGTCCCGCATCTCGCGGGCGATCGTGAGCAGCAGGTGCAGGTTGTGCAGGGTGAGCAGGTGGTGGCCCAGGATCTCGTTGGCGGTCGTCAGGTGGCGCACGTAGGCGCGGCTGAAGTGGGTGCAGGTGTAACACGTGCAGCCCGGCTCGATAGGCTCGGCGTCGTCGGCGAAGCGCGCGTTACGCATATTTGTCCGCCCCGTGCGCGTCAGCGCCGAGCCGTTGCGCGCCGTCCGTGTGGGCAGCACGCAGTCGAACATGTCGATCCCGCGCGCCACGCACTCCACCAAGTCCTCCGGCGTGCCGACCCCCATCAGGTAGCGGGGCTGGTCGGCGGGCAATATCGGCGTGACGGTCTCCAGCGAAGCGAGCATCTGCTCCTTCGTCTCTCCCACGCTCAGGCCGCCGATGGCGTAGCCGTCAAAGCCCACATCGGTCAAGAAGCGGGCTGACTGCTCCCGCAGGTCTGGGAAGACGCCGCCCTGGACGACGCCGAAGAGGGCCTGATCGGCGCGGCCCTTGGCCGCCTTGCACCGCTCGGCCCAGGCGTGGGTGCGGGCCAGCGCCCGCACGTTGTAGTCGCGATCGTCCGACGGGGCGCACTCGTCGAGACAGACGATCAGGTCGGCCCCCAGGTTCTCCTGGATGGCAATGACCTTCTCAGGTGTGAAGCGATGTTCGGAGCCATCGATGTGGGAACGGAAGGTGACGCCGTCGGCGTCGATCGTGCGCCGCTGAGCCAGGCTAAAGACTTGGTAGCCGCCGGAGTCGGTGAGGATGGGGCCGTCCCAGCCCATGAATGCATGCAGGCCGCCCAGCCGGGCGATGCGCTCGTCGCCGGGGCGCAGGTAGAGATGGTAGGTGTTGCCCAGGATGATGGATGCGCCCACGTCGTGCAGATCGCGGGGAGACATGGCCTTGACGGTGGCCTGGGTGCCTACGGGCATGAAGGCCGGCGTGGGAATCTCGCCGTGCGGGGTCCTGAGAAGCCCTGCGCGGGCGCGGCCGTCGGTGGCGAGGAGGGTGAATTCGAAGGAAGGAACCGCCATGAGCTACGTTTCCGCCTCTGCCACGGGCAGCCGCACGATGAACGTGCTGCCCTTTCCTACCTCGCTCTCCACCCAGATTTGCCCACCGTGGGCCTCGACGGCCAGCTTGCAGAAGGGGAGGCTCAGGCCGGTGCCGACCCGTCGGCCGGAGACGGAGGTCTGCTGGAATTTCTCAAACACCCGCTGCAGTTCTCCGGAGGGGATGCCGGGGCCGCTGTCGGTCACGCCGATGAGCAGGGCTTTCGGGTTTTCGGGGTCGCGCTTGACCCACAGCCGGACGCGACCGTTGTCGGGGGTGAACTTGATGGCGTTATCGACCAGGTTGTGCAGCACGCGGTCGATGAACTCGGGATCGACGTACAGGGACGGCAAGCCCGGCGCGATCAGCAAATTGATCGAGATCGCGACTTCCTTTGCCAGCGGCATGAGTCGCGTGGCAACCTCCCTGAGCAGAGATTCCGGGTCTATCGCCTCGGGGTGTATGGGGAGCTCGCCGCTTTCGAACTTGCTGATGTCCAGCAGCTCGTTGACCATGCGCAGCATGCGGTCGCTGCCTCGCTGGGCCAGCCCTTCGAGGAAACGTATCTCGTCGAGCCTGCCGGTTTTGACGGCGTCTTCTATCATGTCCAGGCTGCCCTTGAGCACCGTCAGCGGGGAGCGCAGGTCGTGGATCAGCGTGTGGATCGTTTCTTCCCTGAATTGCGCAAGCTCGATTTCCTCGGTGATGTCGCGGAAGACGAGCAGCCAGCCTGCGGTGGCTCCCTCATCCAATACCGGCGTCAGCGTGCGCTCCACGTGTCGCCTGCGCGGCCCAGGGACGATCATGACGTGTTTCTGCGGAGCGTTCTCCCGCATGACCTCCCGGCAGGCGCTCTCCAGGTCTTGCGGCGTGTAGCCGATCAATGTGACGAGCGATGGTTCTTCACCCGACTGGGGCGCGTCCAATCTCTGCTCCAGCATCTCTGCCTGCGCGATGCCCAGGAAATCCGCCAGCGCGCGGTTGGCGGCCAACACCTGCCAACCTGCGTTCAGCAGCAAGACGCCCTCGTGCGTCGTTCTGAGGATAGAGTCGAGTTCCTGGACGCGGCGGGCCAGCGCCTCGTCGGTGTGTGCGTAGAGGCGGGCGTTCTGGATCGCCACGGCGGCCTGGGAGGCGATGGTGACGAGGATGTCCTGGTGTGACGTGTCGTAGGCGCCAGGGGTGGTGTAGGATTGGACGGCGATGACGCCGATGGGCTCTTGCTCGGCCAGAATGGGCACGCCCAGCCAGGAGGCTGCTACCTGGCCGATCTGCTCTATCTCGATCTCTTCGAGGGCGGCGCCGATGTCCTTGGGGATCAGCATCGGGTGGCGCGTTCGCAGGATGTGTTCGGTCAGGCCGTTGCCAGCCCGTCGCGATCGCCAGGAGACCCGCTTGCCGTCCTCAAAGGCCAGCGGGAAGGAGACCTCGTCGGTTTCCGGGTCGTATAGCGCGACGTAAAAGTTGCCGGCGTCCATCAGCGCGGCGACCTGTGAATGGATCGCCGCCAGGATGGCGTCCAGATTCAGGCTGGCGCTGAGGGCCTGCCCGACGGCCTGGAGGCTATCCAGTTCCTTTACCCTGCGTTCGAGGCGACGGCTGGTGAGGGCCAATCCACGGGTGATCAGGGATGCGACGATCAGCAGGAGGGCGAAGGAGGCGAACTGCAGCAGTCCCAACCGGGTGTAGATCAGCGCCACCAGCAGCGCGAAGACGAGGGGTCCGCCCTCGTAGAAGAGCATGTTGGGCAGCGAGCGGAGATAGCTCCGCAGAGCTTCCCGGTTTCTCGTGGCGATGACGAGACCTGCGATCAGGTAGTTGGTGCCCAGGTAGGTCAGTCCGAGGAGGATCAGCGGCAGGCTGTTGCCCAGGGTGACGGCCTCCAGGGGAATGTCGCCGCCCAGCGCCTGGAAAACTACGCTGCCGACGAGGATGCTGGCAGTGTGCATCGCGACGTTCGCGGCCATTATCTCGATGGAGGGCTGGGGAAGGTGCAATTGCTCGCCCCACAGGGCGCGAATGGCCCCGTAAAGCAGCGTGGCTATGAGTGCGGCCCAGCCTGTGGGGATTGGACCCATCACCAGATAGGCTGCGACCGTCGTCATGGGCAGTAGAGAAACCACCCCTGTCGGCAGGCGAACGCCGAAGGTATCCGTAAAGACGATCAATGCGCCAAAGAGGATCGCCGGAAGCCATAGGGCCATGTCTGGCGGCGCGGCTGCTGTCAGCCAGATCAGGGCAGCCAGGACGGCCAGGCTTGCGGCCATGTGGGCGCAGAAAAAAAGTCGTCGGTTCATCGGAGTGTGTTGGGTATCGTGTTCATCTCTGAGTATATTCGATTCGGTTATGAAGTCAATTCTGTCCAGCATGTCTGCCAGTGTCTGTTCAAAATTTGGGAACGTGTTCTGTATTCCCCACTGGGGCTGCAAAAAGACATACTTTTGGTGCAACTCGCCCCACTTCGATGCTATGTATGGCGCTATTTAGGGCTGACGCCCCACCAACAACCTATTTCCCCATTTATTGAACAGTCACGTCTGCCATCCCTGCTTGACAACCCCCTGCTGCGCGATTATAATGCACTGCGTTCGAGAATTGGAACAGAGAGGGGTGAAACTGGGTGACTAAGGTTATGATAGATGAAGGCGAGTCCTTCGACTCCTTGTTGAGGCGTTTCAACAAGAAGGTGCAGCGTGACCGCATCATGTCGGAGGTGCGCCGTCGCCGCTTCTTCGAGAAGCCGAGCGTGCTTCGCAAGCGCAAGAAGGCCGCCAAATTGCGCAAGAGCCGCCGGCAGACGTATAAAGAACAGCAGATGCGTTACTAGAGTGGTGGTTCGGGGCGGGGCGTGAGGAACTATGGGTCTTGAGGATCGCTTGCAGGGTGATCTCAAAGAGGCGCTCCGCGCTCGCGACGAGCATCGCAAGGCGGTCATTCGTTTGGCCTTGGCTGCTATCAAGAATGCCGAGATCGCACAGGGCAGCAATTTTGACGATGCCAGCGTAGCGGCAGTGTTGCAGAAGGAGGCCAATCAGCGCCGCGATGCGATCGCCGAGTTGAAGACAGCCAATCGACCGGACTTGCTTGCCAAAGATGAAGTGGAGCTGGCGATTCTCGAAGAGTACCTGCCCAAGCTTCTCTCACGGGAGGAGATCGTCGCGGAAACACGCCAGATCATGGCGGAGGTTGGAGCGACCGGCATGGGACAGATGGGGTCAGTGATGCGAGAGTTGATGTCCAAGTTCAAGGGGCGTGTCGATGGCCGCGTTGCGAACGAGGTCGTGCGCGAGTTGCTGTCCGGCTAGGCCGCTTGCTAGAAATGCATTGAGTGAGTGAAATGAGGGGGCGCAGTATGTGCTCCCTCATTTGTAGCTTCACCGGAGCCGGTTTCGACAGATGAGCGTGAACGAGGGCCGAGTTACTGATAATGGAGTGACAACTCCATCGCGTCGCGCTGGCCGCCGCCGGGGATGGGCGTGGGTGCGTCTGATCCTATTGGGATTGGCGCTATCGGGTGTTGCAGGCTTCGTGATGGTCCGCCCTCTGCTGCCCACCGGTCAGGTGGTGCTGGAGGCAGGAGGAGTTGCCCCTCAGGATGTGTATGCCCCGAGCCGCGTGACCTATGAGAGCGCCATCCTGACTGCGGAGCAGGAGGAAAAGGCCGCCGCCAGCGTCGAGCCGGTCTATACGTCTCCCGACCCCGGGCTGGCCCGTCAGCAGTTCGATCGTGCTCGTGAGGTGTTTGACTATCTGGGGACGGTGCGGGCTGACTCGCTTGCCTCTCCTGCCGAGCAGCGGGGTGCGATTCTGCGGGTCTCTGAGTTGCAGGGCCTTTCCACCGAGTCGCTCGATCTGCTGCTTGGACTGTCTGATGCCAGTTGGGATCGGGTGCAGCAGGAGGCATATCGCCTCATCGGCGAGGCCATGCGATCCGAAATCCGCGAGGACCGTCTGGCGGAGGTTATCCGGGATCTGCCTAATCAGGTCGCCCTCGACCTCTCGGTTGATGAATCCGCCGTCGCTGTCGCGCTGGTGGAGAGCTTTCTCATTCCCAATTCGTTCCTCGATCCCGATGCGACCACCGAGGCTCAAGCGCGCGCCCATGCGGAGGCTGGGCCTGTATTCCGCACCTTCGAAGCGGGGCAGACGATCGTGCGTGAGGGGGAGCTCGTCACCCCGCTTCACATAGAGGCATTGGATCAGTTTGGCCTGCGGCAACCGCAGACCAATTGGACTGATGTTGTCGGCGACGTCTTGCTGGCCCTGCTGGGGACCGCGCTGTTGTGCCTCTACCTATCGCGCTTCCAGCCCGACGCGCTGTGGATTGGGCAACATCTCCTCCTGTTGGTGTTGTTGATTTCCACCTTTGTGGTGGCAGCGGGACTGATGATACCGAGCGGTGTGGCTCTGCGGTATCTTTTCCCCGGGCCGGCGTTGGCGATGCTGGTCGCGGCGACCTTGGGGCCACACGCGGGCGTGGCGGCAGCGATCTTCCTCGGAGGCGCCGCCGGTGTGATTGCCGACAATTCCTTCGAGATCGTCACCTACACTGCCCTGGGTGGGGTCGTCGCTGCGCTCACGCTGGGACGCGTGGAGCGCATTGGCGCGCTGTTTCGTGCGGGCGTGTTTGCGGCACTGGTGCACACCATCGCCGTTCTCGTTTTTCGCCTGCCACAGGGCATTAGCGAGCCTGGCGACATGCTGGTCCCGATATTGGCTGGCATTGCCAATGGGGGTATCTCGGCCAGCCTGGCGCTGGGAGGGTTGTTCCTCCTGGGACCGCTGTTCGACATCGTCACGACGATGCGCCTGATCGAGCTAAGCCGTCCTAACCATCCGCTCCTGCAGCGCTTACTCCGCGAGGCGCCCGCCACGTACCATCATAGCCTGATGGTCGCCAACTTGGCCGAACAGGCTGCCGAGCGTATCGGCGCCGATCCCCTGCTTACACGCGTGGGTGCATATTATCACGATGTGGGCAAGATCACCCGCCCGTATTTCTTCAGCGAGAATCAAGTTGAAGGCGTGAATCCGCACGACCGGCTCGATCCGCGCACCAGCGCCGAGGTGATCGCCAGTCACGTCAAGGATGGGCTGGACATGGCGCGGCGCTATCGCTTGCCCAGCCGCGTGCGTGCCTTCATCCCAGAGCATCATGGCACCAATTGGGTGGGGTTTCTCTACGATCAAGCTATCCAATTGGCGAGCGATACGACGCCCGTCAGTGAAAGCGACTTCCGGCACCACGGTCCCAAGCCTCAGAGCAAGGAAACTGCCCTGGTCATGCTGGCCGATGGTTGTGAAGCAGCCGTGCGAGCCATGCGCCCCACCAGTGCCGGGGAGGTGGCGGAGGTTGTCAGCCGCGTTTTCTCCGAGCGCGTGGCCGACGGCCAGTTGAGTGAGTCCAATCTTACTCTGCGCGAGCTAGAGATCACGCAGGAGGCGTTCATCTCTGCCCTGAAAGGTATTTTCCACCCACGCATCCAGTATCCCAAGTCGGAAACCACGACCAACATGTGAGATTGGGAGCGAGACGGGATGCATATCGAAGTGCTCGTAGACGAGGGGTTACAGGAGCGGGTTGACCCCGAACCGCTACATCGGGCTGCTCTGCAGACCTTGCGCCACCAGCAAGTGGAGAATGGGTGCGAGCTGGCCGTGGTGGTGACCGGTGACGAGGTGTTGCGGGAGCTCAATCACCTTTATCGGGGCGTGGATGCGCCGACTGACGTGTTGGCCTTTGCCGACGATCCGAGCGGGCAGTTCGTCGATGCCCCACATGCCCCGCGCTATCTGGGCGACGTCATCATCTCCTTTCCCCGCGCCGAGGCTCAAGCCGCTGAGGCCGGGCACGCTGTCCGGGCCGAGATGCAGTTGCTGGTCGTGCACGGCTTGTTGCATCTCCTGGGGTACGACGACCAAACTGACGATGCGCGCGCCAAGATGTGGGTAGCGCAGTCCGATGTGTTGCAGACCCTGGGGCTGGCTGTCGTTCCTCCCTTGTGAACCCTACGATGCGTAGCCGAACTATCGTCGAGAGCTTCCGGCACGCGTTTGCCGGTCTGTCATATGCCCTGCGCACGCAGCGTAACACGCGCATCCATCTGGCGTTCACGGTGGCTGTGATCGCGCTCGGCGTCTGGCTGGAACTTTCCTTTGTCGAATGGGCGATTCTCGCCTTGACCATCGGCTTTGTCCTGGTGAGCGAGATGCTCAACACGGTGGCGGAGACGTTGGTGGATCTGGTGTGTCCCGACTATCATCCCCAGGCCAAGATCGTCAAGGACGTGACGGCGGGAGCGGTGTTGCTGGGGGCTATCATATCCGTCGTCGTCGGACTGCTGGTGCTAGGGCCGCCTCTGTGGGCACGGATATCTGGGTCAAGTTAGGTATGATACTCCACACGGTTCAAGTCAACGTCACTCAGACCAATTGCTACATCGTCGGGTGCGAGGAAACGCGAGAGGGGGTCATCATCGACCCTGGCGGGCATCCAGGCCGTATTCTCAAGGCGCTTGAGGAAAGTGGTTTAGGGGTTCGCTACGTTCTCAATACGCATTGTCACTTTGATCACATGCAGGCGAACGCCGAGATTGTCGCTGCCACCGGTGCGCCCCTGGCACTGCACCCAGCGGAGATCCCTCTCTTGCGGGCGAAGGGTGGGGCGACGCTCTTTGGCATGCCGGGGGAGGAGAGTCCGCTGCCGGATGTCGAGCTAGAGGATGGGCAGGTGCTGAGGGTGGGCACGCTGCGCTTCCAGGTGCTGCACACGCCCGGCCATTCCCCCGGCGGAGTGACTTTCTACCTGGCGGAGGAGGGGATGGCCTTTGACGGCGACGTGCTGTTTGCCGGTGGTGTCGGGCGCACCGATCTGCCGGGCGGCAATTGGGATACGCTGACGCGCTCGATCCGCGAGGTGCTATTCGCGTTGCCGGACGAGACGGTGCTCTATCCCGGACATGGTCCTGAGACGACGGTGGGCTACGAGAAAGCCCACAATCCATGGCTGTGATCCTCTACCACTGGATCGCCGAAACGCGCGCCTGCGCGTAGTGGGATAGATCCCCCTCGCCAAACGTCCACAGAAAGGCTCCCAGGTCGAACTTGACGCTCACCTCCAGGCTGGCGAGGAAGGTATCCTCTCGTTCCTCAATGTAGCCTCCGATCAGGACCTTCTTCTTGAGCGCCTTGGCGGGGAGGTCGAAGACAAGCTTTTCTCCCTCGCGCCGCAGCGAATAGGGCAGGTACGTCCCGCGCAGGTACTCCTCCAGCCGCTTACGGGGTTCGGGGAAGAACTCGCCGGGCAGGCACAAATCGAGGTGTAGGCGGTCGAACTCGCCGGGGGTGAACCCCTCGGCGGGGCCTACGATTTCGAATCCCGTTCCGGTGCGCTCTCGCCAGTCTGCTAGCGTGTGCTGCAACGCTTCCGCATCCCACGCCTTGAACGCGAACACGGTCTCCCCACTCACGCCGGGGAAGCGGCGGTCGTTGGGCTTGACGGTGAACAGGCTCTCCCGTGCGCTCAACAGGTTTTCGATCAGCTCGGGGTGGCGAGCCAGGAGCTGCCTGAAGACGAGGGCGTTGAGGAATGCAGGCTCCACGCCCGCCAGCCACGATTCTGTGCGCAGGCGGACGTAAAGCGGCTGGTGCTGGCGTTTGCGGGCCACCACCTCGCGGAGCTGCGTCAGATAGTCCCCGTCCGGTTGGTGAACCCGGTGGTGCGTGATCGCGCGCCGCTGCTCTTCGTCGGCGCAAGCGCCGCAGCCCAGGCAACGTCCTGGCTGACCTGCCCTGAGGCGCCCCCTGAGCAAGTCGAGGGGCGGAGTCGAAGGGTCAGATTCTCCCAGGCAGTAGCCGCTGTCCGGCACTTTCTCCCCCTTCGCAGGGGGGACAAGGGTGAGCAGAGCCTCCTGGTATTGGCGGTACAGGAATTCGGCGGACACGTTCGACTCAACAAACGCCAGCGGGAAAGGATAGTCCGACTCCTTCTCGCCCAGGAATGTATTGCTCCAATGCCCGTTTCGCCCCATCCATCCCTGAAGAGCGTCCCAGTATTCCGGCGGAAGCGTTGTGTCGAAGCAGTAGCCCTTTTGCGCCAGTTCCACCAGCAGTTCCACCAGCCAGTGCCCGCCCAGCGCCAGCACCTGGCTGGCGCAGTACGTGGGCCAGTCGAAGGCCAGGCGGAACTCGAAGCCGTTCGTCTCGCAGGCTGACTTGACTTGACCGATCAGCGGCTTCCATGCCGACTCATCAAGGAACAGACGGTCGTAGCGCAGCGGAGTAAAGGGCATCCGGATCAGCAGCCCAAAGCTAAAGAGCACGCGCAACTGCCTGCGAGTGCGGCGGGCCTCTTTCAGCCATCGCACGAAATCCCGAAACTCGGCCACGTCCTCCTCGGTCTCGTGGCCGGCGAGGACGTAGAACAGTTTGATCCGGCGGATGGGCTGCCGCAGCAGGCGATCGAGCAGGGCGGTGATGTCGTCCGTGGGCAGGCTCTTGTGCAGGAACGCCCGCTGGCGCGCGCTGATGCCCTCGATGCCCAGGGTGAACTCTCGCTTATCCGCCGTGACCTCTGCTTCCAGCAAGGAGGGAACGTGCTGGAGAATGTCCAGCCGCTGGCTCTTGAGGCTCACGCGATCGAAGAGCCGGTTTAGCTCCAGCATCATCGGCAGGATGTCCGCGTGCGTGTTAAAGTTAAAGCTGTATAGACTCAGTTCTTCGACGCCCTGCGTCTGCTTGATCCGGCGGGCGGCGGCGAGGAGATCGGCCAGCATAAGCTCGCGGTAGGGCTTGCGGTCGTAGCCCTCGAAGCAGAAGGAGCAAAAGGCCGGGCAGCCGTAGGTGATCTGGAGGTGGGCCGTGTGGGCCTCCGGTGTGTTCAGGGTGGGATAGTCGGTCGGCAGGAGTTGTGCTTCAGGCTCGCAGGTGGCCTTTGCAGTTTGCTGCATCGATCCCGCAGCCCAGAATCCCGGAATCTCTTGCGCCGCCTGTCTCAGTGCCTTGAGCCTATCATCAATTCGCCGACCCCCCAACTCGTTAACTCGCTGCACCAGCCTGCCGACCAATCCCTCCCCTTCCCCGAAAAACACCCCATCCACCAGGCTATCCCCATCCTCGCGGATGATCGCCTGCGTCGCCATCGCATTCGAGCCGCCGAGGAGGATGACGGGCCACTCCGGCCCGCGCTCGCTGGCAAAGAGCGGGATGGAGGAACGGATCAGCAGGTAGGGCAGGTTGATCAGCTCCAGCGTGTAGGCGTTGGAGATGAGGACGAGGTCGAACTCGTCGGCGGAGCGCAGCGACTGGGAGCCGATGAGAAAGGGGATGCCTTCCCGCTCGAATAACTCGCGCTGCGCTGTGGGGGGGAAGAAAGCCAGGTCGATGAATGCGTCCGCCAGCGCCCGACGCACTTCGTGGAAGAGCAAGAGGTGGGGTAACGAGCGATCCACATCGCGGAAGGGCGACAGCCGCGCGATCAGCACGCGGCGCGACGCTGCCTCGAAAGATGGGTTGCCGAAGGTGGGGTTGTTGAAAGGGAGGAAGGGCTCGGCTTGTGGGAGGCGGTACAGATTCCTGCGAATGGAGTCGCCGTAGTCGGGCATCGCCGTTCAGTGCAGCTCCTCTCGCAATCGAGCGAACTCTGCACGGAACTGGCTCTCAAGCAGCGTCTTGCGTGCCTGGGGCAGGAAGCTGGCGCGCAGCGCGTTCAGGCCGACCTGTTCCAACTCGTCCGCGGTGAATCCAAAGTGATCGACCAGCACCTCGTACTCATGATTCAGGTCGGTTTCAAACATGGGCGGGTCGTCGGAGTTGACGGTGATCAGCAACCCCTCGTTCCACAATTGACGCAGCGGGTGCGCCTCATAGCCGGGATAGACGCCCAGGCAGACGTTGCTGGTGGGGCAGATCTCCAGGGGGATCTGACGCTCGCGCAGATAATTGACGAGCGAAGGATCCTCCGCGCAGCGCACGCCGTGGCCGATACGGTCGGCCTGCAGCAGCCGTAGTGCACTCCAGACGCTCTCGGGACCGGCGATCTCGCCGGCGTGTGGCACGCTGTGCAGCCCGCCCTGGCGCGCTTGCTCGAAGGACTGCACAAATAGATCCGGCGGGAACCCCTTCTCGCTGCCACCCAGCCCCAGTGCGACGACGCCACTATCCTGAGCAGACAGTGCGATCTCGACCACGTCGTTCTGCGTCTCGGGCACGTCCCGCACGATGTCGAACACCCAACTCCACTCCACGCCGAACTCGGCGCGGGCCTGGGTGCGGCCGGCGTTCAGGCCATCCGTGATGGCCTGCCAAGTCAGTCCGGAAAACCTGACGTTGGTGTAAATCGAGAACGTTACCTCGGCGTAGCGGATGTTCTGACGGGCGCAGTCGGCCCCGAACTCGTAGGCGATCAGGCGATAGTCGTCGGGCGTCTTCAAGCAGCGGGTGATGGTGACATAGACTTCGATAAAGTGGGCAAAGTCGCGGAAGCGGTAAAAGTCGCGCACGCCATCGATACCTTGAACCGGTAGCTCGATGCCGTTGCGCTCGGCCAGTTGGAGCAGTGTGGCCGGACGGATGCTGCCCTCCAGGTGGACGTGTAGCTCGACTTTGGGCATCCGGCGCGCGAATTCATGCAGATTCATCAGTGTTCCGAGCCGCGGACCGGGTTGCGCAGTACGCCGATGCCCTCTATCTCCACTTCGACCAGATCGCCCAGCGCGATGGGGCTCACGCCTGCCGGTGTGCCGGTCATGATCACGTCGCCCGGCTCCAGCGTCATGATGGCGGAGGTGTAGGCGATGAGGCGGGCCGGGGAAAAGACCATCTCGCCGGTGCGCCCGTGCTGGCGCACCTCGCCGTTGACGCGGCAGGTGACGGACAGGTCGGCCACGTCTGCCTCGCTCAGGCCGGCGACGAGCCACGGCCCCAGCGGGCAAAAGGTGTCGAATCCCTTGGCCCGCGTCCACAGCTTGTCCTGCCGCTGCAGGTCGCGGGCGGTGACGTCGTTGCCGCAGGTCACGCCCAGCACGTGATCCCACGCCTCCTCCGGCGCAACGTTCCGGCAGCGTCGCCCGATGACGACGGCCAGCTCCGACTCGTGCTCCACCTGCTGCGATTGCGGCGTCAGGACGATGGGCGCGTCCGGCCCGATGACGCTGCTGGGCGGCTTGAAGAACAGGAGTGGCTCCTTGGGCACCTCCGCCGCGTGCTCGGCGGCGTGGGCGGGGTAATTGCGCCCCACGCACACGATCTTGGTGGGAAGGGTGGGGGCCAGCAGCCGCAGATCGCCCAGCGGGCCGATGTCGCCTGCGCGCTCCCAGGCGGCAAAGGGGGAGCCTTCCAGCGCGTACGCCCGTCCACCCTCGACAATGCCCCATCGCGGGGCGTCTTGCACGATTGTGCGGATAAAGTAGTTTCGGCTGTGGGCCAAGCGTTCCTCCTGACGTTTTACTCCATGGGATACCTGAGACCCCATTGCGCGCGGATCTTGTCCATCGTCTGCATGATGGCCAGCGTCTCGTCCAGTGGCATCACATCGCTCTCCGACTTGCCTGCGCGCAGGCAGCGCATCACCTCGATGGCTTCAAAGTTGTACCCGTTTCCCTCGTATGGCAGGCTGATGGTCTCGTCCTCGCGCCCCTCAGCCGACAGGGTCAGCGCCGTCCCATAGTACCACGGGGAGTGGACGCGAATCTTGCCCTCGGTGCCCATCAGGGTTGCCTCGACAGCAGTGCTTGTCTGGAGGGCCGTGTGCAGGATGGCCAGTTGACCTTCGTCGTACCCCAGGATGACGCCCGCCTGCTCGTCCATGCCCGTCTGGCCCATGTGGGCCAGGCTGACGATGCGCGAGGGTGAACCGAATATCATCGACGCCAGCGAGATGGGGTAGATACCCACGTCGAGCAGCGCTCCACCGCCCAGTTCGGGGTTGAACAGGCGGCCCTTGGGGTCGAACTTGGCGCGGAACCCCAGGTCGGCGGTGAGCATGCGCACCTCGCCGATGGCGCTTTCGGCCAGCAGCTCGCGCAGCCTGACGATGATGGGGATGTAGCGCGTCCACATCGCCTCCATCAGGAAAAGGCCGTTCTCCCTGGCCAGGGCAATGACCTGCTCCGCCTCGTCTGCATTGATGCTAAAGGGCTTTTCGCACAGCACCGCCTTGCCTGCTTCCAAGCAGAGAATGGCGTTGTCCTTGTGGAATGGGTGCGGCGTGGCGACGTACACGACGTCCACGCCCGGGTCTTGCGCCAGGGCTTTGTAGCTGGCGTGCCGGCGGTCTACATCGTATTTGTCGCCGAAGGCGTTCGCCGTCGCCTGTGATCGCGAGCCGACGGCGGCCAGCTCGGCGTCCGGCAGCACACTCAACCCCTCAGCGAACTTTTTGGCGATCGTGCCCGTGCTCAGAATTCCCCAGCGGATTGTATTTGCCATCACTTGATCCTTCCGGCTGCTAATCGACGACCATGTCGTCCAGACCTTCCTCTTGCTACCTGCCCGTCGGCCTGATCGGCAGCCGGAAGGTGAACGTCGAGCCTTTGTTCGTTTCACTTTCGACAGTGATCTCTCCGCCGAGGAGTTGGCAGAGCCGCTGGCTGACCATCAGCGTGATGTCGTCGTATTGCAGCGTTTCTGGACTGCCGGCCGCTGCGAATCGCTCGATCTGCGCCGGGGTCATGCCCAGGCCGGTGTCAGAGATCTGGAACCGGAGCCAATCGGTCCCGCTGCCCACGCTGTAGGAGACATTGAGCGTGACGGTACCCTGTTTGGTCGTTGTGGCCGCGCGGCTGAGCAGGTTCACGAGGATCTGTTTGATCTTGGCAGGGTCCGAGCGAATTTGGCCGGGCAGCTCGCCGTGGCGTGCTTCCAGGAAGTTGTCGTTTTCGTCGATCAGGGGCCGGACTGCCTCGATGGCGCTGTTGATCACGTCTGCCAGGATGAATGCTTTCAGATCGAGTTCGACGCTGTCTGCCTTGATCTTGTCGATGTTGAACACGTCGTCGATCATCTTGAGCAGGGCCCTTCCGCTGTCGTGGATGGTCCCCAGGTCTTGCGTTTGGAGGTCTGTGACGGGGCCATCGACGCCTTTCGCCATGATGCGCGAAAAGCCGATGATGGCGTTCAGCGGCGAACGCATGTCGTGGGACGTCGTGGAGAGGAACTTTCTCCGCATGGTCTTGACGTGCTTGCTTTGCTCTTCGGCAAATCCGACGGCGATCTCGGTGAGCAGTCCGATCAGCCGGGGCAGCAGTGCAAGGGCTTGGTCGGCAGGCAACTGGCTCGTGATCTGGTGTGCGAGCGCTTCCTGCGTCTTGCCCAGGACGAGCGGCTGGGCAGAGATGTCGCGCGCCAATCCTTCGCCGATGGCTCGCGCAACGCCCCGCTCCAGGGAGTCCGTCGATAGGAACAGGATAGCCTGCGACGTCCATTCGGTGAGCTGGGATTTCACTTCGCCGGCGTTCAGCTCGGCGATGGCGGGCGCGATGGCGTCGTACCAGCGTGCGGCGATGGCCTGTTTGCGGCTTTGCAGAGCTTCCATGTCCGACTGTGACAGCTTGGCATCTGCGTTCATTGTGACCTCCTTTTCCTGGCGCCTTGGCAGCGTTCGTGCAGGCAGATTCTCTACGGCGTGACGGCTTGCCGCCAGCGCGGGCCTTCTGGCGTGTCTTCGACCGCGTAGCCCAAGCGGGCCAGTTGATCGCGGATCGCGTCGGCCCGTGCCCAGTCCTGCGCGCGGCGCGCAGCTTCCCGCTCCTCGACGAGGCTGGCCACGTCGGGCGGCAGCGACTCGCTCTCCTGCTCTGCTGCCAACACGGCCTCCACCACGTCGTCGGGCAGCCCTTCGTCCAGCGCGGGCAGCCTGACCGTACCCAATACGTCCAGGCCAAACGTCTGGCCGTCGTTGAAACGGTTTTCCTCTCCGGCGCGGCACACCGTCACGCTTCCCTGCCCGATCACCTGGGCGGCCCCGAGGCCAAAGTCGAGCACGACCGCCGTGTGCTCGTCGATCCCCACCAGCGTCGCCGTGGGCGGAAGCATCGCCTCCAGCCGGGCCATGCGCTCCACACCCACGAAGCAACGGCTGGTGTCCAGGTGCTCGCCCCCTTCCTGGTTGTTCCAGTGCGTGGCGATGGCCAGCTCCAGCCCGTAGGGGCCGAACAGGTCCAGCCCCGGCAGCCAGTGCGGGTCGGCGCCGACCTTGAATATCTCGTAGACGGGCAGCGCGTGCGCCCCCACGGCGATGGCGGCGGCGCTGGCCAGCGCCAGGACTGCTCCCCGCCGCTGGCGGGCGACGATGGCGTGCCACGCCCAGGTGTCTGCCAGGTGGCGGACGACGTAGGACGGGCTGCCCGGCCCGGCAAAGACATAGTTGGCCTGCAGCAGCGGCGCGCCCAGCGCGCGGTCGTCGGCGCTTTGGGGGCCGTCCCTGCGGCGCGCGGGCACAACCGTCACCTGCGGGTGAAAGTTCTGCAAGCTCTCCTCGACGAACTCGGCCAGACGGCTCGCCACCCAGGCCGAGTTGGGCTGGAAGCCCGCAGGCGTTTCCAGCACAGCCACGCGGATCGGCCTCTCCAGTTGTCGAAAGAGCAGCTCGTGGGTCTGTCGGCCGGCGGGGGCAATCTCCCCGGAGCCGAACAGGGCGATCTTGCCGGGCGTCACCGTTCTATCCATTGCTCGCTGCTGTTTGCCCTCTGCGCTGCTGGTGGACGTACGCGCCGACTACCAGCATGATGGCGGCCACGCCTGCCATCACCCATGCGGCTATCGCAACCGCCGGCGTATCATAGTGCTTGACGGCGATGCCGGCAAAGGCCCACACGATGACGAGCATGTAGGCCACGTCCCCTCGCCTCAGGCTGACCGCCGAGGCGATGCCTGTGGCCGCGATCAGCATGATGACCGTCCACGCCTCAGGGCTGATGGACCAGCCGCCCCAGCCCAGGTCGTACAGGACGGTGGTCGCGTTGGCGATGGTCGCCACGGTGATCCAGCCCAGGTAGATGCTGAAAGGCAGGTGGACGAGCCACTTTTCCGCCGCCGAGACCCGCGCGCGCCCGACCCCCAGCAGCTCGTAGCTGCCGATCAGCAGGAGCAGCAGCGCGAGCATCGGCCACAGGGTGAGCGGGATCTGCTCGTAATGCCACAGGAACAGCCAGCCGATGTTGGCCGCGCAACTCAGGGCGAAGAGGTAGCCGGTCTGCTGCAGGCGCGCGTTCTCCCGCTGGGCGGGCAGCGCCTGATAGACCGCGTAGGCGATCAGCCCCAGGTAGATCAGCCCCCAGATGGAGAAGACGTATCCGGCGGGCACAAAGTAGACGTCGAACTGGTCGGATATCTCGCCTGTCATCTTGCCGTTGAGCGGCAGGGCGTTGGCCAGCCCGTTGACGGCGATGGTGGCGACGACGGCCAGCACGACCACGATTTGTCTCAGGGTGTCCTTGTTCATTCTCGCCTCCTTGTTACTCCCTCCCCCTGGAGGGGGAGGGTTGGGGTGGGGGTCCTTACTCTCCCCCTGCCGCCTCCCTACGAGGGAGGGGAGCTTGCGCGTTTCCTCGGCGGTGCCCCCACCGCTCGCCGCCGTCCACGAAAAGCGCCTCGCCAGTGACGTAATCGGCGCGGATCAGGTAGAGCACCGCGTCTGCCACGTCCTGCGGGCTGCCCCAGCGGCCCAGCAGCGTTCCGGCGGCCAGGCGATCTCTTGCGGCCTGGGCGAGCCCCGGCGGCGGGTCCACCGGTCCCGGCACGACCCCGTTGACGCGCACGTGCGGGGCCAACTCGACGGCCAGGCTGCGCGCCAGCGCCCACAGCGCGCTCTTGCCCACCCCGTGGGCCAAGTACGCCGGCCAGGGATCAAACACGCCCCGGTCGAGGATGGCGACGATGGCTCCCGCGCCGCGCGCGACCATCCCCGGCGCCAGCGCCTGGGCCAGCAGGAGGAAGCTTCCGGCCAGCACGCCCAGTTCCAGGCGAAACGTCTCCAACGTCGTCTCGGCCAGCGAGGCGCGGACGAAGGGGGAGGCGGCGTGCACCAGGATATCGACCCCACCGAAGCGCGCCTGCACCTGGGTGGCCAATGTGCGGGTGGCGTCTGGATCGGCCAGGTCGGCCTGGAACGCTTGCGCCTCCATGCCCAACGCCTGCGCCTGGGCGACGGTTTCCTGGGCCGCCTCGGCGGACTGGTTGTAGTGCATCGCGACGTGGGCGCCGGCCCCCGCCAGCCCCAGCGTGATGGCCCGCCCCACGCGCGCCGCCCCGCCGGTGATGAGGGCTACTTTGTCTTTAACGTTCATTGGAACAGAGCCAGTTGTTTATGAAAAGAACTCGATGGTCTGGCCGCCAGGAATTCCATCATTCTGTCTTCTGTACCCATTTCTTTAGCGAGCGCTACCAGGCTCAATCTGTTGAGAATGGTGGCCGTGATCGGTCTCTTGGCATCCCAGAAGATGAAAGCCTCGAAGAATTCCTTCGCTATCGTCGAGTTCAGCAAATCCACCAGGTATTGAGCTTCTTCTTTACTTTGACATGGCACAAAGTAGCAGGTGTCATCCAAGACCACAGGCTTACCGCCGTGGGGACCGGCCATCGTGAAGTGCAGTTTCTTGTACAGGCCAGATATGGCCACTTTCCAGGGCGAGAAAGAATATTCGCCTACGCCGAAAACTGAGAAGCGGGGTTGGCCCTTATAGACTGAGCTTCGCCTCCTGTCGAGAAGATTGCCGTGGTCGATCAGATAAGCCCACGTCTTGGGTGCCACGTGTTTGATGGGGGTGGTATCTTCTCCAATAGATCTCTGCGGAACCAGCATCCACCTTGACGGCTGAGGGAAACGCGGATGGAATACATCCGTGCCGTTTGCAACGTCAGAGCTCTTGAGCATGGGGTAGAGGTATGTGGTTTCAAGATCATACAACTCGCCCAGGTTATTCCTGAATCCAAGCATGTCCTTTTCGAGTTCCATAACCCTGGAACAGTCGTGTTTTATGCCCGAGCGCCATTCGTAAACGTTTCCATTTTCGAGATGTTTCCACCGTTCATAGTACTCGATATTCGCGACTATACGCCCGTCTTTGTAGCCGAATGTGGTTTGGTAAGCATCGCGGGATATTCCATCATAGACGTAGCAGATTTGATCTTGTGGTTTACCTGTCGAAAGGTCGCACACCAGCAGGCAGGCATCCACGGAAGCGCCAAAAGCCCTTTTGGCGTCGATGAGATAGATCTGTGAGCACCTCACCCCCAGGCTCCGTTTCCACGTGTAGCCGAGCACTTTGCGGGCGACGCTCGTCTTGCATAGCATCGCCATCGTCGCACGTCGCTCATCGAGAAACTCCAAAATGTGAATTAGCATCCACTCCGATATGTCGAAATTGCTCTTGCCTGTTTTGGCGTCGAGTCCAGAGAACTCTCGGAAGTTGGTTTTCTTCGGCAGGTTGGTGCTGTTCAGGCTTGCCAACTCAGCGCTGGTGACCCACGGCGGGTTGCCGATGACGAGTATGGGATCGGGCAGATCGTCCAGTATCTCTTTCCAGTTCACGTCGAAAAAATCGCCTTGCAAGACCTGCACCTGGGCAGCGTATGGTCGCGTCGCCAATTTGCCCCTGGCATGCTCGACGTGTTCTGGATTGATATCGACGCCTACTGCTCTGACTGCAGACGGGAATTGTCCAAGTGCGGCTGCCAGGAGGTTCCCTTTGCCGCAGGTCGGCTCGACGATTGAGGACGGTTTCACGCCCTGCTCGAACAAGAAGCGGCAGATGCGGTTCGCCAGATCAGGCGGGGTCTGAAAATCTCCGAATTCTACTCGCCGGTTGCTTTTTCTCACGTGTGTCTCTCGGATTGGCCGGACTCGGAGAGTCTGCACAATCCGCCTCATCGAATCCGCAGGATGCCGTCCACCTGGCCCGCCTTCTCGATCACCCGACTGTATTGAAGCCTCCACTGCAAGGCATTGGAGATGGTCAGGTAGCCTATCTTGGGAGGGTTTTGCAGGATCTCTTCGGCAAGCTCGCGGGCTTGAATCTCGTCGATAGGCAGACGCCTGTCTTCCATGAAAGCTACAAGATCGTCGATGTTTCCCTCATTCTGCAATATCTGCTGGATGCCGGTCGTCGTCTGAAAATCAGCCGTTCGCTGCTCCTCCACAAAGATCGTGTTGACGATATCGAGTTTGCCTGCCCGGGTCTCTGGGTCGTCGATCTTGTCGTAGACAAACACCAGCAGGGAATACCCCAGGCCGTATATCTTCTGTCTGGCCGACCTGAAGGGACAGGAAGACTGCGGCTGCGTCAGGCGGGTGACCTTCATGTCGACGCCAAGGCCGGGAAAATCTATGCCACTCGCCGAGCTACCCTGTTCGTAAGAATACCTGCCTGCCAGGTAAGCCCGGAATTTGTGCTCGAAATAGGTGCCGATGGCTTTGCCGTCGGTGATGCCATAGATAGAGGGCTCAAGATGCGCCGATTCTTTCTGAGCAAAAAGCCCTGCTTCTTCAATCAGGAGGTTCAAGGATAGCTTGGGTTTCATCGGTTTGTGTGTCCTTTGCATCACGAATGGCTCGAAGCTGTGAATCCAACGGGACGGAACTGACGTGCAGCGCCGGCTTTGCACCACCACCCCCGCTCACTACTTCCCGAGACGGAACCGCCATTGTTAATCAGCGCCGATGGGCGCTGTCGCCTTCAGCGACGCGCTAGCCCGAGCTGGTTGCGGAGGCTCTCACCTTATCATTTTTCGAGCCCACACCTGATCGTATTTCTTGCGCTTCACAGGATCATTCAACACAGTATAGGCTTCGTTGATCATTTGCATTCTCTGGCTTGCATCCTGTCCTTTGTACACATCAGGATGGTACTTGGCAGCAAGACGGCGATATGCACCGGTTATTACTTCTGGTTCTGCGGAAGGGTCAATCTGAAGAATCTTGTAGTAGTCTCTGAAAGATGGCTTCTGCCGCTCTTGTCGATGCTGTGCTTCATCTCGTGCTTGCTCAAACTGCTTCTGTGCTGTCGAAGGAGGTTGATAGCGTTTTACCTTCTGCAAATCTCTGAAGCGGTCAATCTCGCTGTGCACAGTCCGTACTATTTGTGCCATTCTGCCCGTCTCTGAAGCCAATTCTCTTTGTAGCTGTTGGACTTCTAGGTTTAGGCGATTCAGTTCCGATACTGCGCCGGTGTGTTTGTCAGACACGCTTGGATCATCAGGAGTACCTCCAGCCTTCAACCGACGGAATGCGGAAACAACTGACTCTAGCTTAAGTCGCTCGGTTTGTGCTCTATCCAGCATGCCTTGGAAGTTCTGAGCTCTGTTGAAGGCATGTGCATAGTCAGCAAATCTTGCTTCTAGGTCGACAGCAGTTGCACAACTGAGCAAGGCGTTAATCTTCTCAAGCGCTTTGCTGACATCACCATACGGCCTTGTGTATCCAACAAGTGTATCTTGGCTCGTACCATTGAAGCGAACTCTGAACCTGCGAGAGATAAATATCTGCGGATTAGAACTGTACCGCCGATCAGGCCCACCATCGACTCTTGTATGTTGCCAAGTGGTGTAATGTGGCAAACGAGAGTTGGTCACTCTAACATCCTTGGCTTCTATGAGAGAGACTGATTCGAACTCCTTATACGGCCGTTTTGCCCGTAAGTGAAAGCTGTAACCGTCAAAGTGCAGCAGCCTACACTCGTCAACAGTTAGACCAAAGATTTCTTTCAAGAACTGAGCACGATCTTCTGGGATAGCTCCCGTGAACAGGGATTTGCCCTCTGCTTGGCTCTGGATCGCTCTGTAGATTGCTGCTATGATGAGAATAGGTACGGCTACCAGTATGATTAGGAATACGATTGCGAATTCCATGATCCACAACTCGTGAGGACTTGAGCGATGCCCAACTCAGAAATACCCCTCATACCCCCCAATCCCCAGCTCATCCCGCATCGTCTGCAACTGCCGGAGCAGGTTGGGGTTCACAGGCACGCCTTGCTGGCGGATGCGCTGCTCCGCCTCGTACTCCTTTTCCCCGGCCACGTAGATCCGCTCCTGACCGGGCGCTTTGCGCGCGGCTTGCAGCGCGCGCATGATCTCCCCCGTGATGCGTCGAGAGTCCTCCAGGGAGACAAAGTGCGCCACGTCGATAGCGAGGAAAAAGTGGCCCAGCATGTAGGGGCGCGGGGAGCCGTCCGCCTCAAGGCCCAGCAGGTCTTTCATAAACATCCCGCCGCACAGTGAGGCGCATAGGATCTCGACCATCGTCGCCAGGCCGTACCCCTTGTACCCGGCCAACTCCTCGCCCGCGCCGCCCAGCGGCAGGAGCGCGGCCGCGTCCTTGTTTAGGCCGGCCAGGATCGCGTCGGCGTCCGTCATCAGATTGCCTTCCGCGTCGATCACGGTGCCCTCCGGCACGGGCTTTTCGGCGCGGGAGGCCATCTCGACCTTGCCGCGCTGGATGATGGACGTGGCCCCGTCGAAGCAGAAGGGATAGTCCATATCCGAGGGTGCGGCGAAGGCGATGGGGTTGGTGCCCAGCATCGGCTTGGTGCCAAAGGTGGGGGCGATGGACGGGCGGGCGTTGGTCACAGTGATCCCCATCATCCCCTCCCGGGCCGCCATCAGCGAGTAGTACCCGGCAATGCCAAAGTGTGTCCCGTTGCGCACGGTCACCGCGCCGGTGCCGTACTGCCTGGCCTTGTCCATCGCCATGCGCATGGCGCGGTAGGCGACGACGTGCCCCATCCCGTGGTGGCCGTCGAGCAGCGCGGTCGTCTCCGTCTCCTTGACGATCTCGATCTCGGTGTGGGTGCGGTGTTGGCCGCGCTTGATGCGGTCGTAGTAGTACTTGAGCCGCCCCACGCCGTGCGACTCGATGCCGCGCAGGTCGGAGGCGATCAGCACGTCGGCGCTGATACGCGCGTCCTCCTCAGGGACGCCGAGTCCTGTGAACACGTCCACCATAAAGCGTTCGATCACGTTGACGGGGATGCGGGTGATTTCCGGCATGACTCCTCCTATCAGTCTCTCGTGGCAAGCTACGCCAAGTTTACCCCAAAAGGGAGCGCCGTGCAAGTGCAGGCTGTCTGAGCCGCTTATTCGGTTTGGTGCTTGCCCACATCTCACCGCAGTGAACATGCCCTACGGGCACTATTGAGCACCAAGTTCTCACGCAAAGCCGCAAAGTCGCCAAGTCTCTTATCTTTGCATCTTGGCGCCTTTGCGTGAGATCCCATTTTCAGGCCAGAACTCACAGGGGTCGCAGAGAAAGCAAAAAACGGCTCTTCTCCGCGGTAAGAAATCAATGATCCCAATGGCTCGTGTTAGACTTGTGGGCAACCATGAGTTGTTCGGTGTGTTGCCTTCAGGCCCAAACGCGGGTACAATGGCGGTGATGAGCAAGACGCGTAAGCTCTCGCTTGCCCTGGCACTGGTATCGCTGGCCGCGCTGGGGATCACCCTGGTTCGGGGGTGGTCGTCCGCCGTCGCCTCTGGCCAGGCACAGTCTCTCGATAGCGACACGCTTTTCTTCGTGAGCGGCTCTCAGCCGGCCATCCAGCGGATGCGTGCGAACGACCCGGAACGGCTGGCGGAACAGGCCGCGTCGGTAGCCGCCGAGACCGTCCAGATCGACGCGAACCAGAGGTTCGGCGCAATGTGCGAGATCTCGGGTATGCACGGCTCCCCCGATGGCCGCTGGATCGCCGTGGACGTCAACTGTGAGGCGGGCGCCCACACGCTGTTGCTCGAAGCCTCCACGGGCCGGCTGCGACCGGCGGAGCCGGACCCCTGGCGCGAGAGCTTTTTCCTCAATTGGACGCCCGACGGCGATGCGTTCCTGCTGCGCGTGGACCCCGGCGGTGACGATCTTACCTTGCTGGTGAACGCGAGGAGCGGCCGATTCACGCAGATGGACACGCCGCTCTTCACCTACGACGCGGTCCTCTCGCCGAACCTGCCTGCGCAGGCAGGCGGCGAGCGGGTGCTGTACGCCGTCAGCCGAGGACTGGGCTTTGGCAGCGAGGTGTGGGTGATGGACCGGAGCGGGCAGAATCGGGAGCGCATCATCCACGACCCGGCCCACGTCATCGCCTACCCCCGCTGGTCACCCACCGGCGACGCCATCGCCTACATCCGCATGCCCGATAGCAACGTGCCCTTCACCGTCGGCGAGCTGCTCCTGACTGATGGAGACGGGCGCAACGCGCGGGTCGTGGCCCAGGCGGACGCCGGTCACGGCTACCCGCCCGTCTGGTCACCCGATGGACAACAGGTGGCGTTCGTGGTGCGGGAGAATCCGGAAGATGGCGCTGCAGACATCGCCGCGCCCTATCTGGAGAGCAACATCCACCTGGTCGAGGCGGCGACGGGCCGCGTGCGGGCGGTGACGCGGTTTGAGGGCGCGCTGGTCGATGGGCCAACCTGGTCGCCGGATGGGACGTGGCTGGCCTTCAGCACCGACTCTTCGGACTCAGGGCAGGCTGGCGGCGTTTTCGACGTGTGGCTGGTGGAAGCAGCCGGCGGTGAGGCGCGCCGGGTCACGCGGGACGCCGACGCGCGCTGGCCGGTGTGGCTGCCGGGTGAGAGGCGATAGAGGGGGACTCGGCGAGACATGCGCACGTTCAGAAGGCCGAGCACAGGTCGTATCCTGGCGATCGTCGCTGCCTTGCTCGCTCTCACGGCGGTCGGCTCCGACGCCCCGGTTGGCGCTTCTTCCGCGTTCCAGCAATCGACCCGCTTCCTGTCTCCTCCCTACTATGGAACCTCGGAGGTCACCTCCGTGTTCGACCACGAGCTTCCCCTGTACGGCAGCGACGATGGGAACAGTTGGACGATGCACTACACCGGGGTCAAAGATGGCGCGGGCGCCCGCAGCAGCTACGATCAGCACCGGGGCATCGATTACTGGCTGCGGTACGAGCCGGTTCGCGCCGCTGCCTCCGGCGCCGTCGCCCAGGCCGGTTGGGCCAACCCCGCCGATCACCGCGCCAGCTATGGCCTCCACGTGCGCATCGACCACGCCGATGGATTTCGCACCATCTACGGCCACCTGAGCGTGCTGCGCGTGCAGCAAGGGGATGCTATCCCATTTCTTGCCAACGAGTTCCAGCGCATCATCGGCATCAGCGGCAACACCGGGCTGTGCTACGGTTGGGAAGGCACAGGGCCTTCCGGTCGCTGTACCGACAATGACCCGCCCTCGTGCGGCGCCCACATCCATTTCCAATTGGAGCACAATGGGAGAGTCGAGAACCCCTATGGATGGGTCGGCCCCTTTGCCGATCCTTGGGCGCAGCGGCCTGATGGTGCGGTGAGCGTCGATCGATGGCTGAGCCATCCCAGCATCACCAACAGCGACGTTTTCCCCGCCGATCCCCCGCTCTCGTTCCCTCCTATCGTCCTGGACGAGCCGGGCTACGTCGCCGTTGACGACGGCAGCGCAGGCTTCGCCGAGAACCCCGCCGGATGTTGGACTGTGGACAATACAACTGGCTGGGACGGCGATTACCGCTATCGGAGCGTTCCGGGCGGGGATTGTACGGCGACCTGGAACTTTCCGCAGGATCAACCTGCCGGTTACCACCACGTCTTCGTCCACGTGCCCAACGACGACGTCGCGTTGAGCGTCCGTAATGCGACCGTCGATGCGGCCCGATACACCATCGGCCACACCGTGTCTCCTTCCCAGCCACAGGCGAAGCAGAGCGACGTGGCCGTCGTGAACCAGTGGGCCTATCCCAACCGCTATCACACGTCCCGCTGGGTGTACGCAGGCACGTATTACTTTGACTCGAACGAGTTTGGCACCGACTATGTGCGGCTGGAATCGCAGGTATTGGATTCCGCCGGCACGCTGGCGGCGGACGCCGTCAGGTTCGCACCCGCGGTGTACCCTGTGCCGCAGCAGACGTACCTGCCCCTCACGATGAAGCAATGGCCGCCGATTCCGACCACGCCGCTGCTGAATCCCATCGACAACCCCAGCGGCGGCCCCGACTATACGATAAGCTGGAGCACTGCCGCCCTCGCCGACACGTACACGCTGCAGGAAGCGAGCGAACCGAGCTTTGCCGGGGCGGTGACCCGCTACAGTGGCCCGCAGACTTGGCTGGACGTCAACGACCAGCCGCCGGGCACGTACTATTATCGCGTCAAGGCAGCCAATGCCTGGGCCGAGAGCGGCTGGAGCAACGTGCAATCTGTCACGGTGTTGGCTCCGGTGGGTTGGCAGACCATCGCCGCGCAGGATTTCGAGGGGGCTTCATTGGCCCCCTGGATCGCGTGGGATGACAACGGGGCGACGGGTGGGGAGTACACCTGGGGCCAGCGGACGTGCCGCCCCTATGCGGGCAGCTACAGCGGCTGGGGTGTGGGGGGCGGCGCCCAGGGGGCCGCTCTGAGTTGCGGAAGTGACTATCCCCACAACGCCAATAGCTGGATGATCTACGGGCCGTTCGACTTGAGGGCCGCCATCGCGGGCGACATCGGGTTCAAGCTGTGGCTCTACACCGAGTCGTACACCGATCCGGTCTTTTACAGCGCTTCGGTCAACGGGACGAACTTTTACGGCTACATCATCACGGGCGACTCTCAAGGATGGGTGGACAAGGCGCTGGACCTTTCGAACGTTCCGACGTTGGGCAGTCTAATGGGGCAGCCCCAGGTGTGGGTGGCCATGGTATTCTCCAGCAATGGCTCGATCGCCTATCCAGAGGGCGCTTACGTGGACGACGTCGTGGTGCGCAGGTGCTTCCAGGAGCCGTGTTCGAGTGAGGGCAGCAGCGCGGTGGACTCGTTTCCGGGGATGTGGCAAGCACCTGCCGAGAGGCACTTGTATTGGCTTGCGCCGGATTCCCTCAAGACGGAGCCGGGACCGTAGGATTGCACCAAGCCCCTGCCGCGCGGGACGAGTGCTTTCTGACCGTCTACAGCGTCTTGATGTGTTTCTGGAGCCGCCCGCCGGCGTCCTACTTGACAACCGCTTTCCCTCATAGTACCATGCCCGCCGGGTGTCGGACCGCGCGCCGTCAGGCGGGACGCGCGCCATCATCAGTCGGGAACTGGAGGGAGAACAAAACGTGGAATATCGCATCGAAGTCTATTGGCGAGCCGACGTGCCCGATGGACGGGTGGCCGATTTGCTCGCTCAGATCGCTCAACTGGGCCTCGACCGGGTTCGCAGTGTCCGGTTGAGCGATCTCTATTTTGTGCGGGGAGAGCTTGCGCCTGCTGACCTGGACCAACTGGCGCGGGAGCTTTTGGCCGACCCTGTCGTCGAGGGCTATCGCGCCCAGGCCATATCCTCCCCTCCCTTGGGGGGGAGGCAGAGGGGGGGGGAGCGCGTCATCGAGGTTGGCTTCCGTCCCGGCGTGACCGATCCCGTCGCCGAGAACCTGCTCCAGCGCGCCCATCTCCTGGGGATCGGCTCCGTCGAGGCGGCCTCTACCGGCAAGCGCTACGCCTTGGAGGGCGATCTGACCGAGGATGACCTGCGCCGGATCGCTGAGCAGGTGTTGTGCAACGACGTCATCCAGACCTATGCCCTGGGGACGCTGCAGCCCTCCTTCGTGCCCCGCGCCGAGCCCTCCGACTTGGTGGAGATCATCCCCATTCGCCAGGCCACGGATGAGACGCTGGCCAAGATGAGCGTCGAGCGAGTGCTCTTCCTGTCGCTGGACGAGATGAAGACTGTCCAGGCTTATTTCAATCGCCTGGGCCGCGATCCCACCGACGTCGAGTTGGAGACGCTGGCCCAGACCTGGTCGGAGCACTGCCAGCACAAGGCGTTCAAGTCCAAGGTCGATTACGTCTGCAAGGGCGGCATCCCGCGCGTGCTGCCCGGAGGCAAGACGGTCGCCCCGCCCTACGAGGAGACCATTGAGGATGGCCTGTTTCGCGCTTACCTGCGGGCGGCCACGGAGCGGCTGGAGCCGGAGTGGGTGCTCTCCGTCTTTGTCGATAACGCCGGCGTGATCGATTTCGACACCGAGCACGAGGTTTCCTTCAAGGTTGAGACGCACAACCATCCCTCGGCGCTGGAGCCGTTCGGCGGGGCCAACACCGGCATCGGTGGGGTCATCCGCGACGTGATCGGCGTCTCGGCCCGGCCCATCGCCAACACGGACGTGCTGTGCTTCGGCCCGCTGGACATGCGGCGCGAAGATATGCCGGGCGGCATCCTGCACCCGCACCGCATCGCCCGCGGCGTCGTCGCCGGGATCGAGGATTACGGCAACAAGATGGGCATCCCCACTGTCTCCGGCGCGATCTTTTACGACCCTGGCTACGCGGCCAATCCGCTGGTCTACTGCGGCTGTGTGGGCTTGGCCAAGAAGGGACTGCGCAAGCGCGACCCGCAGCCCGGTGATCTGTGCGTAACCCTCGGCGGACGCACCGGGCGCGACGGCATCCACGGCGCCACCTTCTCCTCCGCCGAGCTGACCCACGAGACCGGCCAGACGGTCGGCTCGGTCGTCCAGATCGGCGACCCCATCACCGAGAAAGCGATGCTGGAGGCGGTGATGATCGCCCGCGACGAGGAGCTCTACACCGCCATCAACGACTGCGGCGCAGGGGGCTTTTCCTCCGCTGCCGGCGAGATTGGCGAGGAGATCGGCGTGGAGGTCGAGCTGAGCGATGTGCGGCTTAAGTATCCCGGCCTGCGCTCGTGGGAGATCTGGCTCTCGGAGGCACAGGAGCGCATGGTGCTGGCCCTCCCACCCGATAACCTCCCGCGCCTGCGCGAGATCTGCGAGGGACTGGATGTGGAGCTGACCGTCATCGGCCACTACACCGGCGACGGCCGCCTTCGCGTCAAGTACGGCGGCAAGGTCTGCGCCGACCTGGACATGGAGTTCGTGCACGATGGCTGGCCGCAGCCCAATTTGAAAGCGGTGTGGGAGGACCCCGGTTTTCCCGAACCCGACATCCCGCAGCAGGCCGGTCTAACCCCTGTGCTGCTCAAGATGCTGGCCAATCCCGACGTCGCCAGTAAGGAGGCGGTGATCCGGCGCTACGACCACGAGATACAGGCGGCGACGGTGGTCAAGCCGCTTGTAGGCGTGCAGGATGACGGCCCCTCAGATGCCGCCGTGCTGCGGCCCCTGGCGACCGGCGGACATAAGGGGCTGGCGCTGGGGTGCGGCATCTCGCCGTATTACGGGCAGATCGACCCTTATGCGATGGCCTGGGCGGTGGTGGACGAGGCGGTGCGCAACGTCGTCGCCGTGGGTGCCGACCCTGACCGCATCGCCGTGCTGGACAATTTTTGCTGGGGCAGCCCTTCCATCCCGGATCGGCTAGGCGGGCTGGTGCGCGCCGCGCAGGGCTGCCACGACGCCGCCCTGGCCTACGGCACGCCCTTCATCTCCGGCAAGGACAGCCTCAACAACGAGTACGTCGATCCGCAGGGCGTCAAGCGGCCTATCCCGCCGACGCTGCTGATCTCGTCGATGGGCATCGTCCCCGACGTGCGGGAGGCGGTGACGATGGACCTGAAGGCCGCTGGCAACCTGGTCTACGTCGTCGGGGAGACGCGGGCTGAGATGGGAGCCTCGCTCTACTACCGGCTGCACGGCGGGATGGGGATGAGCGTCCCTGCGCCGGTGCCCGACGCGGTGGAGACGATGCGCGCGCTGCACGGGGCGATGCGGAAAGGGCTGGTGCGCGCCTGTCACGATCTGAGCGAAGGCGGGCTGGCCGTGGCTGCGGCGGAGATGGCCTTCGCCGGGCGGCTGGGGCTGGAGATCGATCTGAGCGACCTGCCGTGCGCCGCCGACGTGAACAGCGACGCTGTCGCCCTGTTCTCTGAATCCAGCGCCCGCTTCCTGGTCGAGGTCGCGCCGCAGGACGCCGCCGCCTTCGAGAAAGCATTGGCGGGGCGGCCCATCGCACAGATCGGACAGGTAACTGAAAGCGGTGTGCTGCACATACGCGGGCTGCAGGGCAACGTAGCAATTGAGGGCCCAATCGACAACCTGCTGCAAGCGTGGCAGGGAACGGAAGTGGTGTAGGAACGGAGTCCTGATGCAAAGGTACACCATGCACTTTGTGGCGGCAATTGCAGTTCTCGTGTTGGCTCTGACGGGCGTGGGGCTGACGAGTATGGCCGCGCCCCGGATCGAACCTGCCACCGAAACCGCCTTGCTGCCGACGGGCCTGCCTACACGCACGCCGAAACCAACCCACACACCAAGCCCCAGTCCCACACTTCCATCTACGCCAACTCCCACTCTGACGCAGACACCTATCCCCACGCCGACAAACACTCTTTCTCCTACCCCCCACCCGGACATTCGCCTCCACACGCCCAACACGCAGGGCGGCATTCTGGTGCTGGCGTACCACCGTATCGCCTGCCCTGAGGATCGCTGGACGCGCACGCCGGAGAACTTTCGGAACGATCTGGAATACCTGGTAACGCATGGTTACTATCCGGTCAACCTGATCGACGTGGCCACCGGCAACCTGGGCCACGTGCCGCGAGGTCGCCGTCCCATCGTGCTCACCTTCGACGATTCCACCGCCGGTCACTTTCGCTACCTGGAGGACGGTTCTATTGACCCGGACTGCGCGGTGGGCATCCTCCTGGCGATGCACGAAAAGTACGGCGACGACTGGCCGTTGCGCGCGACTTTTTTCGTGTTGCTCAGCGACGCCGATAAGCCGGGCACCCCGCTTTTTCGCCAGCCCGACTTGGCCGTCCAGAAGGTGCGCGCCCTGGTCGATTGGGGGTTCGAGGTCGGCAGCCACACCATCACCCATCCGACCTTGAGCGAGATCTCTGCCGAAGAGGTCAAGTGGGAACTCGCAGTCTCCAAAGCTCGCATCGAGGCGCTGGTTCCGGGATACACCGTTCGCTCCCTGGCTCTGCCCAGCGGCGTCTATCCCAGCGACAGGTCGCTGGTCAAGGCGGGATATTCCGAGCTAGCAGGGTCATCCTATCGCTACGAGGCGGTCGTGATGCTGGGGGCGCAGCCGTGTCCGTCGCCCCTGTCGCCCGACTTTGATCCCTATGCCATCCCGCGGATACAGGCTATCCAGTCCCAGTTAGACGGGTGGTTCGCTCGCTACGAGCAGCACCCGGAGCAGTACTATGTCTCTGACGGGGGAAACGAATGACTCGACCAAGTGTACTGATTCTTCATGCCACGGGCACGAACCGGGACGTCGAAACCGCCAATGCGGTGAAACTGGCGGGCGGCGATCCGGCCATCCTGCACGTGAACGAACTGCGCCAGCGACCCGCCCGGCTGGGTGACTCTCAAATGCTCATCCTGCCCGGCGGGTTCTCCTACGGCGATGCGCTGGGCGGCGGGCGGCTGTGGGCCTCGGACTTGCGCTGGCTGTTCCAGGATGAGTTGGCGCGCTTCATCGAGGCAGGCAAACCGGTGCTGGGCATCTGCAACGGCTTCCAGGCATTGGTGAAGAGCGGTTGGCTGCCCGGGCCGCCCGATGTCGGGGCCCAGGCCACGCTGACGCGCAATGCCTCGAATTATTTCGAGTGCCGCTGGGTGTGGCTGGAGCCGAATCCCGAGAGCCACTGCGTGTTCACCAAAGGACTGGTGGAGCGTATCTACTGCCCGGTGGCCCACGGCGAGGGCCGCTTCGTCCCCCGCGACGACGCTGCACTGGAGAAGCTGCAAGCAAATCGCCAGATCGCGTTGACCTATGTGGGCCGCAATGGTGGCCCGGCGGGCTATCCGGCTAACCCCAATGGCTCTGTGGCCGACATCGCCGGCGTCTGCAACGAGCAGGGCAACGTGATGGGGCTGATGCCGCACCCTGAGGATCACGTTTTCCCCGATCAGCACCCGCGCTATGCCCGCGGTGAGGGCGGCGAGCTGGGGCTGGCGCTATTCGTGCAGGGGGTGAAATACGCAGCAGGATTATAGACCACAGTCACCCTGAGCCTGTCGAAGGGTGACGGCTTTGCCAAGGGCACATCCTTGTGCCCCCGCATCCTTCGACGCCGAACCTGCGGTTCGCGCTCAGGATGCTAGATCGACTTTCAAGAGATGTCGATCATGAAGGCTTGGCTGTACATCTTGAAATGTGCTGACGGTTCATATTACACCGGCTCGACTAACGACCTGGATTTACGCGTAACTCAGCACATAAGAGGCGAAGGGTGCATCTATACTCGCAATCGGCTGCCAGTCGAGCTGGTCTACTCAGAAGAGTTCCAATCAGAGCACGAAGCGTTCTTACGCGAACGACAGGTCAAAGGCTGGTCACGGGCCAAAAAAGAAGCTCTCATTCGTGGTGATTTTGACGCGCTGGTTATCTTATCCAGATCTCGCTCCACCGACTCAGACGATAGTCACCCTGAGCTTGTCGAAGGGTGACGGCTTTGCCAAGGGCACATCCTTGTGCCCCCGCATCCTTCGACGCCGAACCTGCGGTTCGCGCTCAGGATGCCTGCCGATTTTCAAAAGGAGATGTTGGTCGTTATGCTTGACCGAGACACTCTACGCCAACACATCCCCCAAGCCCTGAAGGCCGTCGAGATCGACTGGCTCCATACCTGCGCGCGCGGCAAGGTGCGCGATCTGTTCTCCCTGCCCGACGGCCGCTGGCTCATCGTCACCACCGATCGTCTCTCCGCCTTCGACCGTATCCTGACAGCGGTGCCTTTCAAGGGCCAAGTGCTCAACCAGCTCAGCGCTTTCTGGTTTGAGCAAACGTCCGACATCATCCCGAATCATATCATCGACGTGCCCGATCCCAACACCAGCTTGGTGCACGCGTGCGACCCGCTGCCGGTAGAGGTCGTCGTGCGTGGCTACATCACCGGCGTGACCAAGACGGCGCTGTGGTACCGCTATTCGCTGGGCGAACGCCATATCTACGGCTACGACTTTCCCGATGGGATGGTCAAGAACCAACCGCTGCCGGAACCCATCATCACCCCGACGACCAAGGGGCGCGAGGGCGAGCACGACGAGCGTGTCACGTGCGCCGAGGTGGTCGAACGGGGACTGCTGGATGCGGACACGTGGGGACAGGTGCAGAGCGCCGCGCTGGCCGTTTTCAGACGCGGGCAAGAGATCGCGCGCCGGGGTGGGCTGATCCTGGTCGATACCAAGTACGAGTTCGGGCGTGGTCGGGATGGAACGGTGATGATCATCGACGAGGTGCACACGCCCGATAGCAGCCGCTTCTGGCTGGCGGAAAGCTATGAAGAGCGCATGTCCAGCGGCGAGGAGCCGGAGAATTTCGACAAAGAGTTCCTGCGGCTGTGGTACGCCGATCACGGCTATCGCGGCGATGGCGAGCCGCCGGAGCCCACCGCCGATCTGATCGCCCAGGTCAGCGAGCGTTATATCGCCTTGTACGAAAAGCTCACGGGCCGGGCGTTCGAGCCGGGCGCATATCCCGCCGAGCCGCGCATCGCCGTTATCCTGAAGGTGTTCCTATAGCGTGATTTGCCGTGGTCGATCTTGTCATTAGTCGCTGGCCCCTGATCATCCAGATCGTATTCGGTTTCTCCCTCTTGGGAATCGCCTGGGTCTATCTTCCGTTGCTGTGGGGCGCTCCGTGGGTGGGGACCTCTCGGCGCGTCGTGGGAAAGATGCTGCGCATGGCCGACCTGAAACCGGGCCAGACGGTGGTCGATCTGGGAGCTGGGGATGGGCGCATCGTGATTGCCGCGGCGCGCTCGTTCGGGGCGCAGGCGGTGGGGGTCGAGATCGATCCGCTCCGCTGCCTGCTCGCCAATATGTTAATTGCGCTTCGGGGCTTGCGCGGCAGGGCGCGCGTCCGTTGGGGTAATATGTTCGACTTTGATCTATCGGACGCGGACGTGGTCACGCTGTACCTCTGGCCATCGACGAACCAGCGACTTGCCCGCAAACTGAGAGACGAGCTACGGCCTGGGGCCAGAGTGGTTTCTCACCATTTCTCGGTCGCGAATTGGATATTCGCCGACGTTGACCAGCGCGATAGGGTCTTTGTGTACGAAATTGGCAAGACCGATCTGGATATCTGCGCAATGCTTGCACAAAAGGGGGTGTGAATGTTGGTCGTCATCATCATGGGATCGCCCAGCGATGCCGAGTTCGGCCGGAAAATCGCCCAGGCGCTGGACGAGCTTGGCGTTCCCTGGGAGATGCGCGTGGCTTCGGCCCACAAGGTGCCGTGTTATGTCTTGGAGATGCTGGAGACGTACGAGGCCGATCCGCAGCCCAAGGTCTATATCACCGTGGCGGGGCGCAGCAATGCCTTGAGCGGTCTCGTGGACGCCCAGGTGAGCGCGCCCGTCATTGCCTGCCCGCCGTACTCGGATGCGTTCGCGGGCAACGACGTATACTCGTCGTTGCGGATGCCATCTGGCGTCGCGCCGGCGGTGGTGCTGGAGCCGAAGAACGCGGCATTGTTGGCGGCCAAGATGCTGGGCCTGTCGGAACCCGGTCTGTGTGAAAAGATCGGGGAGGCGCAGGAAGAGCAACGCCAGCGGCTGCTCGACGCCGATGCCGGAATGCAAGCAGGGACCGATGTATCGACCAGGTAAGCCACGGGAGGCCTGTGGCGTTTGCGGTATCTATTCCCGAGACGCGGACGTGGCGCGCTTGGCTTTCTTTGCCCTCTATGCACTGCAGCATCGGGGTCAGGAGAGCGCCGGCATCGCCACTTCGGATGGCGTGGTCGCCCACGTTCACAAGGGCATGGGGCTGGTCTCCCAGGTCTTTAACGAGGAAAACCTGCGCCACCTGCAGGGTTATCTGTCTATCGGCCACACGCGGTATTCGACCACCGGCTCTTCATACCTGCGCAATGCCCAACCCTACCTGATCGAGACGGCGCTCGGCCCGCTGGGGATCGCGCACAACGGCAACCTGACCAATGCGCCCGAGCTGCGCCGGGACTTGCTGGATCGGGGCGTTGGCCTGGTCTCGTCCTCCGATAGCGAGGTGATCACGCAGATGCTGGCCGGCGCGCCAGGGGGCGCGTGGCACGAGCGTATCGCCGCTTTTATGCAGAAGGCCAGGGGCGCCTACACCCTGACCACCCTGACGCGGGACGCGGTCTACGCCGTCCGCGACCCCTGGAGCTTTCGCCCACTTTGCCTGGGGCGGCTGGGCGATGAGGGCTGGGTGGTGGCGTCCGAAACGTGCGCGTTGGCCACCATCGGGGCGGAGATCGTGCGCGAGATCGAGCCGGGGGAGATCGTGCGCCTGGACGAGAGCGGCCTGACCACCTGGCAAGGGGTGGAGGCAGCGGAGAGGCCGTCCCTGTGTGTCTTCGAGTACATCTATTTTGCCCGCCCCGATTCGCTCCTGGAGGGACGCTGTGTGCACCGGGTACGCCGCCTCCTCGGCGAGTTGCTATCCAGGGAACACCCTGTCGATGCCGACATGGTCTTTGGCGTGCCCGACTCGGCCACGGCCCACGCCATCGGCTACTCCAACGCATCGGGCATACCGTTCGGCGAGGGGCTGATCAAGAACCGCTATATTGGGCGCACCTTCATCCAGCCCGACGACCGGTTGCGCCGCCTGGGCGTGGCGCTCAAGTTCAATCCGCTGCCCGATCTGCGCGGCAAGCGTATCGTCATGGTGGATGATTCCATCGTGAGGGGCAATACGAGCGGACCTATCGTTGCTCTGGTGCGTCAGGCCGGGGCCGCTGAGGTGCACATGCGGGTGGCCTCGCCGCCGATCCGCCATCCGTGCTTCATGGGTGTCGATATGGCAACTCAGGAGGAGCTGATCGCCGCCCGTATGAGCGTGGAGGAGATCGCGCAGCACATTGGCGCAGACTCGCTGGGCTATCTTTCTCTGGAGGGGTTGTGGGAGGTCGTCGGTACCAGGGTAGAGGGGCACTGCATGGCGTGTTTTAGCGGGGATTATCCCGTACCGGTTGTGGATGGGAGCGGCAAGAGGGCGTTTGAGTCAAGGTAAAGGAGGAGCTCGTGGGAGGGCTTTTCGGCGTTGTCTCGAAAGAGGATTGCGTTCAGGATCTGTTCTATGGCACAGACTATCACTCGCACCTGGGCACCCGCCGTGGCGGCATAGCGGTGTGGGGCAGCAGGGGCTTTACGCGTGTCATCCACAGCATCGAGAACGCCCCATTCCGTTCGCGGTTCGAAGACGATATCCAGGGGATGAGCGGGTGCCTGGGGATCGGCTGCATCAGTGACACTGACAGCCAGCCTCTCATCATCCGTTCCCACCTGGGCGACTATGCTGTCAGCACGGTCGGGCGGATCAACAACGGCCGGCAGTTGGCTGACGAGGCCCTGGATGGCCATGCCGTGCACTTTACAGAGATGAGCGGTGGGGAGGTCAGCCCGACCGAGTTGGTCGCTATGCTGGTAGCTCAAGGGACGACGTTTGAGGACGGTATCCGCCGGGCGCAGGAGGCCATCGATGGGTCGTGCACGATGCTGCTTTTGACCCCCGACGGGCTGTATGCTGCCCGAGATCGCCTCGGCCGGACACCGCTGGCCGTCGGTGGGAGGGATGATGGATACTGCGCGTCCATGGAGACGTGCGCGCTCCCCAATCTGGGGTATCGCTTCGAGCGCCAGCTTGGTCCGGGTGAGATCGTGCTCCTGACGCCAGATGGGGTGGCGCAGCGGGCCGCCCCCAGGGATACACTGCGCATTTGTGCGTTCCTGTGGGTCTACTACGGCTACCCGTCTTCCAGCTACGAGGGGGTGAACGTCGAGGTGATGCGCTACCGCAGCGGCGCGGCCCTGGCCCGCAACGACGACGTGCAGGTCGATCTGGTCGCCGGCGTCCCCGATTCCGGCATCGCTCACGCCATCGGCTACGCCAACGAGGCCAAGATTCCTTACTCGCGCCCGTTCGTCAAGTACACGCCCACTTGGCCGCGCAGCTTTATGCCGCAGGAACAGGATGTCCGCGATCTGGTGGCGCGGATGAAGCTGATCCCCATCAGCGAGCTGATCCAGGGAAAGCGGTTGCTGTTCTGCGAGGATTCCATCGTCCGGGGCACCCAGTTGCAGGAGACCATCCAGTTGTTGTACGACTATGGGGCCAAGGAGGTGCATATGAGGCCGGCGTGCCCGCCGCTGATCTATGGCTGTCGTTTCCTGAACTTTTCCCGGTCGCGTTCTGATCTGGACCTGGCAGGGCGGCGCGCCATCCGCGAGATCGAGGGATGCGAGGATGCTCCTCTGGAAGAATACGCCGTTCCGTCCTCTGAAAAACACTGCGCCATGGTCGATCGGATCCGGAACCGCCTGCACCTCACCACGCTCAAGTACCAGACTCTGCCGGACATGATCGAGGCGATCGCGCTGCCGAAGGAAAAGGTCTGCACGTACTGCTGGGATGGGGTGGGGTAGGCTCTGGGGACGCGATACGTCACTTGTCACGGGTCAAGAGCATCTGCGCCAGCTCGTGGAGCGCCTGGGCTGCCGATCCCTCCAGATCCGCCTCCTCCAGTGCGGCCAGTGCCTGCATGTGGTGCTGATGAGCGAGCTGTTCGGCATGTTCGCGGCTGCCCGATCCCTCCAGTATCTCCGTCGCGCGGCGCACGTCGGATTCCCCGAGGACGTCTTGCCTCAGCAATGCACCGAGTTCCTCACTTCTCTCCATGCCGTGGAGGATGGGCAGTGATTTCTTGCGCCGTGCGATGTCGGCGCCAGCGGTCTTGCCGGTGAGGGCCGGGTCCCCCCAGATGCCCAGGATGTCGTCGCGCATCTGGAACGTCAGCCCCAGGTGGCGACCGAATTCCCGCAGGCTCTCGCATTGAGCATCGGGCGCATCGGCAATGAGGGCGCCCATCTGGCACGAACAGGCGACCAGCGCAGCGGTTTTGCCCTCGATCATCGCCAGGTAATCCTCGACGGAGACATCGTCACGGTTCTCGAATCCGATGTCGAGGTACTGGCCGCCGGTCAGAGCCAACTGGGTGACGTTGGAGAGGCAGCCGGCGGCTACTACCGTGGCCGCAGGCACGCCGCGCTCGACCAGCAGCAGCAGGGACAAGTTGGACAGTGCGAAGAGCGCGTCGCCGGCGTTGATCGCGTGGGCGTCTCCCCACAGCGTCCACACGGCCGGGCGGCCCCGGCGGGTTTCGTCCCGGTCCTCGATGTCGTCGTGGATCAGGGTAAAGTTGTGCATCAGCTCGATGGCTGCCCCGGCGGGCAGCGCTTGCTCCCAGTCGCCACCGCAGGCCTCGCAGGCCAGCAGGCAGAGCACCGGTCGCACGCGCTTGCCAGTCCTTGCCTGGCAGGGGTTGAATTGGGCATCGGTCCATCCCAGGTGGTAGCGTATCATGTCGAAAAAGTCGGCCAGGCGGGGATCCGCGGTCTGGGTGATGGCCTGCATTTCTGCCTCAAGGGGAGGCAGGTAGCGACGGAAAAAGGCCTGAAGGGACGACTGGTTGGAAGGTGAAAGTTGGGCGTTCACTGTTGACTGTTCTGCTGACGGGTTGTCACTCTGCCAGATGTCCGTTGTGGCTGACAATGATCTCTTTGGCGGTCTTGACGTCCACAACGGTATCCACGCAGCCGTCCTGCGATAGCGGAAACGTGACGACCACCGGCCGGCCGGCTTTCCACTCCATCTGGGCGATAGCTTCCAACCCCTCCTCAAGCTCCTTGTCGCAGGCGATAGCGACCACGCCGGCCGGCTGTCGTTTGGCGAGAAAATGCACTGCGAGCCGTCCCCCGGGTGCCACACACACGCCATCGTAGCCAACCTCATCGGCGGCAGCTCGCAATTGATGGATGGCGCAGTCGGTTAGAGAACATCCCGTGCAGTCTAGTCCTTGCTTGGTCATCTTACCAGGGCAAGCCTCGCTGGGGCGCAGGCAGTGTGGCAGCAACAGCACCCGTTTTTCAAACGGTACGTCGTCTACGGCCGTTCTCTTGGTCACAGCCCGGTCTCCTTCTCCTTCTTGTGTCTTTACAGCGTCAAAGCCCGTCGTGATCGGTGCGGCTACAGGGTGGATGCAATGGGAACGCGCTGGAGGGCCGGTATGTCACGAGTGCCGGCAGCGAACATCGCCACGCGCAACTGGGTCACGAGCACGGCGACGAGATCGACCACGGCGTCGGTCGATTCGCTGGCCGCGCGCAAAAAGTCACCGGCGATGCCACACGCGGCTGCGCCCAGTGCGATGGCCTTGGCGATCTGGATGCCATCGCGGATGCCCCCGCTGGCGATGATGGGCAAGTCCGGCGCGCCTCGGCGGGCCATCAGCAGGCTCTCGGCGGTGGGAATGCCCCAATCGGCGAAGGCCGCGGCCACCCGACGCTGGCGCTCGGTCGTCGCGCGGTGCATCTCCACCTGGCTCCACGAGATGCCTCCGGCTCCTGCCACATCGATGGCCGCCACACCTGCATCTGCCAACTGGCGCGCCACCTGTTCCGAGATGCCCCAGCCCACCTCTTTGACAATCACAGGCACTTCCAGATCCCGGCAGATAGCCTCGATCTTGGAGAGCAGTCCGCTGAAACGAATTTCTCCCTCGGGTTGGAGCGCTTCCTGAAGCGCGTTGAGGTGCAGAATGAGGGCGTCCGCTTCGATCATTTCCACGGCGCGGCGGCATTCGTCGAGGCCATAGCTGTAGTTCAGTTGGATCGCGCCCAGGTTGGCCATCAGGAGCACGTCGGGGGCGAGGTGCCGCACTCGGTAGGTATCTGCGAGGGGGGGATCCTCGATGGCGGCGCGCTGCGATCCCACCCCTATTCCGATCCCGGCGGCCTGTGCTGCCTCTGCCAGGCGCTGGTTGATGACGCGGGCTTCCGGCGTGCCGCCTGTCATCGACGAGATGAGGAGGGGAGCCGCCAGGCGTTTGGTCAATAGCGTCGTGGCAGTGTCTACATCGTCCAGGTCGAAACCCGGTAGCGCACAGTGGACAAGGCGGTAGCGCTCGAAACCGGTGGACACGTTCTGGAAACTGACATCCTCCTCCAGGTTGATGCGAATGTGATCGGACTTGCGTTGATGCATGCGCTCCTTCGTAACCAGAACCCCTGGGCAGTGTTTTTTACGACGGGTTACATGATACCGCAGTGGGGATGGTTGTCAACTTGCCAGCGCGCGGTTTGACAAAACACCGTCCCTGAGTAGAATATTGCCATCGTTTAGAATAGGGAACAAAAGGGAGGTAGATTCGATGTCAGACACGTTTGAGCGCATCAAAGGGCTTGTCGTCGATCTGTTGGGGGTGGATCCGGGCAAAGTCACGCCGGAGGCTCGTTTCCGTGAGGATTTGGAAGCGGATTCCCTCGATCTTGTGGAACTGATCATGGCGATCGAGGAAGAGTTTGACGGGACGATCTCGGACGAGGAGGCCCAGCAGATCAAGACGGTTGGCCAGGCCGTGGACTATGTCAAAGAGAAGATGGGCTAGAAGATTCTATCCCGCTTAGCACAAATGGCTACCCACGGCGGTAGCCTTTTGTTCTTGAATGCCCTGTGCTATACTTGAGACCATCTCTGTGATGGAGGTGGTGGGGTATGGAGTGCAAAGTAGAAAAGAACCTGGCTCGGTGCACGTGTACCTACGAGCCTTGCTCGCACAAGGGCAAGTGTTGTGAGTGTCTCCAGTATCACTGGCGGATGGGTGAATTGCCAGGTTGCCTCTTTCCCCCAGAAGCTGAGCGCACCTACGATCGCTCCATTGCCCATTTCGTCCGCATCTATAGCCAGCGGTAGAATGCATCTGTAACCCTTCTCCGCACCGCAGATAGTGAACGGGCGATGAGGAACTGGCGAGTTTGGGTGTGCGCAGCGGCTGTGGTGTTGGTCGTTGCTGCCAGCGGATTGGGAAGTACGCGACCTTCGCTGGGGCAGGTTGCCGATCCCTCCCTTTCTCCCCATCTGGGCTACGGCATAAACGTGCGCTTCCAGCAGCACGTCGAGTCCCTTTTCGCCCCCCTGGGCTTCGAATGGCTCAAGCTGTGGGAGGAGTACGACTCTCTTCCCACCACGCGCTATCCCTACCAAGTCCTTTTCCTCATCGATTGCTATGGCAGGTCCGGCGACCTGCATGCCTGGCGAAACGACGTTAGGGCCATTGCGACTGCCGGCAAGGGGTTGGTCGAGGCCTACGAGATCTGCAATGAACCCAACTTTGCCCAGTGGGTGAACAAGGACGTGGACCCGCACGTGCCTCCCGACCCTGCCCTCTACGTCCAGATGCTGCAGGTGGCCTACGAGACCATCAAGGAGGTTGACCCTGCTGCCATCGTCGCCAGCGCAGGGCTGGCGCCGGTGGGTCGCATCCAGGGCACGTGCAACGGCTGGAGCGGCAACAACTGCTCGGCGATGGACGAGCGCGAGTATGCTCGCCAGATGCTTCTCCTGGGTGCAGGCGACTATCTCGATGCGTTCGGCTATCACCCCTACGGTTTTGCCTACTCGCCGGAGACCGATCCCTACAGCGTGTCCAATGGCTTTGCCTTTCGCGGCGCTGAGGTGATGTACGGCATCCTGGAGGATCACGGGTTGGGAGACACGCAGATCTGGGCCACAGAGTTCAGTTGGCTGCGCGACCCCAGCTACGATCCTGACCCTGCTGGTTGGTGTCACCTCGTCGCGGAGTACGAGAACAACTTTGGCTGGATGGATATGTCCGAGGCGAACCAGGCTGACTTTTTCACGCGGGCCTTCCAATACGCCGACGAACACTGGCCCTGGATGGGCGCCCTGATCGTGTGGAATCTGGACTGGTACAACTACAACTGGTTGTGCGAACCATCGCGCTATTTCTCCGTGCGCAAGAATAACGGCACCGACCTGGGGGCTCCTGCGCCGGCCTACGACTCGCTGGCGGTGATGGAGAAACGGCCCGGGCACTTTGGCCCGCGCTTGGTCGTCACCCCCACGCTTCTGAGCTTTCAAGCCGAGGAGGCAGAGCCGCAGGTCTTTGAGGGCGTGGTGACCCCCCTGAACGCGGGCTATCAGGTACTTACCTGGACGGCGTCGGTGGACGCCGGGATGTCGCTGACGCCCACGCTGCCCGTCACTACCGGTGTCCAGGGATCGCCGCTGACGATCACGGTGGACAGTGCGGGGTACGGCGCAGGCGTGTTCACGGGGACCGTTACGGTGACCAGCGTGACGACCGACGTGTTGGACGTTCCACAGGCGGTGACGGTGACGTTGACAGTCGAGCCATCACAGCCGCGCCTGGCCGTCAGACCCAACAATCTCGTCTTCCTTGCCGACGTGGACGAACCCGGTGTGAAGACGGTCACGCTCTGGCCGCAGAATGCAGGGGGCGGGGTGCTGACGTGGACGGCAGAAGCGGTGCAGGGAATGCCGGTGGTGCCTATGCTGGAGGCCACCACCGGCTCCCAAGGGACACCGCTGGCGGTGACGGTCGATAGTACCGGCTATCCGTTGGGCGCCTTTGCAGGGGCTATCACGATCAGCGCCGCGCCGCCAGATACGTTGGATACGCCGCAGATGATCCCGGTGACGCTGATGGTCGTGCCGGAAGTGTACCGCGTGCACCTGCCGCTCGCTCTATATTCCGGGCCGTAAATCGACAGAGCCGTTTCCCTTTTCGTGAGAATTACACTATAATAACTGCGTCGTGGTGAAAGGACGTGAAACCGGGCACGCGGTGTTGCGTATATGGGGTAGGTGTTGGAAGTGACCAAAAGGTCAACCAATGTTTAGGTAAGGAGGACTGCAAATGGGGGACATCTACGAAAAGGTAAAGGACAGCCGCAATCTCGTCGAGAAGCTGGGGAGCATCATCCCCGGCTGGAAGGGCTACCAGGAGCGGCAGGAGCGGCGCAAGGCGGATCAGTTGATGCGCCAGACTCTGGCCGAGAAGTTGGTTGGCCAGCGCAAACGGCTCGACGTGGCGCAGAAGGCGTTGATCGAAGCCGGAAAGATCGATCTCGTGGACGACGTCGGCAGCGCCGTGACGCAACTACAAACCTTCATCGACCGCGTCCGTCTGGCCAGCTATGGCTATTCCGGGCTGTTCGACGCCGTCAAGATCAACCAGGCAGAGCTGGAGCAGATGTACAACTTTGACGCGGCGTTGTTCGAGTACGTGGATCGTCTGGACGCGGCGAACGATCGCCTGCGGGAGGCCATCGACACTGGTGAGGCGCTCAAAGAGACGGTTCGCATTATCCAGGATATCTGCCGCGAGGCGAACAGTACCTTTGATGAGCGTGAACACGTCATCGTGGGCACCCAGTAGACTGAGGAGGTAAGCGACAATGGCACGAATTTTCGATATTGTGGAGTTTGTCGATGAAGCCGGGACTGAGATGGTGCACCGTATCCCGGAGCGAGGGTCAGGCGACTTTCGTATTGGCTCGCAGGTGATCGTGCGCGAAAGCCAGGCGGCGATCTTTTTCCGCGATGGCCGGGCACTGGACGTTTTCGGCGCCGGCTCGCACACGGTCGCGACGGCCAACGTTCCCTACCTGGTCGATCTGATCGGCAAGGCGTTCTCGGGCGAGACACCCTTCAAGGCTGAGGTTTACTTCGTCAGCCTGCGCGAGTTCACCGACCTGAAGTGGGGCACACCGACGCCTATCACCATCAAGGACCCCGTTCTGCGCATGGCCCGCGTACAGGCGCGCGGCTCCTACGCCCTGCAGATTACAGAGCCGCAGGTGTTCGTCAACAAGATCGTCGGCACGCAGGGTATTTACCGTACAGCCGACATCCAGGGCTTTTTCCGCTCCATGATCCTGACCAAGTTGACCGATCTCATCGGCGAGATGGGCAAGTCGGTCATCGAGCTGGCTGGGATGGCGGAAGAGCTGACGATGGGCGTGCGAGCCAAGGCGGACGAGGAGTTTGCTGCCCGTGGCGTCACGCTGACCTCGGTCTACGTCGAGTACCTCGGCCCGACGGAGGAGACGGCCAAGGCCATCGACGAGGCTGCCTCGATGGGCGCGATCGGCGATATGAGCGCCTACCTGCAGTTCCAGACCGCGCGCGGCATCCGGGATGCGGCGCAGCAGCCTGGCGGTGGCGGCGCCGGTACGGGTGCGCAACTGGGCGCGGGCCTGGGTATGGGAATGACGATGGCGCAGACGATGGCTCAGAGCATGCAGCAGGCTGGACAGCAACAAGCGGCAGCGGCTGCTCCCGCCACTCCCAAGACGGCCGCCGACGTCCAGGCGACGTTGGATAGTCTGGACATGCGGCTGGCCGCGGGGGAGATCAGCGAAGAGACGTACAACAAGCTCTATGCCAAGTGGGAAGCCAAGCTGAAAGAGATGGGCGGCTAGTGAACGATAAGCCCCGGCACTCGTTGTGCCGGGGCTTATCACGTTTGCCAAACCGCAAGGCTACTTGCGGCCGCTCACATGCACCTGGGTCAAGGTAACAACGTTTTCGGCGACGTCTTGACTGGCGGCGTCCATCACTGGCAGCCGCTCAAGCGACGGCCACTGATAGAACCCTATGACGACACTATAGTCCCCCGACGGCGCTTCAGCGGAGATGGGTATTTCAAGATTATCCACCACGATCTCTCCCACATCCCAGGATGAGGTCGGGTAACCACGTCTACATGGCTCGGTGTCATCCTGCCCCCAGATAGGCCCGCCAGTGGCCGGGTTGGGCTGGCCCCAGAGATGTGCGAAAGTGGTGTAACTCACGTTCATCCCGCTGAGGGCCTGATAGTATAGCGTGAGGTGAATCGTCTCCCCTGCCTTGTAAGTAGAAGCGTCGAGATCGTAGCCCAGCAGCTTTATCTTGTCGTCCCAGTTGACTGCTAACTGGTGGGAGGGATCAACCTGCACCTCGGCGCCGGCAGGGACGCGGAAAGCCAGGAAGTAGGGTTCGTGGTAATACAGTGGGCCTTCGCCCACGACATCGCCCTCAGGGAAATACCAGGGCAATAGGTTCAGACTGTTCTTGTCCTCGCCGGGCACAACCACGTACGTGACGCCGTGCTCCGCACGCGCAGGCAAGACGATACAAGCCCGACCGTTATATCCCCTGATGCCCTCCCGCTGGTCAGAAAGAAGAAGAATGCTCGGATGGTCAGGAGGTGGAGGCGAGACATACACGCGCTCCTCAGGCGGAAGCTCTCTAATGTACTCTCCTATCGCGGACAGGCCAGCCTCGAAATGGATAAACAAGTTACTATCCCGCGCCCAGGTCACAAAGTAGTCACGGTACGTCGCGGCCATGGTATAGACGAGGCCAGTGCCAACGGCAACTGACAGAGCGATCGTCGAAATCCGCGATAAAGACGGCAACCGTCGGACAACCCAACACCTGATGCCCTCACAGGGCACGAGCAGGCCGACGACGATGAGCATCGCCACCGCCGGAAACGCCCCAAGGGCTCGTTTGGTCACAGTTCCGTACTGAGCCAACATGGCGGGCGCGCTCATGAAAACTAACCAGACCAGCAAAATGGGGTAGAGCGGCTTCCTGATCCGCAGCAGACTGACGCCAACACCGAGAAGAAAGGCCAACGAGAGGAAAGGGTTCAATGCCGGCCGGCCGGGGATAGTCACCCGCGGATCCCGGTCACCTCGCACGTTTAAGACCAGCAATGCCCGCACAGTTTGGTCAAAGAGCGCCCGCGCCTGGGCAGACAGGGCTTGGGAAGAATCAACCACGAGTGTCTGTTCGACCCGCTGACTGAAGCTGCCAGGATGGGTGAGAAAGTAATATCCCAATGGAGCAAAGACGATCAGGGCAATCGCAACAATGAGGGCCAGATTCAGCAGATCCCGTCGAGAAAACGATCTGCGTGACCGCCAAACGCACACCGAGCCAAATAGGACGAGGGCGGGAAAAGCCCGGGCAGACTGGTAGGTGTACATGCTGAGACCCAGGAAAAAACCACAGGCAGCAAACAGCCAGCGCCTGCCGGTACGCAGCCCCTGCCACAGGAAGTACATAATAAGTGCTGCAAACAGAGACACCAGGATGGCACGCATCCCTAACCGGCTCCAGCTCAAGTGCCAGTAGGAAATAGCGGCAGCAAGCGCGGCTAAGAGGCCGCCCCATCGCACCATGGGGCCTTCCTCGGTAGAGAACATCTCATCGGCGACAAGGTAGATAGCAGGAACGGTGAGAATGCCTATGACAGCGGAGACCACATAGATGGCCGTAGGGTAGTCGTTTGACACCGGGAAAGAGAGAGCCACCAGATAACTGAACAGGGCCTCTCTGCCAAGATTGGTGGGGAAGAAGATCGGCCTTTCCCCTTGCAAGATTGCCAAGGCGTCTAGGCCATATTCCGCCTGGTCGTAGCCGGCGCTTGGAGGCAGGCTGTCGATCTTGTACAGGCGGAAAAAGGCGGCTAAGAGGGTAATACCTATCAGCAGCGACAGCTTGGGATAGATAAACCGGCGTGTTGCCAAGCCGATGAACTCCTGCCAGGCTCTATTGTGATTCTGCCTCAATGCCCAAGGTCGAAACTAGCTGACGGTGCACAGTGTCGGGCAGCGATCTAAGCTTGCCCGGTCCACGCAGCCAGGCCTTGATCTTTTTGCTGTAGAAGGCAGGGACCGGCGACTCTGCGGCGTCCAACTCGACGTTGGGGTTGACGAAGGCGATAGCCGCTCGCACGGGCACTTCCGTATCGGGCAGCCGATCGGCCAGCCAGGCGGCCAGCTTGTTGGCCTGGTGCTCTGCTTCGACATCGGGGACCCCTATGCTTTCTTGACCTGCCAATTGGCGGAACACCTTGCCTCGCTGGCGATGCTTCCACCGCCCATTTTCCTTTGCGTAAGCCACTTGTCCCCCGTGTGTTTTGACCAGAAGGACTGTCAGACCTCCGGGTTCCAGGAGGACGTGCGAGACCGGCAGGACATAGTCCAGCAGCACATAGTGATTGTCCAATCCCTTGAGGGCCGCGGCGAGCGCGTCGTGGTGCGCCAGCGGTCCGGCGTATCGATCATTGAAGAATCCTCCCACAAGCGAGAGAATGATACCCAGTACCATAGCCCCCATGGTCACTGTGAATTGCTCCGGGATGGTATAGGAGACGACCAGTCCAGCCATCAATGCCAGCAATCCGGCAAGGGGTGTGAACTTTCCGATCAGTCTTCGCACGTGGATGTGACGTTCGTTGGCAATGATGTGCATACGCTACTCCTCGAAGCGTCCTATGATCAGACAGGCATTCTGACCGCCCAACCCGAAGGAATTGGAGATGGCCACGCGTGCGTCAACGCGCCGTGCCCCCTCCGGAACGTAATCCAGATCGCACTCCGGGTCCGGGTGCTCCAAGTTGATCGTCGGGTGGATGATGCCCCGTTCGACCGTTAATGCGCACACCGCGGCTTCGATGGCTCCGGCGCCACCCATCGCGTGGCCGATCATCGACTTGGTCGAGTTAATGGGGATCTGATAGGCGCGCTCGCCGAACACTTGCTTGATCGCCTTGGTCTCAATCGCGTCGTTGATCGGCGTGCTGCTGCCGTGAGCGTTGATATAGTCCACGTCCGTTGGCGACAGACCGGCGGACTCCAGCGCCCGACGCATGGCGCGGCAAGCCCCTGCTCCCTCCGGGTGAGGTTGCGCAATGTGGAAAGCATCGGCTGAGGAAGCATAACCCAATACCTCGGCTCGGATGCGTGCGCCCCGGGCTCGGGCGTGTTGCAGCGACTCCAGCGCCAGGATGGCGCATCCCTCGCTGTAGATGAATCCATCGCGCTCGGCGTCGAAGGGGCGGCTGGCTTTCTCCGGCTCGTCGTTGCGTGTGGAAAGGCCGCGCATGGCGCAGAAGGTGGCGATCACGGCGTAATTTATCAGCCCCTCTACGCCCCCGCAGATCATCGCGTCCGCTGCGCCCCGGCGGATGCACTCTGCAGCCTCTCCCACAGCCTGCGTGCCTGTGGCGCAGGCGGCGACGACTGTATTGATCGGCCCCTTGGCCCCCGCCCATAGGCTGATATGATGAGACGGCATGTTCGCCAGCATCGAAATGCCGATGAACGGGTTGACTCGAGCCAGCCCCTTTTCTCGAAACGTATCGGCAGTCTCGATGGCGTTCTCAAAGCCGCCCACGGCCGTTCCGACCAGGGTGCCGACGCGCTCTCCATCGGATAGGGGCACGTCCAGACCTGCATCGGCCAACGCCTCCTGGGCCGTCGCGACGGCCACCTGAGAGCAGCGTGCCATGCGACGGGCCTCCTTGCGGTCGATGTAGTCGGTCGGCTCAAAGCCCTTGAGTTCGCCCGCGATGCGCGAGGGGAACGGCGAGGCGTCGATCTGTGTGATGGGGCCGATGCCGGAGCGCCCGGCCAGCAGCCCCTCCCACGTCTCTTCCAGGTTCAGGGCCAACGGTGTCATGGCCCCCATCCCGGTGATGACAACACGCTTGCGGTCCCTAATGTCCAATCACTCCTTCGCCAATCCATCGCGGATGGCTGCTATGATCTCGCTTTGTACTGCCTTGCGCGCCTGCCTGATGGCGTTCTTGATCGCGCGGGCGTCGGAGCGCCCGTGGGCCTTGATGACGACGCCGTTTACCCCCAGAAGCGGCAACCCTCCAACCTCCGCCGGATCGAGCTGCTTGCCGACCCGTTTGAACGCGGGCCTCGCCAGCAGCCCGCCCAACGAGGTCACAGGGCCTGCCCTGATTTCGTCGCGGATGAGGGCAGTGAGCATCTTGGCCGTCGCTTCCAGGGTTTTCATAAAGATATTGCCGGAGAAGCCGTCCGCGACGACGACGTCGGCTTGGCTGGTCACGACCTCCTTGGCCTCCAGGTTGCCGACAAAGTTCAGGCTCGATCGTTCCAGCAGGTCGTAGGCTTCTTTGACCAGCGTGCTTCCCTTGTGGGGCTCTTCGCCGTTCGAAAGAAGCGCCACGCGGGGCTCTTTTCGTTCGAGCACGTTGTGCGCATAGATCGCGCCCATCACGGCGAATTGGAGCAGGTATTCGGGCTTGCAGTCGGCGTTTGCCCCCACGTCGAGCACCACGACTTCGCCCGCAGGCATTGGGAAGATGCCCGCCATCGCCGGGCGTTGCACGCCTGGAATGCGCCGCAGGGTATGGAGCGTGGCGACTGCCAGTACGCCGCCGGTATTGCCGGCCGTGACGTAGGCGTCTGCCTTGCCGTCGCGCACCAGGTTCATCCCCACGTGCATCGAGGAGTCTCTCTTCTCCCGGGCGGCCCACGCCGGTTCGTCGTTCATCTCGACGACCTCGGAGGCGTGGATGATCTCCAGCTTGAGGCCATTGGTGTCGTGCTCGGCTAGCTCTTGCCGGATGGCCTCCTCGCGTCCGACGATGACGATCTCGTCGCCCCATTCCCGCGCCGCCATCACCGCGCCGGCGACGTCGGGCACCGGGTAGTTATCTGACCCCATGGCGTCAAGCACGATCCTCATTGGGCAGTCTCCTGTTGGTAGTCGGTCCTCGTTGCTGTGAGGGGTGGGCGGTATAAACCCGGCTCATTCTACCCCGACCTGTCTTTGGGCGCAAGTGGGCGGCGGTTTCGATCTCCTTGGCAGTTGCGGGCATGCGCCCTGCGATCGTTTTCACCCTGCGAGGCGTTGCGATAGTCTGGCATTTGACCGCCGTGATTCACTCGCCGATGATCTTGACCAGAACGCGTTTCCTGCGCCGCCCGTCGAACTCGCCGTAAAAGATCTGCTCCCACGGGCCCAAGTCCAAGCGTCCGCCCGTGACCGCCACGACGACCTCGCGCCCCATAACCTGGCGTTTGAGGTGGGCGTCGCCGTTGTCCTCGCCCGTGCGATTGTGACGGTAGCGGCTGATAGGTTCGTGAGGAGCCAGTTCCTCCAACCAATCGTCATAGTCTTGCAAGAGACCACTTTCGTCATCGTTGATATAGACTGAAGCGGTGATGTGCATGGCGTTCACCAGGCATAGCCCTTCCTGGATGCCGCTCTCGCGCAGGCATTCGACGACGTCAGGCGTGATGTTGAGAAACGCCCGACGCGTGGGAACGTCAAACCAGAGTTCTTTCTTGTAGCTTTTCATATCTCTCCTTGGGTGCTTTCCCTGTCCGTCTCGCTCCACCACGCCTCGCCGTTGGGATGGTAGCTGAAGCCGCCGTTGCACTCCCACCTGCGGGCCAGAAGGATGATGACCAGCGCTGGTATGAGAGCGAGCAAACGGGGTGTCTTTTTCACCTCCCACCCTCCTCCGGGTTTGTGTGCGCAGTATTGCCCCGAAATACCAGCCGTATGATAGTATGGACTTTGCGGAATGTCAAAGCACATTGGACAGACTCGCCGAGTTGGAGCAAAGTATGCTCCGGCTTTCGACGCAGTCCTGCGGAGGAGACCGGCGATGAGCCATTGCCCGAGTTGCGGTCAATACACCGGCCCATATGAAGCATGCCCCCATTGTGGCGCTCGCCTGACCGGGCGCACCCCAATCCGCACCATCAAGATCGCTGCCGTCTTGCTGGCTGCTGTGGGGCTCGCGTCCCTGGCGTGACGCCCCATCCATTGCTGTGCCGATTGACGCTTGTACCGTTGCGAAGTATAATCTCTACCGGGTTGTGGCTGTTCGACACAGAACTAGACAAGGAGGTGTACGATGCGCTGTCCAAGCTGTGGTTCCGAAGCAGGTCCTGGTGTCAGTTTTTGTCCTCAGTGTGGAGCTTATATGGATGCCGGAAACCCCTCTCCGCCAGGCTATGGTGCGCCACCTGGTGCGCCACCTGGCGTGCCACCTGGTGCGCCGCCTGGTGCGCCGCCTGGTGCGCCACCTGGTGCGCCCTACGGCGCGCCTTATGGTGCGCCCTATGGCCCTCCCCCCGCGTCTCAGGGAGGCGGGGTAGCTATCGCGAGCCTGGTGTTGGGGATCATCGCCGTCGTGCTGGGTTTCATGACCTGCATACCCTATCTCAATTACTGTACCTGCTTTCTCGAGCCCGTCGTTGCGCTGATCGCGATTGTGCTGGGTATCGTGGGCCTCTCCAGTTCCGAGCCGATGCACAAGGCAAAGGCCACCTGGGGCCTGATCTTGGGGATTGTGGGGATAGTCATCTGGATCGCACTGCTTATTCTGGCCCTGCTTGGGGTTGTCAGCTTGGCCGTGTTGCAAGAGATGCAGTATTCGTACTGACCTGGTTTGCATTCTTGGCTGAAAGTCCTCGCCACTCAAATCGAGCGGCGAGGACTTTTTGGATGCGTGTTGCGGTCGAGGGTTTCTACGGAACTATTGCTTCCAGTGCTTGCACGACGTGTTCGGCGCGGCTCAACGCGCTGGAGGAAAGCTCCCGTCGATCCCAGAAGGTAGATTCGTCGATGATACCGCCGCCCTGATCGCAAAAGTCTATCATCCACTGTAGGCATAGCTGCCCATCTGCGATAGCGCCCTGATACTCGTTCCAGATCGGCGCCAGTTCGGGAACGGAGGCGGGCGCGCTGCTGGAGGGACGGTGAATGGAGTGGGCGTATATCGTGCTACAGTAGACGGCTCGTCCTCCGGCCATGTTGTCGAACCAGCCCTTGATGACCACGAGATCGTCCTTGGTCTGGCGGGCGTCCGCCAGGAAGGTGGCCGCGACGCCAGATGCGGGCGGGGGCGGCGGAGTGGTTGGCGCTGAGACCGTCGGCGCCGGCGGGGACGTCGGTATGGATGTCTCGGTTGGGCGTGGGGTTTTCGTGGGTTTGGGTGTGGGCGTGTTGGTCGGCAGCGGTGTGCTGGTCGGTATCGGCGTGTCGGTGGGCTCTGGCGTCCAGGTCGCTGTGGCTGTTGGGGTCTCTGTTGGGGTTTCCGTTGGCGTGGTTGTGGGAATCTCGGTGGGCGCTGGGCTCAGTCTGCAGGCCAGAAGGATGATGACCAGCGCCGGTATGAGAGCGAGCAAACGGGGTGTCTTTTTCATCTCCTGCCCTCCTCCGGGTTTGTGTGCGCATTACTGTCCTGAGATACCAGCCATATGATAGTATAGTCTTGGTAGAATGTCAAAGCGCATTGGACAAACTCGCCGAGTTGAGGTAAAGTATGCCCCGGCGTTCGATGCAGTCCTGCGGAGGAGACCCGCGATGAGCCGTTGCCCGAGCTGCGGTCAATACACTGGCCCATATGAAGCATGCCCCCATTGTGGCGCTCGCCTGACCGGGCGCACCCCAATCCGCACCATCAAGATCGTCGCTATCCTGCTTGCCACCGTGGGACTCGTGTCCCTCTGGTTTGCCGCCACTTGTGCAGAGGTTCCCCTCATTCAGATCGGGCAAGCCGGCGCGACGATGAACATGGCCTACGTGCGGGTGCAGGGCCGTTGCAGCCGGGAGCCGTCGTACGACCCCGAGAGCGACTACCTCAGCTTCTGGCTCGAGGACGAGACGGGAGAGCTCCTCGTCTCGTCTTATCGGGCGGAGACGCGGGAGATCATTGAGCAAGGGCGCGTGCCCGCACTCGGTGATCGGGTCGAGGTGGCCGGGACGTTGCGCGTGCGCGAGGACTTTTACGCCCTCACGCTCAACGTCCCCGACCAACTCAGGATCACGCGCCCAGACCCGGTCTCGCTCGACATCGGCACCATCGTGCCGGCGGACCTGTACCTGCGTGTGCAGGTGCGCGGCGAGGTGCGCGCCGTCTACGAGCCCTACGAGGGGCTGACCCTGATCACCATCCGCGACGAGACCGGTTCCATCCCCATTGCGGTGAGCGAGGACCTGGTCGCGCTCAGCGGCGTCGCGCCGATGCTGCGCGTGGGACAGTCCATCGAGGTGGTGGCAACCGTTTCGCTCTACGGCGACACGCCGCAGCTCGTTCCCGCCTCCGTCGCCGACATCGTGCCGCTCGAAGGTGCGTCCATGGCCGTTGAGAAGCAGATCGGCGAGTTGACGAGCGCGGACGTGGGGCAGTTGGCTGCGGTGCGCGGCGACATCGTCGAAGTGAATGCCTTTTCCTCCGGCGTCAATTACACATTGGACGATGGGACGGGCACGATCGTCGTCCTGCTGTGGCAGGACGTCTACGACGAACTGGCCGATCCTGCGGTGCTGGAGGTGGGGGCAGAGGCGCGAGTGCAGGGAGAGGTGGCCGAGTACGAGGGGGAGCTGGAGATCGTGCCCGGCTTGGCCGAGGACGTGCAGGTGCTGGTCCCCGCTCCCCCGCCTGCCGAGGTGGCCGTCGGCGCGCTGACGGCCAGCGACGCAGGTCGCGTGGTGACGCTGCGCGGGACGCTGGGCGAGCCGGACGTTTTCTCCGCCGGCGTCAAGTTCCCCCTGGGCGACGGCACAGGCACCATCGTCCTGCTGCTTTGGCAAGACGTCTACGACGAGATGGTCATCGCCAGCCGGCTGGAGGCGGGCGTGCAGGTCGAGGTGACGGGGCGGATCGGCGAGTACGAGGGAGAGCTGCAGATCGTGCCGGAGGCGAATGGAGTAAGGGTGATCGAGTAGGCAAATGAGGGAGGGCGCAATGAAGAAGTTACTTTGTGTGACGTTGATGGTTGGAATGGTGCTGATGACCGGGTGCGCGTGCGCGCCGGAGCCAACGGCGACGACGAAGCCGCTGCCGACGGTGGCAGCGACAGTAGAACCAACGGAGCTCTCGATGGCGACGCCGAGGCCGTTCCCGACGGATACCCCTGCGCCGACTGAGGCGCCGGCCCCCGTCCCGGAGGATACGCCAATGCTAACGGACACGCCGACACCGACGTTGATGCCCACGCCTGAGGCGACCCCAACCCCTGCGGTGGTGCTGACGCGCATCAGCGACATCTCCGCTGCCCGCGCGGGCGAGGAGGTGACGGTGGAGGGCGAGGTGGTCGGCGCGGCCAGCTTCTCGGCGGGCTTCAAGTTCACGCTGGACGATGGCACGGCCCAGATCGTGCTGCTGATGTGGCACAACGTCTACGACGACTGCTGGGACGCGCCGGAGATCAATCTGGGGGCGCGGGTGCGCGCGACGGGCGAGATCGGCGAGTACGAGGGAGAGCTGCAGATCGAGCCGGGTTTTGGCGGGGACGTGAAGGCGATCGAAGGAGCAGCGCCCTGGGCCACGCCGCGCGACATCGGCACGCTCTCTGGCGGCGACGAGGGACAGCGGGTGATGATCGAGGGGCGCGTCATCCGCGTGGAGGGAGGCGGGACCTGGGTCAAGGTCTTTCTCGGCGATGACACCGGTGAGGTCGTTGTCTTCATCTGGCGCACCGTGCTCGACCGCATTCCCGCCAACACCGCGCTGGGACAGGAGGGCACGCGCGTGCGCGTTGTCGGCACGGTGGAGATCTATCGCAGCAATCTGCAGGTGACCCCGGTGCTGCCGTACGATGTAGTGGTGTTGGAGATGCCATAGCGGGGGGGGGCAGCGATGTCTGCAAGTGACATGATGCTGATGTTGCTGGTAGCCGCAGCCGGGACGGTGGTGGCCTCGGTGTTGGCGCTGGTGCCTGCGCTGCACATCTATAACGTGGCCGGGTTCATCATCCTGGCCACGGCCACTTTCGATGAGTTGCTGCCGCCAGAGCTTCTGGCGATGTTCTTCCTGGGGATGATCACCGGCTACGCCATGCTGAACACCATTCCCAGCGTCTTTCTCTCCGCGCCAGACGACTCGACCGTCTTCGTCGTCCTGCCGGGGCAAAAGTACCTCCTGCAGCGGCGCGGGTACGAGGCGGTGGTGCTGACCGGCATCGGCGGCCTGGGCGGTATCGCGGTCCTGGCATTGCTCACGCCCGTGGCCTCATCCCTCCTCCCAGCGCTGCGCGCGATCCTCCAGCCGCACCTGCACTGGATCCTGTGGACGGTGATCGCCTACATGCTCATCTCCGAGTGGCCCAAAGGCTCTGACCGGGCCCCGGCCGGGCTGCGCCGCTGGTGGGATGGCTGGAAGAGTCTCACGGCGGGACTGGTCACTTTCGTGCTTTCGGGCCTGCTGGGTTTCGTCCTGCTCTACCGCAGCCTGGTGCCGGTGACGGTCGCTTACCAGAACCTGCTCCCGGCCTTTATTGGCCTCTTTGCCGTGCCGTGGATCCTGCAGAACCTGCTCTCGCGGATCGAGTTGCCGGAGCAGCACGTTGCAGGAAGCGTGGATGCGACGCCGTGGCTGGTTTTCCGCGGCACGTTCGCGGGCGCGCTGGGCGGGCTTTTCGCGGCCTTTTTCCCGGTGGTGACCGGCGGCATCGGCGGGTTTCTGGCCGGGCACGCCACCGCACAGCGGGACGACCGGCTGTTCATCATCTCCCAGGGGGCCTCCAAGGTGGTTTACTACGTGGGCGGCTTCCTGCTCTTTTTCGTGCCGGGGCTGCACCTGACGCGGGGCGGCATGGCGTGGATGCTGAGCAGCCTGTGGTCATCGTACACGCCGCAGACCTACTACCTGGCCGTCGCTGCGGTCGTCCTCTCCGGCGCCCTCTCCTTCTTCTTACTCTTGCTGATGACGCGGCTGGCGATCAAGCTGGTCGCTAGGGTGCCCTATCGCTGGATCAGCCTGAGCACGCTGGCCGTGCTGCTCGCCGTCGTCGTCGGGATGACGGGGTGGGGCGGCTTGCTCATCTGCGCCGTGGCCACCGGCATCGGTCTGATCCCGGTTCTCTGGGGCTCCCGGCGGATGAACTGCATGGGGGTGTTGCTGCTGCCCATCGCGCTGAATACGGTCGAGGCAGGGAGTGTGGTAGCCGGGTGGCTAGGGCTGATACAATGATCGATGAACAATGGGCCAGTTTGCGGGCGGGTTTTTGGCTTTGGAATCTGGATTCCAAAACTGGGGGTGTTTGATGAGCAGACGTAGAGCGAAAAAACGGCGTGAATTGCGGCAGAAGCAGAGGCGGGGCCATCTCACGCCGGAGCGGTTGGAGATGGCTTGCAGAAGGGTCGAACGGCTGATCGGGCGCGGTCGCTCGGAGGAGGCCATTGAGATGTTGGAGCCCCTGCTTCAAGCCGACGTGCGCGAGCCTGATCTGCACTACTATCTCGGTTGTGCCTACGCCGAGATCGGGCGGATCTGGAAAGCGTTGCCAGAGTACGAGCGGGCGCTGGAACTGAGCCGGGACCCGCTGTATTTCGAGCCTCTGACTTACCTCTATTTGCGTGCCGAGTTGCCGGTGCACGCCTTGCGCATTTTGCGCCGCATGTTCCAGCACACGAACGTCTTGGAGGATTCTGGGCGGCTTCGGGAGTTGCTGGATGTGCTGGAGCAGGATCTTGTTCGATCGGCACAGGCGATGGGACTTCCCAAGCAGCGAGCTGAGGATGGGCAGTACGAGTTGGAGAATGGCCAGATCACCGTGGGGCGGGACGATTTCCAGGCCGCCATCGCGGCCAACCGGTGGGCGATCAAGTTGCTCGGCGATTGGCCCCCGCCGCACAACAATCTTTCCAACGCGCTCTTCTACGCGGGACAGCCGGAAGAGGCAATCGCCGAGGCGCGCCGTGTGCTCTCTCACGAGCCGGACAACGTGCAGGCATTGAGCAATGCGATTCGTTTCCTGGCTTGGACGGGACGCGAGGATGAGGCGCGGCCACTGTGGGTACGCTTGAAAGGCGTCGAGCCGCAGAGTACAGACACCCGTCTCAAAATAGTCGAAGCTGCCGCTGTGATGGAAGAGGATGAGCGCGTGTACCAGTTGCTCCTTCCACTCGATAGCTCCGAGGCATGGGAAGATGTTCTGCCTGCTATGGCCCTGCGAATGCGGTTCTTTCTGTCCATCGCGGAGGCCAACACCGGTAGGCAGAAGGCGGCGATGCGCCGGTTGAAGGCGCTGCAGGGCGAGGTGTCGTTGGCGGGCGAGTATATGGCAGCATTGAAGGCAAAGCAGCCTGGGCTGGGTTGGACCGACCGCTACCCGTACTTTCGCAGCACCGAGCTGCTGCCCGCGTCCCAGTTGGAGGCGTTTGTCGGGTTGCTCTCGCGGCAAGACGAACTGCCGGAGGGCCGTTTCCGCGATCAAGCGGCGCGCTTTGCCAGGCGATTTCCTCAGCTCGTGCGCTGCGCCGAAAAGATCATCTGGGAGGATCGATTGCCTGAGGGGGGCATCAACATGCTGAGTGTCCTCGCTACCCCGGAGGCCTATGCTGCGCTGCGGCGCTTTGCCCTTAGCCAGGCTGGCGACGACGACGATCGGATGAGCGCGCTGGCGGCCTTGGCCGAAGCAGGCGTGGTCAAGCCCGAGGAGACGCTGCACGTTTGGCTGGGGGGAGAGTGGCGAGACATCCAGATGCGTCAGTACGAGGTTTCGGACGAGCGCGAGGTTGCCTATGCTGAAGAAGTGATGGATCTGCTCGATCAATCAATAGGCCTTCTTAAGCAGGGCAAACACGAGCAGGCCGAGCGGTTGCTGCGGCGTGCCTTGGAGTTGGAGCCTCGCGCGAAGGAAGCGTACAACAACCTGGCGGCGATCTATTCCCAACGCAACGAGCACGAAAGCGCCAGGGAAATGCTGCGGGCGGCTCTAGAGATCGATCCGCTCTACGTGTTCCCCCGGTGCAACTTGGCTGGGTATCTCTTGGACGACGGCGATGTCGAGGGTGCGTTGGAGATGCTGAGCCCGTTGGCTGACGCGGCGCACTTTCTTCCTCAGGAGATGGCATTCTATTCCTTCACCCAGGCGCGCATCCTGATGCGTCAGGAGGATTACGATGAGGCGCGCAAGGCGCTTGAGATCGCTTTGGAGGTTCAGCCTGATTACGAACCGGCCAAGAACCTGCTGGATCGACTTCACCTTGTTGCCATGTTCGACAAGGGGATGAAATCCTTTGTGAAGCGCCAGCGCGAGCGCGACGCGGCCAAGCGCGCCCGGCTCCAGACCAAGCTCTCGACATCGGAGCCATCGCTGGTTGAAGCCCTCCCTCTTTACCCCAAGGACGTGCTCGCAAGTATGGGGCGCGAAGTAATTCCGTGGGGTGGGTGGTCTGGGCTGCGCAAGGCGGAGTTGGTCCAGGAACTCGGCAGGGCCTTCGCTGCTTCGAGCAACCTGGCGCGCCTGGTCGGTGGCCTGGTCGCCGAGGAGCGTGCTGCCCTGAAGGAGGTGTTGGATAAGGGGGGCGCTATGCCGTGGGAGGCGTTTGACAAGAAGTACGGCAACGATCTGGACGAATCTCCGTACTGGCAGTGGCACGTCCCCGATACGCTCATGGGGCGGCTGCGGCTGCGTGGCCTGTTGGTGGAAGCGACGGTGAATGGCAAGCTGCTGGTTGCCATCCCGTCCGATCTGCGCCAGGGGTTGCGGGAGGTTCTGAGTTGAAGGGGATTGCGCATTTCATCACCGGCGTCGCCATTGCCACCTGTTTCCCGGAGGTGGTGCGACAGACGGCCCATGGTTCGCTGCTGCCGATGCTGGGCGGTGTCGCAGGCATCTTGCCCGATACGCTGGATTTCAAGTTCGCGCGATACTTTGAAAGGTACGACCTGGAGATCGACCCCGGCCCGGAGCCAGATGCCCGTGAGATCGCTGAGCAGGTGGTTGTGGCGATGCGGAGGGCCTACGAGAGCCAGGTGTCGCAGAATGTGATGCTGCACACCATCCGGCTGGGGGCCGATCTGTGGCGGCAGTACGCGATCCGCTTTGACCCGGAGCACAACGAGGTAGCGGTGCGCATCGGCCCGATCGTCAATACTGGACAGGTGCCGCTCCCGGGGTCGGAACCAGCCCTCCCTACATCCCTCCCGCCCGCGGGGGGGATGAGAGGGGGGGAGGTGCGCGTCAAGGTCGGCGTGCCGATGGTGCACACCTACGATGCGGAGAACACGATCGACATCTTTAGCGGTCCGTCCTTCAGGTTCGTGCGCAAGGGCGACCGGCTCCACGTCCATTTCCTGGACTGGCACCGGCGCTGGTCCCACAGCCTGGCGCTGGCAGTGGCATTGGGTCTTTTGGGCTGGTTGCTCTTTGGCAAGTGGGGTGGCTTGATCGTCGGTCTGGGCTTTGCCGGGCACATCCTGGAGGATCAGTTGGGCTTTATGGGGAGCAACCTGCTCTATCCGTTCACCAAGGGCCGGGTCATCGGCGCGCAATTGCTCCGCTCTGGCGATGCCATCCCCAATTTCCTGACCGTGTGGGTGGCGGTGGCGCTGATTCTCTTCAACCTAGATCGCTTCTCGGCCCAGCCAATGCTTGACCCCTGGTGGTTCCTCGGACTGGCCGTGGGCCTCCCGATCCTCGTGCTAGGCGGGTTGTACCAGTGGGAGCGCTGGCGGGGGAAGCAAGAGGCGAGGGAGGCGCTCCAGCAGCGGGACATCGTGTCGGAGACGGAGGAAGTCGAGGTCGGGTAGGGTGTAAGAGCAAGGAGGGGTGTGCAAATGAGACGTGCAGGTTGGTTGATGGTGGCTTGCCTGTTGGGTGGGTTGATGGTGGCGGCCTTTGTCGGCGGGCTGCAGGAGCCGGCGCGGGCGGCAGAGATGGCGTCCAAGGCGGCGAGCGCGGGCGACGTAGTCATTAACGAGGTGGCGTGGATGGGCACCACGGCAAATTCTGCGGATGAGTGGATCGAGTTCTATAATAGCACTGATTCGCCCATCGATATCATGAACTGGTCGATCTATGGAGCAGACACAGGCATGTGCCTCAATTTCTCCGATGCTGATGGTTCCCCAATTACCACCATTGCCGCGCACGGCTATCTGATCTATGCAAACCACGCAGACGACGTGAGGGATTCTGGCGGGGCAAACATCGTAGATATCTGGGATGCAACTATCGCTATGAATGACGATTCTCCAGGGCAGGTGATTCTCTATGATGCACCTGACTGTGGGGGTAATGTGATCGACACAGCCAATCAGAGTGTGGGAGATTGGTTCGAGGGCGACGCCGAAGACGACATGACGATGGAGCGAAGGAGTCCTGTTGCCTCTGGTACGGATGGCTCTAATTGGTGCACCAACGATGGTGTGACCATCAACGGGCTTGATGCGGGCAGCCATCCCATCAACGGCACGCCCAAGGCCCAGAACTCGTGCTACGAACCCCCGGTCAGCGATGAGGCCGATCTCGTCGTCGCCAAGACCGGCCCCATCACCGCCGAAGCCGGCAGCATCATCACCTATCACATCGTCATCAGCAATGCGGGGACGTCCACTGCGACTGCCACGTTGCTCACCGATACATTGCCTGCGGCGGTGGAGTTCGTCGCGCAGACCAGCCCTCTCACCTTCTCACAGCCGGGTGGGGCGTTGCGCTGGGAGTTGGGAGATGTCCTCGCCGGCACGCAGGTCGTCATCACCGTCACGGCGGAGGTGACGGACACGGCCGCCGGCCTGCTCGCCAATCATATCTCTGCCACCACCACCGCCAGCGAGACGACAATGGCGAACAACGCCGCTAGTTGGACGACGACCGTGGGCGAGGCGACGGTGCTCATCTCGGCAGTGCTGTACGATGGATACCAAACCGATGACACAGATGAGGCGGTGCAGTTGGTCAACGTTGGGACGGCACCGGTGGATTTAACGGATTGGGAGCTTTGCAAGGACACGGGAGCTGGTCTTAGTTGTCGTGTGCTCACTTCCACGGTCCTTTCGCCTTCGAGTCGCATCTGGCTGGCGCGCGACGCGATCGGTTTTGCAGTGTCCTTCGGCTTTCCCCCCGACTTTGGAATGGATGACTGGTTGCCCTACGGTCTGAGCAACTCTGGGGATGAGGTGGTATTGAGGGATGATGAGGGTATCGTGGTTGACACCGTGGTCTTTGAGGGTGGTAATACGGCCGTAGGAGATTGGTCGGGCGGGGCGGTGGAGCCGTACTCCGTTGGCCGGGCGGAGGGCCAGATCCTGTACCGCATCCCGGACGAAACCACCGGCCTGCCCATCGCCGATACCAACACTGCCGCCGACTGGATTCAATACACCGGCGACTCGGCTTACGGGCGGCGGGTGCTGTATCCTGGGTGGGATCTCGATCCGCTTTTCTGGCCGTTGACCGCCACCGAGTCGGCCACCGTCGTCGTCGGCGTCACGCCCGATAACGGGTTCGACGTTCTTTCACAGACGATTAGCCGGGCGCAGCGCACCATCTCTGTCGAGGTCTACTCCCTGCGCCACCCGGCGGTCGTCACCGCGCTGGTGCAAAAGGCGCGCGAGGGCGTCAGCGTGACGGTGTTGCTGGAGGGACAGCAGGCGGCGGTGAGCCAGGACGATCCATCCTGGCAGCAGGAGCTGTGGGCCTGCCGGGAGATCGAGGCCGCCGGTGGGCAGTGCTGGTTCATGATTCACGATACCGGCGCGCGCATCTACAATCGCTACGATTATATCCACGCCAAGTTCATCATCGTCGATGACGAGTGGGTGCTGATCACGTCCCAGAATTTGACCGAAAGCGGTTTCCCCTCCGACGACAAGTCGAACGGCACTGCCGGATCGCGGGGCGTGGTGCTGGCGATGAACGCGCCGTCGATGGTTGCCCGCGCCGCGCAGGTCTTTGCTCTCGACATGGACGCGGCTCGCCACAACGATCTGCTGCGCTGGAGCCCGGCCCTCACCGGCACCTATGGCCCCCCGGTCATCACCTACACGCCCCAGTTGACCATGCCCGATTACACCACCACGACCGTGCACTTCGAGGCTCCGCTGGCCGTCAGTGGTACCTACGATTTCGAGCTGTTCACCGCGCCGGAGGCGGCGCTGCGCCAATCCGATGCGCTGCTGGGATTGGTCGGGCGGGCCGGCGCAGGGGATGCCATCTACGTGGAGCAGATGTATGAATACGTCGATTGGGGGGATAATCCTGCCGACGATCTCAACGTGCGGCTGGAGGCGTACGTCGCCGCCGCCCGGCGGGGTGCGACGGTGCGTATCCTGCTCAACGAGGGCACCTTCGGCGGGCCGAAATTCGGCACACCCAACACGGCCACGGTGGCCTACGTGAACCAGATCGCGCGAGACGAAGGGCTGGATCTGCAGGCGGCCCTGGCCGACCCGACCCAGTACGGCATCCACAACAAGATGGTGCTGGTCTGGCTGGACGGCGAGGGAGGCTACATCCACGTTGGCTCCATCAACGGGAGCGAGGGCTCCAGCAAGATCAACCGGGAGATGGCCATCCAGGTGCAGTCGGACGAGGCGTACGTGTACTTCAAAGAGATGTTCGACCTGGACTGGAAGTGGTCGCAGCCGATCTACCTGCCGCTGGTGATGCAGCGGTATACGCCTCCGGCCAATTACTTACTCATTACCGAGGTGGACTATTCAGGCAGTTGCGAATGGGTAGAGATCTACAATCCGACGGCGATGACGATCACTCTCACCGGCTACAAGATCGGCGATGCGGAGAGCGCGGGCAAGTATGAAGGAATGTACATTTTCCCCGCACGGCAGATGGCGCCGGAGGAGGTGATCGTAGTAGCCGGTGACGCGACGGAGGATTAGACTTGTGGTGTAATAGCAGAATTGACTACATATGGCGGTCAAAGGGCACAAATTGTGCTGTCCAACCGCCACATATGGCGGGGAACGCCTATTGCGCCACAAGTCTATTGTGACCCCGCCTTCATGACGGTGGATTACGAGATGTACGGCGCGAATCCTGGCGTGCCGAATCTGGACAAGGATCCCCATTGGGGCAAGCCGGGGTGGGAATTCGGACTGAGCGGTTCTGGGGATGAGGTGTTGTTGCTCAATCCTTCCAACCAGCCGGTGGACGTGGTCGTTTATGGCAGCGGGCGCTACCCGGGCGTGACGCCCCATCCATTGCTGGCGGACTGGCGAGACACGCTGGAACGCATCCCGGCCAACATCGATACGAACGACTGCAGCGATGACTTCGAGCCGGGCGGGAGTCCGGGGTGGGTGCGGTAGCCTTGCCGCATCATCCGCTGCGGACACACGCCAGAATCTGGCTGAGGCGTGCCTCAGTTTCCTCCTCGAGATCGGGCGCGGATGTAGGCTGATTGGTTGCGGTGCGCGGTGCTATCGAAGTGCCCCCCCCCTTTCCCCCGGCGTCAAGTGTACATTGGACCGTGGGATAGGCACGATCGTTGTGCTGCTGTGACAGGATGTATACGATGGACTACTCGATCCGGCGATGCAGGCCGCGTGGTGACGCGTGACAGCGTGTGACTGGGTTCACCAGGCATTTGCACTAGCACGTCCCATGGGCGCTCGACGGCATCTGGTTGCTCCTCCAGGCCAAGTTCGATCAGTACTACCCCGTGCAGGGACTGCTCGAACACACCCTCGATCCAAGTGTTCCTGATCAGTTCAAGCATCGCACGGCGGTTACGTTGACACTGCTTGGGGGTTGGGGTGTATTTGCCGATAGCGGTGTCAGGAGTGCGAAACGGAATCAACAGCGCGGCTACTCCACTCAAGAAGGCAAGCAACGCTTCGCTGTCTCTGTCGGTCGCGAGCCAGATGACAACCACGACCCACGATAAGCGAGTGACAGCTCGTAGTGTCAGACGCCAGGAGGGTAAACGCATAGTGATTGCTCGTGGTTTCCCTAGCAACGCAAACGCAACACCAGCTTATTCTCACTCTGCGCAGAAGTCAAAAGCCGGAGCGTGATTGCTCCGGCTGTGGATGCCCTGTTCCGTTGAGGAGTTTCCTTCAGGGCACAGGAGTGGGAGTGGGTCGCGTCGGCTCAGAAGTGTGCGTGGCGGTAGGGGTATCTATGGGCTGTTGCGTTGGTGTGCTAGTACTCGTGGATTTGGGGCGGTCACGACGTGGGGGCTGCGGTGTGTTCGTCGGCGTCACTGTCGGCGTAGACGTGGGGGAAGGTGAAGGTACGTATGTCTGCGTTGGCGTCAGTGACGGGGTTGCGGATGGTCGAGGAAGAGATGAATCGAAGCTTTCCTGCGTCCGTGTCGGATGGTCTGGCAGCGGTCTTGGCGTAGGAGTTGCTGGAGGAGATGTGGCGGTGAAAGTCGGTTCGGCTGTTGGAGTGGGCGTGGAGGTTGGTGTTGTCGTGGTTGTGGAGGCCAAAAGGTCGCCCACGCTGATTCTGCTGCCAAGTGACGAGACAAGCATAACCAAGGATGCAAGGCTGACGACGACCACAGCAGCTCCCAGTCGATAGTCAACCCGTAGGCGCTTGGCGCCTCCTATCCAAGGCAACAAGATAGTCGTCTTTGGAGAGGTCGTCGATAGAACCGTCGCGACTTTGGGAGGGATAATGCTGGCAACGGCCTCTTTGGGCAGAGGTGAGCCGAACATAGCCTTGTGCATCTCTGCGATGCTCTGAAATCGCCGGGATGGCTGCAGAGACATCGCTTTCATAACCGACCTGTCAACAGATCGACTTATACCCGCTGTGCGTTGGCGCATGGGGATCAAGCTCGTGGGATTCACGACACGTTCCGATAGCGCAGGAGGTGGCTCTCCAACCAGTGCATGATACAGCGTTGCACCTAAGGAGTAGATATCGGTGCGAGGATCTGTGTATCCTTTCTTGGTGTCGTATTGCTCTGGCGGGGCATACTCTGGAGTACCGAGACCACGCATCGCCGTCCGGGTGCGAGGATTGTCAGGGTCTACCAGCTTTGCTAATCCAAAGTCGACCAGTATCGCTTGCCCTTGTGGCGTGATGATCACATTCTGTGGTTTGATATCGCGGTGAATCACTCCTTGGGAGTGGCAATAGGCGAGGGCTTCCATCAATTGCCGTGTCCATTCCAGAACCTTGTCCTCAGAGATCTGCTCACTGTGAGCGATGATTTGATCCAGTCGCTGGCCCTGGATAAAGTCCATCACCAGATAGACGTTGCCGTCATCGTCAAAGTGATCGGTGACGCGGGGCAAGTTGGGATGACGGAGCTCCGCCAGCAAGCGTGCTTCCTGCTGGAATTGCTCGCGAAGTTGGTCCAGACCGTCGCCGCAGGTACCAGGGTAGGGCACCATCTCTTTGAGGAAGCACCGCACGTTGAGGACGGTATCCACCGTCTCATAGTTGGCGCTCATGCCACCCGGACCTAACAAGCGGATAACCCAGTAGCGATCTCGGATCATCTGCCCCGGTGTGAGGGACATCTCAACTCCTGTAACCGTCTGCCTGATAAGCTCAGCGTTGCGGGCGAGGATCGACTCTGGCCAAGAAATACGATAGCTCGTGGTGTGAGATGCCAGAGAGATGAACGCATAGTGACTGCTCGTGGTTTTCCTAATAGTCCAAACGCGACACTAGTATATTCTCACTCTGCGCAGAAGTCAAGAGCACAACCGCCCCGGCCATTGCGGGTCGGGGCGGTCTCGATTCGCTGCTTCCTATGCACCTGCAGCCCACGGCATTGCTGGCCGATTGGCGAGACACGCTGGAACGCATCCCGGCCAACGTGGATACGAACGACTGCAGCTACGACTTTGAGCCGGGTGGGAGTCCGGGGTGGGTGCGGTAACTCTGCTATGCCAGCTTGTTGTGAACGCGCGCCAGGACCTGGTTGAGATGTTCCTCGGTCTCCTCCTCGAGATCGGGCGCGATCAGCAGGGCGGCCAGCAGGCAGGCGATCAGGAAAAAGTACACCAGGTTCTTCCAGAACGTCAGATCGTGGAAGGTGGCCTCGTTCGCGGGCGTCTCCGATAGTTGTGCCGGGTATAGCTTGAGCGCCTCGTAGTTGGCGTGCACCAGATCGTCCAGCCGCCGGCGTGTCTCGCGATAGCCGCCGGTGTCGAGCCGTAGATCGCGCTCCAGACTTTCATTGATCTCTTCCAGCAGCATCCAGTGGGTTACTTTCTCTCCTGTGAGCCACGGATCGACCAGCGTGGCGCCGTCCTCCGCCACGCTGATGTGCAGCAGCAGGTTGCAGGCGTCGGTCGTGCTCCGGGCCAGGATGCCCGCCTGGATGTAAAAGCCGGACTGGGCGAGCAGCAGGATCGCGCGGCAGTCGTTTGCGACCTTGGCGAGATTGAGGATCAGGGCCTCGCGGGTGCTTTCTGGTAACACGCCGTCCTGCGGAGGCTGCTCGTGTTGCCAGCGTATCTTTTCCAGGTAATCCAGGATCTGGTCGAGGAGTTGGTTCTCTTCGGCTGTGAAGAGCGACGTCTGTCTATCCACCGGGCATCACCTTCTCGTAAAGCGCCTCGATCTTGTCGGCGACGCGCGGCCAAGCGTAGGACTCGGCCCAGCAGGTGGCGCGTTGCCCGATGCGCCGCCGCAGCCCTTCGTCGGCCAGCAGCCGCGTGATCTTGTTCGCCAGCGCCTCCGGATCGCGGGCGGGGACGCGGTAACCCGTGCGGCCCTCTTTCACCAGGTGGGCCAGCCCTCCCACGTCCGAAGCGATCACCGGTGTGCCGCACGCCATGGCCTCCAGCGCTACCATCCCAAAGCTCTCATAGTCCGACGGCATGACCACCATTTCCGCTGCGGAGTAGTAGTATTGCAGCGTATCCTGATCTTTGGCCCCTAGGAACGTGACGATGTCGCCGATGGACAGTGCCTCTCGCAGTTCCTGCAGGCGCACCATCTCGTCTTCCTCGTGGATGCGGTCGGGGTCGCCGCCGATGATGGGGACGCACAACCCTTGGTGCCCTCCGCACAGCTTCGGTCGCTTCTCAGTGACCCGGGCGATGGCGCGGAGCAGGTTATCGATGCCCTTCAACGGCTCGATGCGGCCCACGAAAAGGATGATGCAGTGGTCCGGGCAGAGACTGATGTGTTCCTTGGCGGTTACTTTGGGGATGGGGTGAAATCGCTCCGTGTCTACGCCGGGGGAGATGATGTGGATGCGGGCCGGGTCGGCGTCGTAAAGCCGCACCAGTTGTTCTTCCTCGACGGGGGTCGCGGCCACCACTGCGTCGGCGAACTGGACGATCTCCGCCTCGGCCTCAATGCGGCGTGTTGCCTCCAGTTCCTCAGGGCGCTGTGCTACGGCGTTTTTCATCTTGCCCAGCGTGTGGAACATGTGCACGATGGGCGTGTTCCAGTGTGCTTGCAGATCCCGCGCCACTGCGCCGGAGAGCCAGTAGTGGCTGTGCAGCACGTCGTAGCGGATCCCGTCGGCTTGCGCCTGGGCCAGCACGCCATCCACAAACTCGGGCAGGTGGTCGTAGACCAACTGCTTATCGTAGGGATGCTCCGGGCCAGCGGGGACGTGGATCACCCGCCCGCTTGGCCCCAGCGTGTTGTGGATGCGTGGAATGCTCGAGTCCTGCGAGCGCGTGTAGACATCTACGCGATGCCCTCGGTGGAGCAGTTCTCGGGATAGGTCCCGCACGTAGACGTTCATCCCGCCTGTCTCTTTGCCACCCAGGGTAGCCAGTGGGCAGGTGTGTACGCTCAACATGGCGATGCGGAGATTGGACACAACAGTGCTCCTCGACAGATGCGGGGGATTATACTATACTTGGGCCATATCGGAAACGTGACACGTGGCGGAGGAGACGTTGCCGTGGACGAAGGGGAGATACGCCAATTGGGACTCGATGACTATGACGATCTGCTGTCGCTGTGGCAGAGGGCCGGGCTGCACTCGATCAGGCCGCAGGGACGCGACAGCCGCGCAGATCTGGCCCGGCAGTTTGCCAGCGGCGTGATGGCGATCCTGGGGCTGAGAGTGGCTGCTCGGCTGGTGGGTGCGGTCATCGTGACTCACGATAGCCGCAAGGGCTGGATCAACCGACTGGCGGTGGATCCCAACTGCCGCAGACGAGGGTATGGAAGCAGGCTGGTCGAGGCTGCGGAAGGGCTCTTGCGCAAGCAGGGAATAAGCATCATTGCTGCCCTCATGGAGAGCAGCAATGATATATCGGTGGCGCTTTTCCGGGAAGCGGGCTACGTCGAGATTGATGGCGGTATTCACTACCTGACGAAGCGCGACGGCGACGAGGTCTGAATACCGCTATTCTGCTAGTCCGCCACGATCTCCACCCGCGCCGTCATCCCGGGTCGCAAGTTGAGGTCGGTCGGTTCCAACTCGATGGTCAGGGTATACGTCGTGTCGCCCTGCTGCACCACTGCGACTGGCGAGATGGTGATCACCTGTCCGTGCAACGCCTCGCTCTGGAAGGTGTTGACGCGTACAATGGCCTCTTGTCCCTCCCGCACGCGGCCGATCTGTAGCTCGCCTACGTTCTTGGTCTCGACGCGCCACTGAGAGACGTCGATCAGTTCGATGACCGGCGTGCCGGCCGAGGCCCACTCACCTACACTGGCCGGCACCGCGGAGACGATGCCGTCGAAAGGGGCCGCCAGCGTCGAGCGTGCCAGGCTGGCCTGCGCCGCTTCCAGGGCGAGCTGTGCCCGCTCCACGTCCAACCGCGCCAGGGTGAGTGCTTCAGGCGCGACGGGGTGCTCCGCTTCGTAGAGTGTCAACTGCGCCTGGGCCAATTGTGCTTCAGCCTGCGCGATGGCGAGGGCGTAGCCGCGGTCGGCAGCGTGCAGCTTGTACCGGGCCAGTACCACCGCGTAGTAATCCTCGGCTTCCTCCAGGTTGCGCGCCTCGTCCGAGGCGTGGGCCCAGTCTCGTGTGCGTGGGTTGTCTACCACCTTCTGGTACTCGTTTTGTGCGTCCTGTAACGCGCGCTCGGCGTGTTCCAGTTCCCAACTGTCGATGGTGTCCCAGTTTTCGCGCATGCCGGCTTGAACGTGAGCCTGGTTCAGCGCAGCCTGGGCGCTAGAGATGGCCGTCGTCGCGGCTATCACTCGCTCCGCGGTGGGTGTGGCTTGGTCCTCAAGCTGGGCCAGCCGGGCCTGGGCGCTTTCCAGTTCCAACTGTGCCTGCGCCACGGCACGTGCCAGTTCGGCATCGTCGAGCACGGCCAGTGTTTGGCCTGCTTTCACGTACTCGCCGATCTCGACCTCGATCGATTCAACAGTGCCCCCCACGCCAAAGCCCAGCACCACCTGGTGGGCAGGTTGCAGCACGCCGTTGGCGGCGATGCTTCCGGCAGCGGGCTGGTAAGTCGAACCTGTGTCGCTGGGAGTGGGAACTGGTGTAGATTGCGAGTCTTCTTTCCTGCCACACCCTGCCAGGCACAGGGTCAGCAAGCTGGCCAGTAATAGCAATCTGATAGAGAGTCTATTCTTGGCAAGAATCTGTGATTTCATAGGAATCTCCTTGTTTGCTGTGATGATACCACGGTGCGAGAGAGTTTTCCATAGGCACACGTCACGCCGCATCTGGTATTTTCATCACGTTGTGCTGTGACGCTGTCACGGTGTCTCATCACCTTCTCTCGATGATAGACACCGGATCGAGTCTGAACAGCATCCACCCAATCGTGCCCGCGCCCACGACAGTGACGGCCAGCGGTACAGGCAGGGTCAGCAGCCAGGGCGCGAGGTTGAAAAAGTCTATGGTCAGGCCACGAGGCCCATAGACGAGACTCTGCATGCCGAGCAGGCCGAGCGCGCATAGTGCCGCGCCGACGATCCAGGCCACGCCGACCACGCTGCCCGTCTCCTTCATCGTGCGCAGCACGAGCCACCGGTGGCTGCGGCCAACCGCGTTCAAGATGCCAAACTCTTCCCTGCGCTGAGTGAAAAAGATGTGGTTCAGTGTGGCCAGGGCCACGGCAGCCACGGCGGCGATCATGCATTCGAGCAGGGTAAAGGTGATGACGACGGACGTTGTCATTTCTCTGTAATCACGCTCTTGAACGTCATAGATGGTGATGCGGGATTGGGTCGAATCTATGCTCTCTTTCAGCCAGCTATCCAGCGCCTGCTTTTGTCCCTCGTGCGGGATGACGAGCAAATGCGGGTTCCGGGACGCGGTGAGCTCGTGGCTGTGCAGGTATTCGTATGAGGCAAACCCTACCCACGGGCGATCGGGGGAGAGAATCCCTACGACGACCATCTCGGTGGGTAGGTTATCGACAACGAGTGAATCGCCATCGTTGGGCTCCCCACCTATCACATCGCCTACGTGCAGGTCACGGTTGGCGGCAATCGCTGCCGAAAGCAGGATCTCGTTGCTGTGAGGCTGGGGCAAGCGCCCCTCCTGCACTTGCACACCGTACAACTCCAGCAGGGTGGGCAGGTCGGCCTCGGAAACGCCATAGATTCTGACGTCAGTCCCACCGCCAGGCGGCAGGATCATCTGCATGCCCAGTGGAATGGCCGGGACGGTGCGCGCCACTGTGGGATGACTCTTGATCTGGCCCACGACGCCGGGATCGAACTGGGAGTGGATCGGCGAGACTACACTGACGTACCGCAAGTAGTCCATGAATGGCATCATGGCGCTCGTTATGGCCGAGAACAGGAATACCGGAAACGCGATGCCCAGTACCATCACTGCTGTGCTGAGGATCATCAATACCCCGCGCCATCGGTGGCGTAGGTAGAAGGTGAGGGAAGATAGCGGCCTGGTCGACGAGCCTCTCACCGCTCGGTGTCCTTTTGGCTCCTCGCTCAATTTGCCTTGCTCGACGATGGCCACGGCATCCAACCGGCCAAAGATGCGCCTGACGCTCAAAAAGGTCAGGGCGGCGGTGATCAGGGGGATGGGCAGGACGAAAAAGAACGGAGCCAGGTTGAGCAGGTCCAGCTCCATACCCAGGGTGTAGAACAGGCTGTTTTTGAGCCACGCCATAACCGCCAGGGCGATCCCCAGCCCAACCAGATAGCCAAGTCCGGCCACGGTGGCCGTCTCCAGCGTCAAGCGGCGGACCAATTGCTTCTTGTGACGTCCCAGGGCGTGCAGCAGACCGAACTCCTCCAACCGCTTGGCGATGGCGATCCGGTTGATGATGGCGACGACAAGGGCCATGGCGACGGCCACCACGCTGTTGACGACGCCGAAGATGACGTACACGCCGATGCGTGCCAGCGTGAAGAACTCGACAAGCATGGCGAACGTCTCCACCTCTGTGGATTTGGAGCTGATCGTCGTCTCCAAGAAGTCGTCCACGGCAGCTTTGCGCCCCTCCCTGGCGACGACGAGCAGGCTAGTTGTGCGGGGGGCGTACAGCTCGTGGCCGTCCAGATACTCGCTTGAGACAAAGCCCACGCGCACACTTGGTCCGGAGCTGATCTCTGGATCATTCTCCAGGATACCGACCAACACCAGTGGCGCAGAAATGGCCTCGTAATAGTCCGGGTCAATCTCCCGCCCGATCTCACTGCCCAGTTCCAGATTCAGCGCGCGCGCCACCTCTTCAGAGAGCACGATCTCGTTGGTGCGCGGCTCGAACATGCGCCCCTCCTTGAGGCGCACGCCGCATTGCTGCATCAGGACCTGTGCATCCTGCGGTGAGACGCCCAGCAAGTGTTGGGAGTCTGTCCCCAGCAGGGTGGGCAGGGCGATCCCCAGCCCGTTGTCTGGAATGGCGCGTGCTACGTCGGGGTGGGTCTGGATCTGCGAAACCACGGCCGGATCGAGCGTGCCTCCAATGGGGGTCACTCGGCTGAGCTTGGTCAAGTAGCTGACGTTGGCGCGCAGGGGAATGGTATCGAGCACGGCGACGAGGATGAACAATCCCGCCGTCGCCAGACTGATGAGCGCGATCTGTAACAGCGCACTCCGTTTGTGACGGCGGTAGTAGGTGAAGGGGGACAAGGGATTCAGAGTCATCTCCTCTCGATGATGGCCATCGGGTCGAGCTTGGATAGCGTCCAGGCGATGGTGCCCGCGCTGGCCGCGACGATGGCGAGCGGGATGGGCAGCGTGAACAACCAGGGCGTGGGGTTGGTCCAGTCCAGGCTTGTTCCGAGTGGTGCATAGAGGGTGGCCTGGGCGTAGAACACGCCGGCGATGCAGACTGCAGCCCCGACCAGCCAGGCTACAGTCGTAATGCTCACGCTCTCCCGCAGGGTGCGCGCGATCAGGGCCGCGCGGCTGTGACCCACGGCATGCAAGGTTCCGAACTCGTCGCGGCGCTGTGTGACAAAGACATAGTTCATGATGGCCAACCCCAGGCCTGCGACTATGGAGAGAATGGTCGAGCCGATACCAACGGTTGTCTGCGCGGTCTGTACATTCGCCTGCCAGAAGCGATAGCTCGAGCCAAGGGTATCTATCCTCACTCGTGGGGAGGCGATGGTTTCCTGTAACCAGATCTCCATCTCGGAATCGTGCCCTTCCAGGGGTACGACCAACACGTGCGTGGGCGTGCCCGCGTAGCGCTCGTGAGTGTCCACGTATTCATACGAGGCGAACCCTGCCCAGCGAGGCATCGGGGGTACGTCGTAGCCCGCTCGTTCCACGAGTGCGGGGCCGGTCGACTCGAGCAGGCCGACGACCGTCAGCTCTGTGGGCATCCCATCACGCTCGTGAACCGGATGGCCGATCGCATCGCCAAGACCCAGGTTCCGGTTTCGGGCGAGGGCGCTGGTCAGGACGACGTGGTCGGATCGTGGCTGAACCAGTTCTCCTTCACCCAGGCGCAGGCCGTACGTGTCCAACAGGATGGGCAGATCCTGCTCGCGTACGGCGTAGACGGGCATTGACGTCGATTCGCCTGCCAAGGGAATATTGATTACCATACTCAGGGCTTTGACTGGGATCACGTGGGCCACGGCCGGGTGGGCCCTGATCTGAGCGACGATGTCGGGGGATACCGCGTGATACGTGAAACCTGGGGAGACGATTGTGGGGTGAGTCGTATAGCCGAGATAGAGTGGTAAGATCGAGTCATACTGAATGGCAGCGAGGAATCCCGGGAGAGCCACCCCCAGGACCATCAACCCGATCGCAGCCAGCAGCAATATGGACCGGCGGCGGTGGCGCAGATAGAACGTCCACGATGACAGCGGGTGGGATGTTGAACGTGCCTTTCCCTGTTTCCTGCCGCTTGCTTCTTGGCTCCTGCCTCCTGTCTCTTCCATGGCCAGCTTGCCCTGTTCGAAGATGGCCACAGGATCCAGGCGGTTCAGTGTTCGGTTGACGCTCACGTTGATCCACGCAACAACGACGAGGGGGATGGGCAGCGTGTATAGGAGTGGGGTAGGGTCGGCCAGGTTCGTGCTCCACCCCTGGGCGGCGAAAAAGGTGTTGCTGAGCAGGATCGAGAAAGCGTGCGCGCATAGCAGGCCGGTCGCCCATCCCACACACGCGACCACGGCGATCTCGAGCACCAGGCGGCGGACAAGCTCCGCCTGGGGTAGCCGGCGGCGTGGAGCAGGCCGAGCTCTGGCAACCGGTGCGTGATGGCGATGCGATGGACCATTCCCACGACCAGTGCCGCTGCTACGGCCACCAGACCATCAACGAAACCATACATCACATCAATGATTCGCTGCATTTGCTCCAAGGATTCCACCTTGCTCTCGAACGATTGCAGGTGCTCGGATGATGATCCGACACTCTCTTCGATGGGTAATGTTTCTCAACAGTTGAGATAAATGGCGAAAGGGCCATCTGGACGCCCCGCGGGGCATTCGAAACACAGTTCAAACTGGCTCAAGGTGCTCTTGTCCCCCACGCCGCAAGAAACGCGAGT
>Ga0315545_1000153_pt1 | contig 75099 bp, 75 predicted proteins | sample SalMarSW160210MG_FD_203096 | JGI IMG/M metagenome (GOLD analysis project Ga0315545, IMG submission 203096) | Salt marsh sediment microbial communities from the Plum Island Ecosystem LTER, Massachusetts, United States - Salt Marsh Sediment SW1602-10 ... | reverse complement strand
CCACCTTAATTCTCGCTGTATACCAGGGTGCCAATAGGGTCACCAATTACTGCCCGTTCTATGCTGCGAGGTGCTTGAAGGTCGAAAACAATTATCGGCAGATTGTTTTCCAGGCATAGGGAGAGGGCGGTGGCATCCATTACTTCCAGGCGCAGGTTTAGTACCTCAAAATGGGTGAGTTTGTCAAACTTCTTGGCTTTACGGTCTATGAGGGGGTCAGCGCTATAGATGCCATCAACATTATTCTTGGTCATAAGCAGGACTTCAGCCTCAATCTCTATGGCTCGCAGGGCGGCGGCGGTATCAGTGGTCATATATGGATTACCGGTGCCCCCGGCGAAGATAACGGCTCTGCCTTTCTCTAAGTGACGAATAGCACGGCGTCTGATATAAGGCTCAGCCACCTGTTGAATACTTATAGCTGACTGGGTTCTGGTAGTCACTCCTTCTCTCTCTAGGGCGTCCTGGAGAGCCAGGGCATTTAGCACTGTAGCTAGCATCCCGGCATAGTCAGCGGTGACCCGGTCCATTCCCTTCTCTTCAGCCTCAGCCCCACGCCAGATGTTGCCACCACCAACAACAATGCCTACTCCCACACCCATGTCTATCACTTGCTTAATCTGCTTGGACACCTTGGCCAGGGTAGAGGCATCAATGCCATAGTCGGCTCCGCCACTGAAGGCTTCGCCGCTAAGTTTGAGTAGAACGCGCTTATATTTGGCAGTGCTCATTTTCTCACTTCCTGGTCGCCTAGTTCGAATCTGGCAAATCGGCTTACTTTGATATTCTCTCCTACCTTGGCGATAGTTTCAGTAATAATATCCTGAACCGACCTTTCAGGGTCCTTGATGTAGGCTTGAAGGAGCAGGCAGGCGGTTTGAGGTTCCTCCTCGGTTTCCGTGGAGAAATCTTTCTCGGAGATGAACTGGGGGGACATAGCGGCTACCTGCATTGCCAGCTGGTGGGCCAGTTCCTTGAACTCATCGGTGCGGGCGACGAAATCGGTTTCACAATTTAGCTCGACCATAGCGCCAACCCGGCCTCCAGTGTGGATATAGGCTTCAATTAAGCCTTGGGTGGTAGCGCGCTCCGCCTTCTCTTTTGCCTTAAGAAGGCCTTGTTTTTTCAGGAACTCAAGCGCCCTTTCTATATCTCCCTGGCATTCAATAAGAGCCTGCCGGCACTGCATAACGCCAGCCCCGGACTGTTCTCTTAACTCTTTTACCTTGTCTGCCGGGATTTTCAAGCTTCCTCTCCTTTACCTTTATCGTCGGGGGTGAAAATAAGAGGCCCGGTGATTTTTGCAATCTCTGCCTCTTTCTCACCTGCCTCTGCTAACACCGCCGCCTCGCCAGTTCTACCTTCAATAACTGAATCGGCAATCTTGCTGCATATTAGTTTGATGGTTCTGATGGCATCGTCGTTGGCTGGAATAGGGTAGTCTATATCATCGGGGTTACAATTGGTATCAACTATAGCCACCACCGGTATTCCCACCCGCCTGGCTTCAGCTATAGCAATCCTTTCTTTGGTGGGGTCAACAATGAATAGGGCGTCTGGCAGGTTGGTCATCTCCTTAAAACCGCCCATCTGTCGATTGAGACGCAAAATCTCCTCCTCCACCTTTAGGGCTTCCTTTTTGGGCAGGCGTTCAAAGTCCCCCCTCTCCTTCTGGTCTTCAAGGCGGACTAAGTAGTCTATTCGGGCTTGGATGGTGGCAAAGTTGGTCAGCACCCCTCCCAGCCAGCGTTGGTTAACATAGAACGTACCACAGCGTTGCGCCTCTTGTTCTATAGACTCTTGAGCCTGCTTTTTGGTGCCGACAAAAAGGATATTGCCACCTTCAGCGGCTACCTGCCGAACAAAGTCGCAGGCTTTGTCTAGCATGGCTGCCGTTTGTTCCAGGTCAATGATATGAATGCCATTGCGCTTGGTGAAGATGTATTTCTTCATCGCCGGGTGCCAGCGACTGGTCTGATGTCCAAAGTGAGCCCCAGCTTCTAAAAGCTCCTTGATGGTGGCTGTATCTGGCAAGCTTGAACTCCTTTCTGATTATAGTTATCTTTGGTAGTTAGTTTAACAGTATAGCATACTGTCTGGTCGGCAACAATATACCGCTGTTTTTCTCACCCACCCGCCCTATCGGGGCTAGTGCCCCTCTTAAACGCCCCTGAAAGCAGGAATTTAAGGGCGAAGCCTTTGAGGGTGGGAGGGTGGGAAATAATCCCAGCACCCTCCATTGATAAAAATTTGACAAAGCTTTATTATTAGGTTAGAAGGATATGGGGGACCAATGATGCAGATTAGGAAAACATATAGTGAGGTGCAGCCCGAGCTGCTTTATGACGAGGTCAGGGACTTTGTTCTTAGGCAGGGAGCAATTGTGGGTGAGGCAAAACTGGAAACATACTCTATGCCCAGCGACTCCTCATCATTTATCTCCCGCGGCATATTAACCTTCAATATTCAGGGTGAACGAGGCAAGGCGGGAAAAGAATGCCTGAGAGCGCACATCGTGGGCTCAGCCAGAGATGAAACCAAACTGATACTTGATGTCAATGAGGAGCTTTTCCCCAAAGAAAAGGTCTTCGCTTTACAAAAAGACCTGGACTTTATCTTTGGCTCATACGAGGTTAAGCAGCGCTAAAGAGCTGTGATATAATTTATTTGTGGCGATAAAGACAGTAGCTACCAACCGCAAGGCATATCACAATTACCATATAGGCGAAAGCGTAGAGGCTGGCATTGCTCTTACTGGCACCGAGATAAAGTCAGTCCGAGCCGGCAGGGTGAGTTTGGGCGATGCCTATGTTAGACCTGAGGCTGGGGAATTGTGGCTAATGAATGCCCATATAGCTCGCTATGAAGCCGGTAGCTATTTGAGTCATGAACCAAGGCGACCCCGAAAGCTTTTGTTGCATCGTAAGCAGATTGATAGTCTTGCCAGCCAGGTCTCGGAGAGGGGCTTTACTTTGGTTCCACTCAAGTTATATATTAAAGATAGCCTGGCCAAGGTTGAGGTGGCATTAGCCAGGGGTAAGAAGCTGTATGATAAGCGGGAAGCCATAGCTCGCCATGAGACAGAAAGAGAGATTGAGCGAGCTATAAAAAGGGAGAGGCTGGGAGGAAGATAGCTTGCTTAGGTCTTTAACAATTGAATAGGGGGACGCGCGGGTTCGACAGGGGAAGTATGTTGCAGGATTGCAGGCTGAGGTGCCGCTAACCTCATAAAACAAGTGGCAAAAAAATAACTGGCGAACCTGAATTCGCTTTTGCAGCCTAATTAAATAGGTTGCACGCTCGCCCAACCTCTCCTCAATGGGTTGGGGCCGGGTGTCGAAAATTGAGGTGCCACCATCCAGATGTCGATAAGGGTGGTGAAAGAGTTATCGGCTGGCTTGGCTAAACTCGGTCAGCAGAGGTTATCCAGGCGAGATTAAACAGCTGACTAAGCCTGTAGTATATTCTGGGCAGCTTCTCTTGGACGGGGAGTTCGACTCTCCCCCGTCTCCACCAGAAAATTAGAAGCGCCAGCCTCACGGCTGGCACTTTTTTATATCTGTAACGCCCTGACCCGAAGACTACTATATAAACAATTTTAGGTGATTATTCTGCCTGAATTCAGGCGTTTTCGGCTCTATGACTTAATTCCTCTAAGTTGGCTCGCTCCCGTTCCAGAAACTTTTCCCTACCCTCGGTGTATGAGGGAAGAACCCATTTCATTTCCTTAAGGTTCTGCGTTATAGTCGGTATCCAGTGATAAGGGATGGATATCAGTATCCATCCCTCTTCAAATACCTCTTTGGCTTTCATACCAAAGGCCAGCCCGGTAGGCGTGTAATTCACCTTGCCGCTTTGATATGGATAAATGTAAAGCCAGGCGCATCCCAGCACACCCGTTGTCTTGGACTCCCGTATCACGCCAGTGGAATAGCACATCGCCCTGAGCACAATTTCCGCCTGGCTGGTATTGGCCGTAAGAATTAGGAGGTCAGGCTCGAAGGTCAGTTTGTCTAATGTGGAGAAAGCGACATAGTTAACAATACCCCTGGGTAATCTGGGGAGGTGTTGATAGAGGCTGCTGTTAGCCCGCGGCTCCTGAAAGATTTCAAGTTTAATTCCTATCTGTCCGCCTTCGGCGAATGTGGGGAAATCCTCCATTCCCAATACTGCCGTTCCCAGGCAAGTCTCGTTCTCCTTAGCGAAGTAAAACGGGGTCCCCCTCTGCTGGGCTTCTTTGAGCATTTCACAGAAAGACAGGTTCTTGTCCAGCTGCTCAATCCCTTCCGGTCTGGTCTCCAGGAACTTGACAGCTACCGGCGGCTTTTCAAACTTAAATTTTTTATAGATGGACAAATCGGTTTGGAGCGGTCTCATTTTTAGTCCTCCTTTCTCTCCTTTAGCCCTTGGGGCTCCGTTGGCTATTATATACCTGACAGGCAATTATCACTACATTATGGTCGGATTTTAATGAAACTTAAACGCCGATTTTATGAGTAATTAACTGCAAGTGGCTTAAGATTGAGGCGTGAGAAAGACGGAGAACAGTAATGATTAAAAGTGTTATTAGATGCCCGGATGATATGGTTTTAGCGTTTGATGAGGATGAGGAGCAAATCCCTCGGTATCAGGGGCGATACGAAGAGGTAAGGAGCCTCATCCTGGGGGATGCCCCGCCCGAGGTAGTATTTGGTCACTGGTTTGATTTTGAGAGTGATATAACAACGGTCTCCAGAGAGGAGTGGTAGGCAGACTCTCCCCTCCCCACTTTTAATTTATCTCTTGCTACTCACCCCGCCCCCGTTTTTTTAAATTTATCTTTTTCTTCCCACCCTCCCGCCCTATGGGGGCTTTGCCCCCAATCTCCCTGTAACGCGCTGGGTTTTGATGCCTTATGGCATTTTTGTGCCATTTGTGATACAATTGGCATGTAAGGCGAACTTAGTAGAGATGACAGAAGGAAAGAAAATCCTCGTCGTTGATGATGACCCTTCCTTTGTTAAGCTGGTTGAGCGGGTTCTTACTCAAAAGGGATATGAAGTGCTCAACGCCAGTAACGGGGAGGAAGGGCTGCGGCTTTTATTCGCCCACAGACCAGATATGGTGCTTCTGGATGTGGTGATGCCCATAATGAATGGCTGGCAGACGTGTAACCGCATCCGTGATGTCTCTGATATCCCCATCATTATGCTGACTGCTCATGAGAAGGCTGAGGAAGATGTAGTGCGTGGGCTTGACTGTGGGGCTGATGAGTATCTGGCTAAGCCGGTTGGGGGAAGGGAACTGGTGGCGAGGATGCGGGCAGTAATGCGACGTGCCGAGTTGCCCTCTTCCCATGAGGGTAGTGGGATTACCTTTAGCGATGATTTCCTGACGGTGAATATTACCGAGCGGAAGGTCTTGGTCGATGAAGAGCGGGTGAGGCTGACCCCGATAGAGTTTCGCCTGCTTGCCCTCCTGGTGCAGAATGCCGGCCATATTCTTACCCACAAACAACTGCTGGAAAAGGTGTGGGGCTGGGAATACATCGATGACCTGGATTATGTGCGCATCTATATCTGGCATCTGCGTCAGAAGATAGAGCCAGACCCAACTCAACCCAAGTATATTATTACTGAGCCGGGGGTTGGCTACTACTTCCGCAAAGCCAGCCCTCTATGACATTGACCCCCACCCCCCATTTTTAGCAGCTCTTTTTCTTCCCACCCAGCCCACCCTATAGGGGTGGGTCCCCTTTTAACACCCCATAGAACGGAACAGTTCAAAACTTGTGATTATTCAGCGGCGATAGTAGAATGTAGGTGAGCATAGTCAACAAGGGAGGCTTTTGTTCCGGGTTGAAGTCTCAGTAAAGCCTGGCTTTCCCGACCCACGCGGAGAGGCATTACAAAGGGATATCCACGACCTTGGCATTGTCACTGCCGACCGGGTGAGGGTCAGCGATATATATCTGCTGGAAGGGGCGCTGAACCCCAAAGAAGTAGAATTAATCTGCCGTGAGCTGCTGGCTGACCCCGTAGCTGAAGAGTATTCCATTGGAAAAGCACCCCTTGTTGCCTCAGAGGACGCTCATGCCGTTGAAGTTGCCTATAATCCCGGCGTGATGGACCCGGTGGAGGAGAGTGTCAGCAAAGGCATTCTTGACCTGGGCATAACCACTGTTGAGTCGGTAAAGACAGCCAAAAGATACTATCTATGGGGCGAACTTTCCTCCAGCGATATTGACCTTATCTCTAGTAAGCTGCTGGTTAACAGCGTAATTCAGCATGTGGTCACCGGCCGGGAAAGAGTATCGCTACCCTCAGCAGAGTACAGGTTCTCCCGGGAAGAGGTTGATTTACTAGCTCTGGATGATGACGGCTTAGCCCGGCTGGGTCGGGAAAAACTTGAGTTAAATCTGGACGAGCTAAAGCATATCCAAAGCTATTTCTCCAGGTTAGGTCGCAACCCCACCGATGTTGAGCTGGAAACTCTGGCGCAAACGTGGTCGGAGCATTGTAAGCATAAGACATTCAAGTCCAAGATAAGGCTGGGCGAAGAGGTCATTGATAACCTGCTCCAGAGCACCATCATGAAGGTGACCGAGGAGCTGAACAAGCCGTGGTGTCTTTCCACCTTCAAGGACAATTCAGGGGTGATAGATTTTGATGGTCATTACGCCCTGTGTTTCAAGGTTGAGACGCATAACCACCCTTCAGCCATTGAGCCCTATGGCGGGGCGTCAACGGGGTTGGGTGGGGTAATTCGCGACCCTCTGGGCACCGGCTTGGGGTCAAAGCCAATCGCCAATACCGATGTCTTCTGCTTTGCCCCGCCCGACTTCCCCCACGCAAAACTTCCCCCCGGTGTTCTCCATCCCCGTCGTATTCTTAAAGGGGTGCGGGCTGGAGTGGCTGACTATGGTAATCGCATGGGAATCCCCACCCTCAACGGCGCCATCCTCTTTGATGAGCGGTATTTGGGTAACCCGGTGGTCTTGTGTGGCACCGTAGGACTCATGCCCAAGAGCGCGGCTCAGATGGGACGACAGCAGCCGGGCGACCTGGTGGTCGTGGTGGGGGGGAGGACGGGGCGGGACGGTATTCATGGCGTTACCTTCGCCTCGGCTCTGCTAACCGGGGAATCTGAGGCGGTTTCAGCTAGCTCGGTCCAGATAGGCAACCCCATTACCGAGAAGAAAATGATTGACGTTCTGCTCAAGGCGAGGGATAAGGGACTCTACCGGCGCATCACCGACTGTGGTGGAGGCGGGCTGTCGTCGGCGGTGGGGGAAATGGCTGCCGAAACCGGCGTTCGGGTATATCTGGAAAAAGTCCCGCTGAAGTATTCCGGCCTCTCTTACAGGGAGATATGGCTTTCTGAGTCGCAGGAGAGGATGCTGCTGGCGGTGCCCCCGGACTCGGCTGAGGAGCTGATTTCCCTCTTTGCTAGCGAGGATGTTGAAGCTACCGTCATCGGTGAATTCACCAGTGATAAGCGCCTTCAGCTTTTCTACCAGGATAACTTAGTGGGCGACCTTGATATGGAGTTCCTGCATCACGGGCTGCCCCAGACGGAAAGAGAGGCGGTGTGGCAGCCGGCTCACTACCCTGAGCCTGATTTTGCCCTGCCGCCTGACCTGGGCGATGACCTGAAGAGAATCCTGAGTTCGTGGAATGTGTGTAGCAAGGAGTGGGTGATACGCCAGTATGACCACGAAGTCCAGGGGGGCAGCATACTGAAGCCTCTGGTGGGAATAAATAATGATGGCCCCGGTGATGCCGCCATCATCAGGCCAGTGCTTGCTTCCGATATGGGGGTTATTATCGCCAACGGCATTAATCCCAAGTATGGAGACATTGACCCTTACTGGATGGCGGCTTCGGCGGTAGATGAGGCACTGAGGCAGGTTATTGCCGTCGGCGGCAGTCTTAAGCGGGTGGCGTTACTGGATAATTTCAGCTGGGGTAATCCGGAGAAGCCAGACCGGCTTGGTGGTCTGGTGCGGGCGGCACAGGGCTGTGCCGATACCGCCCTGGCTTACGGGACGCCTTTTATCTCGGGCAAGGACAGCCTGTACAATGAGTATGAGACGGAAGAAGAGACTATATGTATTCCCCCCACCCTCCTCATCTCAGCCATGGCGGTGATGGAGAATGTAGCCCGGGCGGTATCTATGGATTGCAAGCAGGAGGGCGACCGGCTTTATATCGTGGGGACGACATATAACGAGCTGGGCGGGTCGCACTACTATAGCATTCACGGCGCAGTCGGTAATCGGGTGCCCCAGGTCAACCCCCGGAGGGGGAAGAAGCTCATGGATACCCTCAGCGCCGCTATGGAGAAGGGTTTGGTAAAAGCCTGCCACGACTTGAGCGAGGGGGGCATCGGGGTGGCGGCGGCTGAGATGGCGTTTGCCGGGGGGTTGGGAGTAACACTTCATCTGGGTAAAGCCCCCCTGGGTGAACCTATCGCTAGGAATGACAGCATACTCTTTTCTGAATCCAATACCCGCTTCCTGGTGGAGGTGGCGACGGAGGATAGCCAGCGTTTTGAGGCGGCAATGAAAGGAGTAACATTTGCTGACATCGGAGAGGTGACCAAAGGCGATAGGTTTGAGGTTTATGGCATTAAGGGAGAAAGGGTGGTTTCCATTGCTCTGGCTGAGCTAAAGGAGGCGTGGCAGAAACCGCTTCGCTGGTAGGAAGTATGACCATGGTCAAGGTAAGGACATTGATATTGCGGGCGCCGGGGACAAACTGTGATGTTGAAACTGCCTTCTCCTTTGAGCAAGCTGGCTCGCTGGTAGACTCGGCGCATGTAAACGAACTCGTCCGTGGGGAGAGGCTCATTGCTGACTACCAGATACTGGTCATACCTGGCGGTTTTACCTACGGCGATGATATTTCGGCGGGCAAAATCCTGGCTAATGAACTAAGGCTGAAGCTTGGCGAGGATATCCGGAGGTTCGTTGATGGAGGGGGGCTTATTTTAGGAATCTGTAATGGTTTTCAGGTGCTGGTAAAAGCTGGCATCCTGCCTCCGGTGGAGAATGGGGAGCGTCAGCGGCTAACCGTGGCTGGCAACGATTCCAATAGTTTTGAGTGCCGCTGGGTCTATCTCCGGGTGAACCAGAAAAGCCCGTGCATATTCACCAGGGGAATAAGCACCTTGTACCTCCCGGTGGCGCACGGCGAGGGCAAGGTGATGGCTGAGCCGGGGACATTGAGCAAGTTAAATGTGGTGGTGCGTTACGCTGATGAGAGGGGGAATGTCCAGGCCGGCTATCCTCACAACCCCAATGGCTCGGCGGATAATATCGCTGGCATCTGTGACGGCTCGGGGCGTATCTTTGTCTTAATGCCTCACCCCGAGCGCTTTATTCGCTGGACCCAGCATCCCCGGTGGGCAAGGGAGACCCCCAGGCAGCACGGGGACGGCTTTGCCATTTTCTTGAACGCTGTGGAGTGGGTCAGGAGTAGCTGAAAAGGCGCTTATGAGCTATATTTCGTCCTGGAGTGGGGGCAAGGACAGTTGCTTTGCCTGTTATCTGGCGCTGGGGCAGGGATATAAGATATCTCACCTGGTAAATTTTATCTCCCAGGAATTCAAACGGGTAAGCTTTCACGGCACGGAAGCCAGGTTAATTCAGCTACAGAGCCAGGCAATCGGCATTCCTCTTTTACAGAAAGAGACCACCTGGGATGGATACGAGCCGGAGTTCAAAGAGGCGGTGCGAAGCCTGCTCCCCAATGGCATAAAGGGGATGGTCTTCGGCGACATCTATCTTCAAGAACATAAGGACTGGGTGGAGAGGGTTTGTGGCGACCTGGGAATTGAGGCAGTTGAGCCGCTCTGGAATAAAAGCACGGAAAAGATTTTCACCGATTTTATTGATGCCGGCTTTGAAGCCATCATCGTCAGTGCCCAAGCCAAGCTGATTGATGCCGATTGGATTGGGCGGCGGGTAGACAGAAGTTTTATGGAGTATCTGAAGGCTAAAAACATTGACCTTTGCGGGGAGAATGGTGAATACCATACCCTGGTGGTCAATGGTCCCTTGTTTAAGAGAAGGATAGAGGTAACGGAGAGCAAGACTATTAATCGGGATAACTATTGGTTCCTGGATACCGTTAAATATCGGCTTGCCCGGTAATGCCAACCAATTGCAGAGCAAAATTTGACAGAAACGCTATATCACCTGTAATATAGCATAGACTGCTCGCGAGGCAGAAGATAATTGACCGAGGTACCAAGGTTTAGGCCGAAAAAGCCTTCGCAGTTCTCCCGCCACCCGGAGCCGGGTTATAGGGTAAGAGGTAGGGTATGGTTGGAGAAGGACGGCGAGTTGTATATGGGGGGAGGGAGAGCGATGCTGCTGGAACGGATTGATAAGTTTGGCTCAATAGCCGCCGCCGCCCGGTCAATGAAGCTGGGTTACCGCAATGCCTGGCTCTGGATAGAAGCCACCAATCGCCTGGCGTCGGCGCCCTTGGTGGAGAAAACTGCCGGTGGGGCTGGGGGAGGGCATGCCCGATTAACCGAGGAGGGGCGAAGAGCTGTCAGTCAGTATAAGGAGTTGTGGGCTAAATTTGAGGAATTTCTGAAGGAAGTAGGGTAAATTTTTTGTTAGGCGCTATATCATATAAGATATGGCCCTTACTGAATTAGGCAGAAGGAGGAAAAGGCAAAAATGAGAGCAAGCTGAATTAAACCATTGGTTACATTATTTAAGAGAGGAGAAGAAATGACAACAAACACAGAAACAAAGCTTATAGGTAGACAAAGTATAGTTTATGTTCTACTTGGCATCCTGGTCTTTGGTTCTATCTGGGGATTTTTTGAGGCTACTCTGGGCGGTTTCTTGAATCTGATAATATTTCCCAACAAGGGTGCGATTATGGGTGGTATCGGCATGGCTACCATGGCTTCGGCGTTAGCCATCTACAAAAAGCCGGCTATGCTGCCGGGCATAGGCATCGTTGCTGCCTCGTTTAAGTGGTTCAATGCCTGGCTTTTGTTTGTACCCCTTAACTCTATCCAAGTTATAAACCCAGCTATGGCTATTATTTTTGAGTCGCTTGCTTTTAGTCTGCTGGCAGTATTTGTGATGAAGAAAATGGCAAAGAATGCCCTTGTTGGCGTTGGAGCCGGAGCCGCGGCTGGTTTTATAGGCGCCATTGCCTGGGTTTATTTTGCTATATACGTAATGAATGCTCCTGCCTATGCCCGCGTGGTGTTTACAGCTGGGGGATACATCTCAAATCAGGCGGTAGCTCAAGCTGCCTTCTTTGGCATATTTGCACCTCTAGGCTATCTGGCAGGTATGAAGCTGGCGACTAAAACTTTCCCGGCGTTATCAAGAAGGTCTCTCTACTATGCCACATCAGCAGCTATCATCTGTTTTTGTTGGGGAATTAGTGCCATCGCCATTATGGCTGGACTTTAATTAGAGCAATGAACATTATTGTTACCGGTAAGGTAGGCATTGGCAAAACTACGGTTTGTGAAAAGGTTATAGAGATAGCCAGAGCCTTGGGATATAGCTGTGGTGGTATTCTTACGCCTAAGTCCAAGGAGGGCATTATTATTGTAGATGTTCAGACTGGGGAAAGGGAAGTCCTGGCTAGCCTGGCTAATATATATCAGGGTCCTCATACTGGGCGATATTTCTTTAACCCTGAGGGTATTAGCTTCGGGATTAAGGCGATAGACAGGGGGATTTCTTCAGATATTCTTTTTGTAGATGAGGTTGGACATCTCGAGCTCAAGGGAGAGGGCTTTGCCAAAATCCTGGAACTAATCAGGGCTGGGAAAGCCAGAAACCCCGTTTTGGTTATCCGCAAAGAACTCCTTTCAGCCTTCTCAGCCCGGTTAGGCCCTGACTGGTTAATCATTGAGACAAACATCTACAATCGCAACCAACTACCGCAGAGGATATGCACCCTACTAACTAGCAACTCACCTGCCTATTCTTCGAAGAGAGGGGTTAGTAGTAAAGTTTCTAGCCTACACCAGCATTAAGGAGGGGAGCATGGAGAAGAAACTTTATCGGAGTAGAAGCGATAGGATGCTCTGGGGTGTGTGTGGTGGTCTGGCTAAGTATTTTGGCATGGACCCTGCCGTCATCAGGATTATCGCCGTGCTAACGATATTTGTTAACGGGTTGGGCATCCTAGCCTACATTATTATGGCCATTGTTGTTCCTTTAGAGGGTTCAAAGGCTGCCGAACCCAAAGACACCATTAAGGAAAATGTGGAGGAGATGAAGGAAACCGCCGAGGAGGTGGGGCGTAAGGTTCGTTCCACCCTTGCTGAGGAGAGAGAGGCGGAAGATAAGTCTCACCACCTTCGCCGCAACATCCTTGGCATCATCCTCATTGTTGTCGGTGTTATTTTCCTGTTGGGTAGCTTCAACCTCTTCTGGTGGTTCAGCTGGGGCAATCTCTGGCCGCTTATTATTGTTGCCATCGGCGTGATAATTATACTGAGCACCACGGGGAGAAAGAAATAGCTATGTCGGAAAAAGAGCCACAGAGAGCGGTTGGTGTCCCTATCTGGGGTATCTTCCTGTTATTTCTGGGGATAGTATTTCTCCTTCAAGCCCTAGATGTGCTTTCCTGGGGTTTGTGGGGGACGCTGTGGCGGTTCTGGCCGGTACTAATCATTATTATTGGGCTTGGTATTCTCCTTCGCCGCTACAATATCTGGCTGATTAGCCTGCTAATCCTAACCATACTCGGCGCTTGCCTTGGTATCGCCATCTGGCAATATGGAGCATCTTCGCCGGGAGGAACAGTCGTCGGAAGCTATTCAGAGCCCCTGGGGGAAATACAGCTTGCTGAAGTTGAGGTGGACTTCAACGCCGGGAGTCTTACTGTGCTCAGCCTTCCCTTCGGTTCATCCAACCTGGTTGAGGTAAACTCCGAGGTTAGAGATGGTACTGGCGGCATGAGGGTGGATTTTAATCGCCAGGGTAGTGAAGGCAGGCTCTATTTAACCACAGAGCGGGTTGATAGGGGATTCTGGGAGGAGGTTGGGGCTAGGTGGGAGGTTAAGTTTACTAGAAATGCAATCTTAACCTTCAATATCAGGACAGCGGCGAGCAACCTATCTCTTGATTTCAGCCAGCTTAAGGTAACCGAGCTTCGGCTGGGCATAGATGCCGGTAATTGCACGGTGAGGATGCCGGTACAGACGGGCATTACCCATGCCTATATAGATGCCGCTGCTGCCAATGTGGAGGTGATTATTCCCGAGGGGGTAGAGGCTAGAATTAGGGCAGATACGGATTTGTGCAACCTTGATATAGATGAGAGTCGCTTCTCCAAACAAGGCGACTATTATATTTCCAGTGACTTTGACACTAACCCGAACCGGATAGACCTTGAAATAAATTGTGATTTGGGCAGGGTGGGGGTTAAATAGCTAAATATTTGCAATATCCGTCATATCTAGATATACTTTCTATGCAGGAAAGGGGTTAAAGATGGCTAAACCAAAAGTCGCTTTTTACTGGTGTGCTTCATGTGGCGGCTGTGAGGAGACAGTGGTTGACCTCAATGAGGATATACTAAAAGTAGCTGATGCTGTGGATATCGTTCTCTGGCCGGTGGCGCTGGATTTTAAGCGTAAGGATATTGAAGCCATGAAGGATGGCGAAATAGCGGTGAGCTTTATCAACGGCGCCGTGAGGCTGGAGGAACAGGAGGAGATGGTCAAGCTACTGAGGCAAAAATCCGGGCTGGTGGTCGCCTTCGGCGCCTGTGCTCATTTGGGCGGCATTCCAGGGCTGGGGAACTTCTGGAACCGGGATGCCATTTTCCAGAGGGTTTATAAGGAAGTCCCCACCGTGGAGAATCCCGAAGGGACTGTCCCCCAGCAGAAAACTAAGGTTAAAGAGGGCGAGCTTGAACTGCCCGAATTCTATGATACGGTGAAGACTTTAAACCAGACCATCGACGTGGATTATTATCTCCCCGGCTGTCCGCCGCCCCCCGATTTAATAATGAATGCGGTAAACGCCATTCTCAAGGGAGAGCTACCGGAGAAAGGGGCGGTGCTGGCTCCCAATAAGGCTCTATGTGATACCTGTCCCAGGGCGGAGACTAAGCCGGATAAATTGTCAATTGACGAGGTAAAAAGACCGTGGCAAATCAAGCTTGACCCCGAGAAGTGCTTCCTGGCGCAGGGGGTAATCTGTATGGGTCCGGCTACTCGTACCGGCTGCGGAGAGACCTGCATACGGGCTAACCAGCCGTGCCGGGGATGCTTTGGTCCGGTAGACGGTGTCGTCGACCAGGGAGCCAAAGCCCTGTCGATGGTCGCCTCTATACTGGGGGTGGAGGGGGAAGAGAACATGACCGAGGAAGAGGTTAAGAAGCTAATTGATGGCATTGCCGACCCGGCAGGCACAGTCTACCGATTTAGCTTGGCTTCCTCTTTGCTTAGAAGAAGGAGAATGGAATGAAGAAAATAACCATAGACCCTATAACCAGGCTTGAGGGGCATGGCAAGATAGAGATATTCCTCAATGATGAGGGCAATTGCGAGTGGGCTACTCTTCAAATTCCCGAGCTTAGGGGGTTTGAGAAGTTCTCTGAGGGGAGAGCCGCCGAGGAGATGCCCAGAATAACCACCATGATATGCGGCGTTTGCCCTACGGCTCACCACATGGCGGCGACCAAAGCCCTGGATGACCTGTGGAAGGTTGAGCCAACCACGGCGGCGAAGAAGATAAGGGAACTGATGTACAATGCCTTCCAGGCAGAAGACCATATACTGCACTTCTTCTTCCTTGGCGGCCCCGACTTTGTGGTTGGTCCCCAGGCACCAGCCGGGGAGAGGAATGTCTTGGGAGTTATCGCCAAGGCGGGGTTGGAAGCTGGGGGAAAAGTTATAGAGATGAGGAAAAGGATGAGGAATGTGCTGAGGATAATCGGCGGTAAGCCGGTTATGCCTACCTGTGGCTTGCCTGGTGGGGTATCAAAACAGATTAGCGAGGACGAAAGAAAGACAATTATCGAGGCTGGGGAATATGGAGTTGATTTCTGCAAGTTCGCCCTCAGCCTTTTTGATGATATCGTGCTCAAAAATAAGGAATATGTTGACCTTGTCACCGGGGATGTCTACTCGCACCGGACATACTATATGGGGCTGGTGGATGAGAATAACAAGGTTAACTTTTACGATGGTCAAATAAGGGTGGTTGACCCTAACGGTAAGGAGTTTGCCAAGTTTAAGGTTCAGAATTATCTGGACCACATCAGGGAGCATGTTGAGCCCTGGACCTATGTCAGGTTCTCCTATCTCAAGAAAGTGGGCTGGAAGGGATTTGTCGACGGGGAGGAGAGCGGGGTTTTCCGGGTGGCGCCGCTGGCTCGGCTGAATGTCTCCGATGGCATGGCTACGCCACTGGCTCAGGAAGCCTATGACAAAATGTATGAAACATTGGGCGGGAAGCCGGTTCACAGCACTCTGGCTTTTCACTGGGCGCGACTGGTGGAGGCGCTTTACGCCTCAGAAAGAGTGCTGGAGCTTGCCAATGACCCTGATATTACCTCAGATGACATCGTGAACCTGCCCACTGAAACACCTAAAGAGGGGATAGGGGTGGTGGAAGCGCCCCGGGGAACCCTTATCCACCACTACCAGACTGATGACCAGGGAATCCTCACCGGGGTCAATCTGATTGTGGCTACCCAGAATAACTCGGCGGCAATTAACATGTCGGTGGAGAAGGCAGCCAAGGCGTTGATAAAGAAGGGGAATGTCCCTGACGGGATTCTCAATATGATTGAGATGGCGTTCAGGGCTTATGACCCGTGTCATGCCTGCGCTACCCATTCCCTCCCCGGGATGATGCCGCTTGAGGTGAGTGTATATGACTCTAAGGGGGAACTAATAAAGAGATTGAGAAGAGATTAGCCAGGCGTCAGGGCAGGCAATTTGGTTACGGGGCAGAATTTTGCCGGGAAGATGAGAAGATGAAACCGATATTGATAGTAGATGACGAAGCTATTATGAGGGAATCGCTTCGGGATTGGTTAACTGATGGCGGCTATCAGGTAGAGACCGCTGGGGATGGAGAAGCAGCGCTAAAAGCCATTGCTCGGCAGGACTTTGGTGTTGCCATTCTCGACCTGATGTTGCCGGGGAAGAACGGGATTGAGGTATTGCGGGAGGCTAAAGAAAAGAGGCCATATCTCAAGGGAATAATTATCACGGCTTATGCCTCGGTGCCGACGGCGGTGGAGGCGATGAAAGAGGGGGCGGTTGATTATCTGCCCAAACCGGTCAAGCTTAACGAACTGGAAGCATTGATTCGTGACGCTCTCGGCCCGGTTCAGGTAGAAGTTAAGCCTAAGGCTGCCGTAGCGCCGGCTAAAGTTGAACTGCCGGTGGTGGAGGAGGAAGAAGATCTGGCACGGGTTGAGGAAGTGATTGATGAGGCTACCGGGAAGGTATATTTACCGCCTTGTCAGATAGCCTGTCCTATCGGGGAGGACATCCAGCGCACCAATGCCATGATTGCTCTGCTCCCTCTGGATGTTGAGGAAGCTCATAGCCAGATAATTAAAATAGGCGACGAAATTTATAAAAAGAACCCCTTATTCCCGGTATGCAGCTATATTTGCGGGCTCTGTGAGAAAGAGTGTAATTATAAAGACCATACCGGGGCAGTAAGAAGGAAAATGCTCAAAAGGTTTATCTCTGAATATTATCTTCCCTATCTGGAAAGTAAGCCCGCGTTTCCCTATCCCACCAGAGAAAAGGTGGCCGTCATCGGTGGGGGGCCAGGGGGATTGATGTGCGCCTACAAGCTGGGGCAAATGGGCTATAAAGTAACTATCCTGGAGAGGAGTTCCTGGCTGGGGGGTGCCCTGAGATATATCCCCCAATATCGTCTCCCCGGCAAGGTTATCAATAGCACTTTAAACAACCTGGTGAGGATTGCCCATATTGAGGTTAGATTTGGCGTAGAGATGGGCGAGAACGGGAACACACTGGACAATCTTTACCGTGATGGTTATAAGGCGGTGTTTGTTGCCACCGGAACCCATGCCCCTAGACCCCTCACTTTAGAGAGGGAGACGGTGGTGGGGGCCGACCTGGACGGGGTTATCTCCGGGTTGTATCTCCTCTATGACATAAACCAGGGGAAGGTGCCGGCCCAGCTCTATCGCCAGCTCTTCCGGCATAAGAAGGTGATAGTGGTCGGTGGCGGTAACGTCGCCTTTGATGTCGCCCGAACCGCCCGGCGGCTGGGGGGGGATGTGGCTATGGTCTGCCTGGAGAACGCGGATAAGTCTTCCAAGGACGGGATTCCGGCTGATGTTGAGGAGATTGAAGGGGCGGTGCAAGAGGGCATAATGATAAATTACAGCCGGGGGGTGGAGAATATTATCGGGGACGAGGGAAGATTTAAGGCAATAAAGTGCCCCCGCTGCCTATCGGTCTTTGATGAGAAGGGATTTAATCCCAAATTTGACCGGAATGATGCTGTCTATCTGGAGGGGGATGTGCTGCTGATTACCATCGGACAGGGTGCTGAACGGACATTCTTCCGGCAGGAGGGCTTGCTGGATGAGAACGGCCGGCTTGATGTTGACCAGCTTACCCTGATGAGCCAGCTTAAGAAGGGGGTTTTCATCGGGGGCGATGTGAAGCGGGTGGGCTTCGCTGCCGAAGCGATGAGAGATGGGATAGTAGCCGCTGAGTCTATAGACCGCTACCTGAGAGGCAGTGATCTGAAAGCGGGTAGAGAAAAAGAGTATGAGGATGCCGCTTTCCCCAAACGCCTAGAATACAAGCCTCAGCCTGAGGTCTTATGGTCGGCGGTGGAAGATAGGCTAAATTTTGAGCCTTTTGAGAAGGGATACAGCCTGGAAGAAGCGGTAGCCGAAGCCAGAAGGTGTCTGTGCTGTGGTCCGTGCCAGAGCTGCAAGGCTTGTGTGCTGCTGGGACTCCAGTCTGAGATACCGCAGATTGCGGTTAACCAGGATTTATGTAGTGGGTGTGGCGTTTGTGTCGCGGTATGTCCTTTTGATGCCCTCCAGCTGGTGAAATCCGATAGCGGGCGGGTAGCAGATATAGATAGCCTTAAGTGTAAAAGATGCGGCTTGTGCGCTAGTGCTTGCCCTGCCGGAGCGGTAATTATCAAAGATAACCTGGCGGAAACTATAGCTAACGCTTACATATTTTTATCATAAGGAGGTGGGTTGTGAAGGAGAAGGTGGAAGCGGCTTTAGCCAAGATAAGGCCTGCTTTACAGGCAGACGGTGGAGATGTTGAGCTGGTGGGGGTGGACGATGGGGTGGTTAAGGTGGCTCTGAAGGGTGCTTGTGCCGGCTGTCCGGTGGCGACGATTACCTTGAAACAGGGGATTGAACGAATGCTCAAGGCGCAGATACCTGAGGTCAAGGAAGTGGTTGCTGTTTAGAGGTAGCCTCTGGGAGGCGGGATAATGCCGATATACGAGTATATTTGTTCCAATTGCAAACTTAAATTTGAATTGCTCAGAGCAATGAGACAGTCAGGCGAGAGTGCTTCCTGTCCCAGTTGTGGCAGTAGTGCTCAGCGAGCGCTTTCATTATTCTCCAAGAGTTCTGAAGGGTCATCTGCCTCTGAGGCAGGAAGCGCCTGTAGCACTTGCACCTCCAACACCTGTAGTACTTGTTCTTTATAAGCTTAGGGGGAAGGTAAGAGCTTAATAGAAGATGAAAACGCTTATCCTGGGAGTTGGCAACTCCATTCTCACTGACGATGGGGTCGGCATCAAGATTGCCCACAAGCTCAAGGAAGGAAATCCTGAATTAGAAGTAATAGAGACAAGCGAAGCCGGAATTGCCCTCCTTGAGCTTATAGCGGGCTATGATAAGCTCATCATCATCGATTCTATAAGAATCGAAAAGGGGAAACCAGGAGAGCTTTACAAGCTTGGGCTGGAAGCTCTAAAGCCAGCCGCCAATCTGTCTTCATCTCATGGCATAGATATCGCCACTGCCTACGAGATTGGGCAAAGGCTAGGCTATAGAATGCCCGAGCATATTAGCATATACGCTGTGGAGATAAAGGATAATACCACCTTTGGTGAGGAATGCACCGGAGAGGTGGAGGCAAGGATACCATTCATTGCCGAGCAAATAATAGAGGAGGAGAAGCTGTGACCGATTTTGAGCCTAAGATTATAGTCTTCTGTTGTAACTGGTGTTCGTATGCCGGGGCAGACTTGGCTGGCACCTCGAGGTTAAAGATTAAGCCCAATTTCAGGGTAATCCGAACCATGTGTTCAGGAAGGGTGGAACCCTCTTTTATTTTCCATGCCCTTGCTAAAGGAGCCGATGGGGTGATGATAGCCGGATGCCATCCCGGGGATTGCCACTATAGCACTGGCAATTATAAGGCAAGGCGCCGGGCGCTGTTACTTAAAAAAACGCTTCCCCAACTTGGGATAGAACCTGAGAGATTAAGGCTAGAATGGATTTCTGCATCTGAGGGAGTAAAATTCCGCAGCACAGTAAACGAGTTTGTTGACCAGGTCAAAGAGCTTGGTCCCCTCCATAGTTAGACCTCCTTTTAAGGCAGATAATGCTGACCAAAGTAGAGAGATTGGCGAGGATAAGTGTGCGTGGGGTGGTGCAGGGGGTCGGCTTCAGGCCCTTTGTCTACCGGCTGGCTCAGGAGCACAATTTAAAGGGTTGGGTGCGCAATACCTCGGGCGATGTGGAGATTGAGGTGGAGGGAGACGAGGAAACCGTGGGCAGCTTCCTGAGCGACCTTAAGACAGAAGCTCCTCCCATGGCTCGCATTGAAAATGTCGAGGTTACCTTCTATCCCACCAAGGGTTATACCGAATTCCAGATTGGGGAAAGTCTGAGTCGTGAGGGGCAATACCAGTTAGTGTCGCCGGATATCGCCACCTGTGATGACTGTAAGGCGGAGATTTTCTCAAGCGATGACCGCCGCTTCGGTTACCCCTTTACCAACTGCACCAATTGCGGTCCCCGATTTACTATCATTGAGGACATTCCTTATGACCGCCCTAAGACTACCATGCGCCAGTTCCAGATGTGCCCCCACTGTCAGCGGGAATACCATGACCCCCTAGACCGGCGCTTTCATGCCCAGCCCAATGCCTGCCCTCAATGCGGACCCAGTTTGGAGCTGGTTGATGGCGCTGGCAACCCGGTTAAGAGCCGGAATGTCATAAAGGCGGCAAGCGACCTGCTAAAAGCGGGGGAAATCCTGGCAGTCAAGGGACTGGGCGGATTTCAGCTGGCTTGTGACGCCACCAGCGAGGTGGCGATAAATACCTTGAGAGCCAGGAAGAGGCGTCCATCTAAGCCTCTGGCGGTGATGATAGCCACTTTAGAAGATATTGAAAAGCACTGCCTGATATCCGAGGAGGAAAGAAAGCTGCTTGAGTCTCCCCAGTGCCCCATTGTCCTCCTCAGGTGGAAGCACGGCTCATCCAATATCTCGCCGGCGGTAGCCCCCAATCTAAACTACCTGGGGGTCATGCTGCCCTATACCCCGTTGCATCACCTGCTGTTAAAAGAGACCGGTCTGCCCCTGGTGATGACCAGCGGCAACCTCAGCGAGGAGCCTATCGCCAAGGATAACGATGAAGCCTTGATCAGACTCAAGGGAATTGCCGATTATTTCCTGCTTCACAATCGGGGCATCTACGCCCGTTATGATGATAGCGTCTGTATGGTGGAGAGCACACCTCAGGTTATAAGGCGGGCGCGGGGCTATGCCCCATATCCCATTTTCATTCCTTTCAAATCAAAACAGGTTCTCGCCTGCGGGGCTGAGCTTAAGAATACCTTTTGTCTCACCAAAGATGAGCATGCTTTCTTGAGCCAGCATATCGGCGATATGGAGAACGAGGAGACCCTGGAGCACTTTGAAAATACCATTGGACTTTATAAGAAGCTATTTCGCGTTGAGCCTGAGATTATAGCCTATGACATGCACCCGGAATATCTGGCCACCAAATACGCTCTTGAGGCGGGGGCGAAAGCAAATCTAAAACTCGTGCCGGTGCAGCACCATCATGCCCACATTGTAAGTTGTCTGGCAGAAAATAAGGTTGAGGGACCGGTTATCGGGGTAGCCTTTGATGGCGCTGGATACGGCACCGATGGCACCATCTGGGGAGGGGAATTTCTGCTGGCTGACTTTGGCAGTTTCAAACGGGTGGGGCATCTGGAATATGTGCCTCTAGTCGGGGGCGAAGCGGCGATAAAGAAGCCCTATCGGATGGCGTTGAGCTATCTTTATTCCTTGCTGGGTGAAGATTTTAACCCGGAAGGTCTGCCATTTAGCAGGCTCAACCCCGCCGAGCTTGCCATAATAAAACAGCAGCTAAAGCGAAAAATAAATTCTCCGCTGACTTCAAGCGCCGGGCGACTTTTTGATGCCGTTTCCGCCTTAGCCGGGGTGAGGGGAGAGATAGACTACGAGGCTCAGGCAGCCATTGAGCTGGAGATGCTGGCTCCAGACGAAATGGATGAACCGGAGTCTTATCCCTTCTCCATTGATGAGGAGGGGGGAATAGGGGTGGTGAAATTAAAGGGGTTGCTCTCGGCGGTAGTCCAGGATGTCAGAAATAAAATTCCCGTACCTGTAATATCGCTCAAGTTTCATAACACAGCGGCTCAAATAATCGCTGAAATGTGTAAACTGATTGCCGGAGAGAGTGGGATAAATCAGGTGGCATTGAGCGGGGGCGTGTTTCAAAATCGGCTACTATTAAAGCTGGCTACCTCCGCTTTGCAGAGGGAAGGTTTTGATGTGCTTACTCATCACCTGGTGCCCGCTAACGACGGTGGCATCTCCCTGGGGCAGGCGGTCATCGCCAATTTTGTCAGTATTTTAGAGAGTTAAAGGGAGTTTAGCCTAGTTTTTAGAGGGAGTCTTCTTTCCCACCCTCCTCGAAGAGTCCTTCAGCCGAAGGACCAACCGATAGAGGTTACACCTCTCTTCACTCTCCTTTCTGGGGGGTGGGGTAGAGGGTCTTATAGGGGTGAAACCCCTGTAGGGCGGGCTGGGTGGGAAGAGATATAAATGTGGGGTAATCTAGGAGTTAGCTATGTGTCTGGCTATCCCAGCATTGATTAAATACATCGAGGATAAAGAGGCTGAGGTTGAAATTGGAGGCATAACCCGCCGTATCAGCCTCTGGCTCACCCCTGAAGCCAGGGCAGGTGACTACGTGCTGGTCCACACCGGCTATGCCATAAATGTCCTTGACCAGGAGCAGGCTGAGGAGACTTTAACGCTTTTGCGACAGATAGCGGAGCTGGATGAGGAGGAAGGTTGAGGTTTATCTCTGAATTTCGGCGCTCGGAGCTGGCTGAGGGGCTAATCTCCCAGATTCACCGCAAGTCCAGAACCCCCGCCCGTTTTATGGAGTTCTGCGGCGGTCATACCGTGACCATCTTCAGGTACGGCATCCGCCAGGTTTTGCCATCAACCATTGAGATGGTGTCGGGGCCGGGTTGCCCTATCTGCGTTACTGCCAACGCTGACCTGGACAAGGCGATTGCCTTATCTCAAATTCCGGATGTAATCATCACTACCTTCGGCGACATGCTAAAAGTCCCCGGCAGCCGTTCCAGCCTGCAACAGGTCAAGGCTGACGGTGCCCAGGTGCATACCGTATATTCCACCATGGACGCCCTCAAAATGGCTGAGGACAACCCCGATAAGTCCGTAGTCTTTCTGGGAATCGGGTTTGAGACCACCGCCCCCACCATCGCTGCTTCCATCCTCCAGGCAGAGGAAAAGGGGATGAGGAATTATTATGTCCTTTCTTTACATAAAGTCTGCCCGCCGGTAATTCGAGCGTTGCTTGATTCCGGCGAGGTCAAGCTTGACGGGCTTATCTGTCCTGGGCATGTGAGCGCCATTATTGGCTCCCACCCCTGGGAATTTATCGCCCGCGATTATGGCATCCCCTGCGTGGTCTCCGGCTTTGAGCCATTAGATATCCTGCAATGCGTGGACATGCTGGTAGACCAGGTGGAAAATGGTGAATCACGGGTTGAAATCGCCTACCGGCGGGGAGTGCGCCCTGAGGGCAACCAGCAAGCCCTGAGACTCATGGAACAGGTATTTGAGCCTTCTCCTGCTCAGTGGCGGGGGATGGGGGAGGTTCCTGATAGTGGCTTGAAGATAAGGAAAAAGTATCAGTGCTTTGATGCTGAGCTTGCCTTTGATATTGAACCCGGCCCTACCTCTGAGCCGGTGGGCTGCATCTGTGGCGACATCCTGCGTGGCGTCAAGACCCCGGCTGATTGCCGGCTCTTCGGCAAAGCCTGCGTCCCGGAGAATCCAATAGGGCCGTGTATGGTCTCTTCCGAGGGCAGTTGCTCTGCCTATTACCTTTATGGAGGGAGTTTTGGAGGATAAAATCCTGCTCGCCCACGGCAGTGGTGGTAAGCTAGCCCACGAGCTGGTGGAGAAGAGCTTTGTTAAAGCCTTAGCCAATCCCCTCTTAGCCAAGCTCGATGACTCAGCCGTTTTTGACCTCAGCGGGAGGCTGGCTTTCACCACCGATAGCTATGTGGTCAGTCCCATCTTTTTCCCCGGTGGGGACATCGGCAAGCTGGCGGTCTGCGGCACGGTGAACGACCTGGCTATGTGTGGGGCTAAGCCGCTTTATCTGAGCCTTTCCTTCATTATTGAGGAGGGGCTGCCCCAGAGTGAACTGGAACAAATTGTGGACTCGGTTCAGAAAGCAGCTCAGGAGGCGGGGGTGGAAATCGTCACCGGAGATACCAAGGTGGTGCATAAAGGCAGCGCCGATAAGCTGTTTATCAACACCGCCGGCGTCGGTATAATAGCTCAAGGAATTGATATCTCTGGCAGCAACGCCAGACCTGGAGATAAGGTGATTTTGAGCGGGACTATAGGCGACCATGGAATTGCCGTTATCAGCCAGCGGGAGGGGCTGAGCTTTTCCACCAAGCTTAAGAGCGATTGTGCCCCACTTGGCGACCTGGTAGCTGAAATGGTAAACGCCAGCCCCAATATCCACTGCCTGCGAGACCCGACCCGGGGAGGACTGGCTACCAGCTTAAACGAGCTAGCCAAGCAGTCGGGGGTGAGCATTAGGATTGAAGAGGAGAAGATTCCGGTGCGGGAGGAGGTTCTCGCCGCCTGCGAGATGCTTGGCTTTGACCCCCTTTATGTTGCCAACGAAGGCAAGCTGGTGGCGATAGTTCCGGCCGAAGACGCCGATAAGCTTCTTACAGCCATGCGAAAGAATAAATACGGCAAAAATACGACTATTATCGGGGAGGTGGGGGCAGAGCATCCGGGGCGGGTGGTAATGAAAACCGTTCTGGGAGCCTCCCGCATAGTTGATATGCTGGTTGGAGATTTACTGCCCAGGATTTGTTAGAATGCATGAGCTTAGCATAACTCAAAGTATGCTCGATTTAGTTCTAGAGCAAGCTGAAAAGGCTGAAGCTAAGAGCGTGGGCAAAATTAACCTGGTTATCGGGGAGATGACCGGGGTGGTTGGTGAGTGCATGCAGTTCTATTTTGATTTCCTCAGCAAGGGGACGCCGGCAGAGGGGGCGGCGCTTTCCTTCAAAGTAATTCCCACCACGGCTAAGTGCCGGGACTGCGATAAGCCTTTTGAACTTAGAGAGTTTGACTGGATTTGCCCCTACTGTCAGAGTAATAATATGGAAATCGTCGCTGGCAAGGAACTCTTTGTAGAAAGCATTGAGGTGGACTAAATGGAAATAAAGGTGGTTAAAGACATTCTAGGCGCTAATGAGCAGATAGCGCAGAAAAACCGGCAGTTGTTTGATAGCAACCAGGTATTTGCCGTGAACCTGATGTCCTCGCCGGGCGCAGGCAAAACCAGCCTTATTTTGCAAACCATAAAGCAGCTAGAAGGGAAGACCAGGGTCGGCGTCGTTGAGGGCGATATCAGCTCAAGCCTGGATGCCGAAGCCATAGGCAAGGAAGGGGTGCCTGTGGTCCAGATAAATACCGGCGGGGAATGTCACCTTGATGCCAATATGACCTCTACTGCCCTGGGTAGCGTGCCGCTAAAGGATGTTGACCTGCTTCTTATCGAAAATGTGGGCAACCTGGTCTGTCCTGCCGAGTTTGCCCTCGGTGAGCATAAGAAGGTTTTAATATCAAGCACTCCCGAAGGGGATGATAAACCATTCAAGTATCCCTTGATGTTCCACCTGGCGGACGTGGTGCTTATAAATAAGATTGACCTTCTACCATATCTGAAGTTTGATACCGATGCCTTTTCCCGGGCAATCAAAGGGATAAACGAAAAGGCGGAAATATTCCCCATCTCTTGTGCTACAGGTCAAGGGATTGAGAAATGGGTCTCCTGGCTTCTGACCCAGATGAGCCAGAGACAGAGCTAAAAGCGCAGACTTTCAGTATTGTCTGTGCCTTCCTCACATCAGCCGTAATAGCCAGCGCATCCGGATATCTGAGTTCTCCTCTTTGTTACCACCAAGACAGAATCGCAGGAAAGGGCGGGAGCCAGCTATTGAAAGGGCGGCTTGAGGGTATAGAATGATGGCAAAGTGAAGGCTTTGTGCGAAAGGGGAATTCCACAAGGAGGAGCAAATTGCATATCAGCAAAATAGAATGTATACCCTTTCCCTGTACTTTTAAGAAACCATTTCCCATGGGAGGGCGGTGTTGAAAAAGGCTCGGCTAGTGTCCTGAGTGGGCGGTAGTTCGTTACGGCACATTCTGGTTTTCTGTTATACTTGAAGTAAAAATGGGAGGGGAGATATGGCACGAGGTTTTATGGGCAAGATGCTGTGGGTTGACCTTCCTAAAAATAAGTTAAAGGATGAGGTGCTCGACGAAGAGCTTGGTCGCCAGTTCATTGGAGGCTATGGCCTCGGTGCCAGAATTCTCTTCAGTCGCCAGAAAGCTGGCGTCGACCCGCTGGGTCCGAATAGCATTCTTGGTATTACCACCGGCATGCTTACCGGTACCCCCGCCATTTCGTCTTCAAGGTACGTAGCGGTGGGGAAATCGCCGCTCACCGGGGGCTGGGGTGATGCCAATTCCGGCGGTAATTTTGGTCCTTACCTGAAGTTTGCCGGCTACGACGCCGTGTTCTTCACCGGCATATCGGAAAAGCCGGTCTACCTCTTTATTGATAATGGTAAAGCCGAGCTTAGAGACGCCGCCTATCTATGGGGGAAGGATACTTTCCAGACCGAAGACATACTCAAATCTGAATTAGGCAGGGATGTGGAGGTAGCCTGCATCGGCCCTGCCGGCGAGAAGGTTGCCCGCATCGCCGCCATAATGACCAGCAAGGGCCGGGCGGCTGCTCGTTCGGGGTTAGGCGCCGTGATGGGCTCAAAGAGGCTTAAGGCAATAGCGGTGAAAGGCAACATGAAGATTCCTCTCGCCGATGAAACGGGAGCCAGCGAGCTGAGGAAAAAATCCCTGCGTGAACTTACCGGGCATGTTGATATGTTGAGGGACGACGGTACGCCGGGCATCCTTATCCAGTGCGCCGAAAGTGGTGATACGCCGACCAAAAACTGGTCAGGCACGGCGATTTTTGACTTCCTGGATTATGAAGACATCGCCGCCGAACCTGTAATTGAGCGCCAGACGAAGCGGTATGCCTGTTATCGCTGCCCCATCGGCTGCGGTGGGCATATGAAGGAGGGGACTGGAGAGTATAAATATGAAGCCGGTGCCCACAAACCTGAGTATGAAACGCTCGGTATGTTTGGCGTCAATTGCCTTAACAACAACCTTGAATCGATAATCAAACTAAACGATATTTGCAATCGCTATGGGGTCGACACCATCTCGGCGGGGGCTATCATGGCTTTCACTATTGAATGCTACGAGAGAGGACTTATCACTAAAGCAGACACCGGTGGCATTGAAATGACCTGGAGCAACCATAAATCCATCGTGGCTATGACCGAAAAAATGGTCAGGAGGGAAGGCTTTGGTGATGTCTTAGCCGATGGGGTAAAGATGGCTGCCAAGAGAATCGGAAAGGGCGCCAGCCGATACGCTATGCATATTCAGGGGCAAGAGCTCCCGGCACATGACCCCAAGTTGGGCTATCACTGGGCAACTACCTACCGGCTGGATGCCACCCCCGCCCGCCATACCCAGGGGCCGGGAGTGTCGATTCCGGGACTGGACCTGCCCAAACATAAACGAAGGGCCTTTACCGGGCGGGCTGAAGCCCACAAGCTGGGCAGCGATTTCAGCCATGTGGTGAGTTGCACCGGCACCTGCATCTTCGGCTTCTGGGCTCTGCCCAATGTTGATTCCTTCCTTGAGTTTATGAATGCGGTTTCCGGTTGGGGCTTCACTGTTGACGAGCTGTTTAAGACCGGAGAGAGGATTGCTAACATTAGGCAGGCTTTCAATATTCGCGAAGGGTTGAACTCGCTAAAGTTCAAAGTCCCGGGCAGGGCATACGGCAATCCGCCACCGAAGAGAGGTCCTCTGGCCGGGATAACCGTTGATGAGGAAACCCTGGATACAGAGTACCTTACTGCCATGGACTGGGACCTCAAGACAGCCAAGCCGAGTAAGAAGAAGCTGCTGGAACTGGGGCTGGATGACGTAGCTAAAGAACTCTGGCCATAAAAGTTGGAATTCAGAGAAAGCCAGCATTAGAGAAGATGAAGATTACAGTTGTTTATGACAATGAAGTAAAGAAGGAAGGGTTAAGGGCTGGTTGGGGCTTCTCGGCTCTCATTGAAAGAGAGGAGGAGCCTCCAATTTTATTTGATACTGGTGCCGATAGTCCCACGCTGGTGCATAATATGAAAGAACTCAATATAGACCCGAAGAATATAGAAGCAATTGTAATCTCACACGCCCATGGAGACCATACCGGAGGGCTTTCTGAGATTCTGAGGGTAAACGAAATGGCTGAGCTTTTCCTGCCCACTTCTTTTGGAATGGTTTTCCCCGGGAGAAGGGTAACTATGGTCAGAGATGCGATGCAGATTAGCAAGGATGTCTTTTCCACCGGTACACTTGAAGGCATAGAGCAGTCCTTGGCGCTCCAGACAGAGAAGGGAATATTTGTACTAACCGGATGTGCTCATCCTGGCATGAGGAATATCTTAGGCGCTGCCTCAAAGTTTGGAAAACTCTATGGCATAGCTGGAGGCTTCCATGGATTTCAAGACTTCAAGCTTTTCGAGGGGTTGTCAGTAATCTGTCCCTGTCACTGCACCTCATACAAGAGGGAAATATTGGATTTGTTCCCGGGTAAAGCTTTACAGTGCGGAGCCGGACTGGTGATTGAACTATGAAAAGTCCCGCTTGAGCCATCCCATGTGTCTAACGATTAGCCCTCCTGAAGCCCAGCGCATCAGCGCCGATAATCATCTTATGAATGTTGGATGACCCGTCTAGGATTTGGTGCATCTTGGCATCACGCAGGAGCCTTCCAATTGGGTGCTGACCAGAACAGCCATAGGCACCGGTTATCTTGAAAGCATCGTCGGCTATCCTGGAAGCTGCTTCAGAGGCGTAATACTTAGCCATAGAGATCTCCAGGGTGTTATTAAATATTCCCTTGTCGCACTGGTTGGCAGAGCGGTAAGTGAGCAATTTTGCCGCTTCAGTATCTACCACCATCCTAGCTATGACCTCTTGAACCATCTGGAATTGCCCAATGCGCTGCCCAAATTGCTGCCGTTGAGTCGCATATTTAACGCTCTCATCGATTAGCGCCTGGCTGTTGCCTACAGCACGTGCTGCCGCTGTCAGGCGGACATTATCGAGACACCTCATCATAATCTCAAACCCTTGCCCTGATTTGCCAAGTAGATTGTTAGCCGGAATTTCAGTATTCTCGAAGTAAATTTCCGCAGTAGGAGCCGAACGCCAGCCGAGTTTTTCTTGGTCAGCGGAAAAGGAAATCCCAGGACAATCCATCTCTATGATAAAGGCTGACATTCCATGATACCCCAGTTTGGGGTCTGTATAAGCAAAAACAACCCCTACATCAGCGACCTGGGCAAAGCTAATCCAGGTCTTAGTTCCATTTATGAAATAGTAATCGTTGTGCCTGGTCGCTGTAGTGGTCATCGCGGCAACATCATTCCCGGCATCCGGCTCGGAGATTGCAAAGCAACCAAGCCACTCGGCAGCGACGAGCTTGGGTATATATTTTACCTTCTGCTCCTCAGTACCAAATTCGAGGATGGTTCTTGAAGTGCCCATAGTTTGTGTATTGAGTGTGACTCCAAGGGAACAACTTGCCCTGGCGATCTCCTCGCTGACAATGACGTGTGCCATAAATCCCATGCCATTTCCCCCATACTCTTCGGGTATCGGACAACCAAGGAAGCCCAACTTCCCCATTTTGGTAATGGTCTCGCGCTGAACTCTACGCGCCCTTTCGTCGGCAGCGGCGAATGGCATTATCTCCGTTTTGGCAAAATCTCTCACTGTTTTTTGTATTAACTTATGCTCTTCGGAAAGCTCAAAATCTGGACACTGCTTAGGCTTCATGGCGAATGCCTCCTCACCATAATCGATTCCATTCTTCGGCTTTTGTCTAAGTATAGTAGTTTTGTGGCTGGCTGGCTAGCCTCGCTGCAGGACTCTTTGAAGAGTTGGATACAAAACGGTGCTTTGTTCGGTGATGGACATTGGCTGAGATAATCCCCCCAAGTTTTACTTAACACGTGGTTCTTTATCTACAGACTTGGTACTGCATTGGCTATGATTCAACAAGTTCGCCTACTATTGGGAACTTTTGCAGCATATCAGCACCGTGTGGGGCTTGTTTTAAGGCATCGGTCAAATCACACCCAGCGTGATGGATGACCTGGTGAATGCCTTTCTGCCACTGAAAGCTATGGGAAACATCATACACTTTGCCATCGTAGGCGACATAGGCAATGCCGCCTCTTCCGTCATACTTCTTTAGTTCTTCCTTGGTAAATACTCTCATTGCCGGTAGCCGGTTTATGCTCAACCGAAGGCGACATCAAGTAACATCATTACGGCAAAGCCAACCATACCCCCCATAGTGGCTAGGTCGGCATTGCCGCCGCGCTGGGCTTCGGGGACTACCTCCTCGATGACGACAAATATCATAGCCCCGGCGGCAAAAGCCAGAGCATACGGCAGAATAGGCTGGGCGATAATAACGGCGGCGGCGCCAATAACACCGGCGATGGGTTCCACAATGGCCGATAACTGTCCGTAAAAGAAACTTCTCCGGCGAGACATACCCTCACGCCGAAGAGGCACGGAAACAGCCAGCCCTTCTGGAAAATTTTGAATGCCGATGCCGATAGCTAGAGCAACAGCCGCTCCTAAAGTGGCCGAAGGTAGACCAGCGGCCAGCGCCCCGAAGGCTACCCCCACCGCCAGCCCCTCGGGGATGTTATGCAGAGTGATGGCTAGCGTTAATAAAGTGCTCCGTCGCCAGCTTGTCTTAACCCCTTCGGCTTCCTCAATGGGGAAACCGAGGTGGAGGTGGGGCAGTACCTTGTCAATACCCCGCAGGAAAACGCCGCCAAGTAAGAAACCGACAACAGCCGGAACCCATGCCGGGATACTCTTGCCTTGTGACATCTCAATAGCTGGAGCCAGCAGGGACCAGTAGCTGGCAGCAATCATAACCCCGCCGGCAAAACCAAGCATGGCGTCCAGGACCCGCCGGCTTATGTTCCTGGCGGTAAATACTACGGCTGCCCCCAGAGCCGTCATCGCCCAGGTAAAGCAGGTTGCCAGAAGCGCCTGTATTACCGGATGAAGGTTTTGAAAGAAGCTAATTTCCATTCCTAACCCGGCTGCCTATAATTTTGGGGAGACCCGTATTAGCGTTAGGCCTCCCCATTATAATACATCATGCGCGGTTACTTTAAGAACTTGGAGACGAAGGGAGAGGTCTCGCCGCGACGCAGGAAGTGACCAGAAGGAGCCTCGCCCAGGAATTCGGAGAACCACGATTCGTGCTCTATCTCTTCGTTGAGAATAGACTGGGCCAAATCGTAGGTGCGATGGTCTTTGCCCGCCGTCAGATTGCAGATGTGGGTGTATCCCCTGACGGCGCATCGCTCCGCTTCTACCAGCACCTTCAGTATTGCCTTGACGTCTTTGGGGTTCTTGGGCAGACTGGCCGGTGGACAGGCTGACATGTTGTGAAAATCTACCATGCTATCGGGTAATTTGCCACCCAGCTCGTAGATGCGGGGGACAATAGCCTCAAAGTGGTTCCGGTCTTCAATGCGGGCAGTCTCGGCGATTTCTTTTACCGTCTCGCCATCCAGTCCGATAAGGTTCGCTCGCAGAATCGTGTAATAGTAGTAAGTTGTTAGTTCAGCGGCGGCGTTGTTGACCAGAAGCTCAATAAGTTCGTTGACATCTATCCCCGCCATCTCCACCATTTCTCGGGCTACTTTAGCCATAGTTTTCCTCCTTTATTCAAATTTTGTTTTATTGAAGTGGTTTGCCTTAAATTAGTTGGCTGCAAATACACATCACCTCCCCTCTGTACTCCATAGCGCGTAGCCGGTGACGCCCAGGCCAAGACCCATCAGTATCATAAAAGCCCCCGCCGCCTTGACCACGGTGAAGACACCGAAGGCGGTTACCGCCAGGTAGAGATAGTTCTCGATATTCATGGCCTGCAGGTAGGTTATCTGGGTGGGGTTGGTGGGGTCGAAATTCTTACCCCCCAGTAAATCCCCGTAGGTAGGGGAGATGGTGTGGCGGTGTTCCCTGACTAGGTCGCCGGCCTGCTGGGCAAACTGGCTGCTATTGACGATAGTCCCTGAACCGTCGGGCATGGCTATCTGCTCGGTCTTCATCGCCTGCACCAGCCAGGCTTCCTTATCAAAACCCTGCTGGATAAAAACTATGCCCATAGCCAGAGCTACAACCCCAAAGAGGATTACCACTAGACCCAGCTTCCGTACCCTGGTATTCATTATGCCTCCTGTCATTGATAGGAATTAATTATTAAATTGCTCTGCCACTACACCGGTCGCAATGTACCGGCGAAAATCTGCCAGGCCAGTGCTGACTTGGCAACCAGGCTCAACAGCACGTACACTCTCTCGCCGAAGAGATAGTCCCGCCATGGTCCGATTTTCTTGTATTGAAATATCATATTAAGGGCGAAGCTAAAGAAGAACACGAAGAGCGTCGGCAAAACGAAATAGACGAATGGGGGAACTGAACCTTCGGCAGTTGAGAGTGAGCCGAAGAAATAGATGGCTATGGCAACCCACGGCATTATGCCAGCAATACATCCTATCACGTATGGTGTCCAATTTGTCTTCTTGGTCACCTGATTATGCACTTCCATCATCAGACCGCAGAGATTCATGACTGCGGTGAGAGTGAAAGCCAGGAGCAGCGCCGCTAGGTCGTAGACACCACACAGCATGCCGATAAGCACAATCATCAGGGAAGCGCTAAAGGCATACTCATACCAGCGGGCATAGTTGATACCTTTCTTCAGGTTATTCACGTACCATCCGAAGGCACCGGGTGAGGCAATGGTGAAATGGGCAACAGCTGATATGAGCAGAAACACAGCTACCATTAACCCCAGAGGCAGGTTAATGACCGTATCAGTGACCGGCCAGAGTTTGCCCATCTCAGGTATGAAGGTCAAGAACGATGTTGTAATGGGTAGCGTGAAATCATTGCTTAAGATAATTATAAAAACGGCCTGTGCTAAGTGAAGAAATCCCATGAGCGCATTATAGGTGCGTAGCCTTACAAACTGCGGTTCATAGTTCATTGGTGTACTCCTTTCGTTGGTTAGTCTCTTAGGGTTTCAATTATTGCTTTATTGAACCTCGGCAGGTCGGCTGGCTTGCGCGAGGTGATGAGATTCCCATCCTGGACTACAGGCGCGTCGACCCATTCAGCGCCAGCGTTTTTGAGGTCTACGGCTATTGAAGGCCAGGAGGTAACTCGGCGCCCCCTGACTATGCCGGCGGAGATGAGCAACTGTGGTCCGTGACAAATAGCCGCTACCACCTTGCCCAGGTCATGTGCCTTCCTCACCAGCTCGACCATAGAATGGTGTAAGCGCATCTTATCGGGAGCAGAACCGCCGGGTATGATGACGGCATCAAAATCCTCAGCCCTGACCTTATCAGCGGTAGCATCAACTCTTATGGTAGCGTTACCTCTTTTGCCTTTATAAGTTACCTGAGAGCCACTGCCCACAATCACCACTTTGGCACCAGCATTTTTCATTCCCCACATTGGTATGGTAAGTTCGGAGTCCTCGAAGTCCTCTTCAGCCAAGATGGCAATCGTCTTTCCGTCAAGCATACCCTTGCTCTCCCTTACTTGAAGTCTTAGCCTTTCTCTGCTTCTTCTTTCCACCACAAGCCGGCGGCTCTAACTCAACCATGTTTATTAAGTCGCGCATATAGCCACACTGGATGCAGTACTCATACCAGCCATGGTGGTCCCTATCAAGCGCAATATCACCCTTTTTGCATCTAGGACAGCTCTTCAGTTTCAGCACCTCAGTATCACCCTTTCTGCCAACTGTTATTAACAAAGGAATTTCCCTGAAAACGTGTTCACCACCAATAATAGCGAGCTGGCAATAACGAAGTCATAAAATCAGAGGGGAAAAAGTTGCAAAATTATGACATTGGAAGCGTCTCAGGACAGGGGCTGGTCTATGATGTAGCCTGTCTTGGGGATGGTGCGAATAAGCTTGGGACTTCTGGGGTCGCTTTCCAGCTTACCTCTAAGCCGGCTGACCCATGTCCTGAGGATTTGAATATCATCGCGGTATTCTGGTCCCCACACCCGGGTGAGCAATTCCTCATAGAGCATAAGGCGTCCAGCGTTGTTAACAAGCTGGCTGAGCAGAAGCCACTCGGTTCGGGTCAGGTATTTTGGCTCACCACTGACCAGCACATTGTGCTTCCTGAAATCGATGGTCACATCCCCCAGCTGGAAGACTTCCGGGATTTTACGTCTTTCGCCGGGTTCCAGTCGTCGCCTGATGGCCTCAATCCTGGCCACCAGTTCGTCAGGGTTGAACGGCTTGGACAGGTAGTCATCAGCTCCCAGTTGCAGCCCTTTAATCCGGTCAGCATCAGCACTTTTGGCGGTAAGAATAATAACCGGCACCGCCGAAAAGCTACGTAGCTGTTTAAGCATCTCCAAGCCGTCCATCTTAGGCATAAGGAGGTCGAGCACAATCAGGTCAGGCTCTTGAGCTTGAGCCTGCTCCAGACCCTCAAGGCCATTGCTGGCGGTCAGCACTTCATAGCCTGAAGCCTTCAGCTTGGAGCTGAGGAAGTTCAGGATCCGCACCTCGTCGTCAACTACCAGTATGCGAAATTGCCTCACCGAAGTATCCCCGAGTCAGCTATCTTAGTTTTTAATAATATCGCTGTGCTCAGCAGATGTCAAAGCCAGTTCTTACCAGGACGAACTTTGTTCCTTGACGCCTAGATATTATCGGCGTATCATCACGCTAAGAGTAATTATGACCAAAGTCTATTCACAGATAATGGCCATTAAAAATCTACGCTGGTATCTAGCACTCTTAGCTGGCGCAGTGGTCTTCTCAGCGCTATACCTGATTAGCCTCTATAACTACCTCCTTTTCCATAGCATTGCTGAGGTATTCAGCATTCTTGTCGCCTTTGGCATTTTTGTCGTTGCCTGGAATGCACGCCGATTTCTGGATAATAGCTACTTTCTGGCTATAGGCGTTGCCTTTCTGTTTGTCGGTTTTATAGACCTAATTCATACGCTTGCCTACCCGGGGATGGGTGTGTTTCCGGGATACGGCACCAATCTGGCTGCCCAGCTCTGGATTGTAGCTCGGTATATGCAAGCTCTTTCTCTTCTCATTGCTCCGCTGCTCATTTTTCGCAAACTGAGGCTCGGTTTACTGTTTCTTGGCTACGGCGTGGCTACTTCACTACTGGTGGTATCCATTTTCTACTGGGATATCTTTCCTGTCTGCTTTGTCGAAGGCGTTGGACTGACTCCCTTTAAAATAATCAGCGAGTATATCATTTCTGCGGTTCTGCTAGGCTCGATTTTTTTGCTCTTTCAAAAAAGAAGAGAATTCGATGCCGGCGTATTACAATTGTTGTTCGCCGCCATCGTCGTGACCATTACTTCCGAATTGTCTTTCACCCTCTACGAACATGCCTTCGCCTTTCCCAACCTGATCGGGCACTTTCTGAAGATTGTCGCCTTCTATCTTATCTACAAGGCTATTATTGAGACCGGGCTGGTCAAGCCCTATAATCTTCTGTTTAGAGACTTAAAGCACAGAGAAGAACAGTATCGAGACCTCTACGAAGAGGCCCCCAATGCCTACTTCTCGGTGGGAGCCGACGGCTACATTAAGCGGGCCAACCGCAGAGCTAGGGAACTGCTTGGCTACAGTCGGGATGAGCTGGTGGGGCGGCCGGTGTTCGACCTGTATGCCGATACGCCAAACGGTAAAGCCAAGGCACGGGGGGTATTTCAGAGGTTTCTTGCTGGCGAGGAAATCCGTGATGAAGAGTTAGAGATGTGCCGAGCCGACGGCAGCAGGGTGTGGGTTAGCTTGTCAGTACGGCCAATACGTGATAAAGAAGGGCAAGTAATAGCCAGCCGGTCAGTGGTAGCCGATATCACCGAGCAAAAAAAGCTAGACCAGCTTAAGGATGACTTTATCGGTCTCGTCTCCCATGAGCTGCGCAGTCCCATGACGGTGATTACGGGGGCTATCAATACCGCTCTGACTGAAGCGGAACGCCTATCTCCGGAAGAAACACGCCAATTACTCCAGGATGCTGCTCTGGAGGCGGAGTTGCTGTCCAACTTACTGGGAAATCTTCTGGAGCTCTCCAGGGTCCAGGCTGCCCGCCTTGTCCTTCATACCGAGGCAACCAGTGTCAGCAATATAATTCAAGACGCCGTCGATAAAATAAAGCGCCAGTCTCCAGTACATCAATTTATTGTGGACACCCCGAGGAAAATCCCCCCGCTTTATGCTGACCCATTGCGACTGGAGCGCATCCTCTATAATCTCCTTGAAAACGCAGTCAAGTATTCACCGCAAGGAGGAGAGATATGGGTCTCGGTCAAGCCTCAGAAGGAGCATCTGGTTATCGGGGTCAGTGACCAGGGGGTCGGCATATCTCCCGCTGACCAGGCTAAGCTATTTGGGCCTTTCCAGCGCCTGGAAGAGTCCAGACCTGATGGAGTTAGAGGAGTAGGGCTGGGACTGTTGGTGTGTCGCCGGCTGGTGGAAGCGCATGGTGGCCGGATATGGGTCGAGTCAGAACCCGGCCGGGGTTCCACTTTCTTCTTTACCATGCCCTTGAGCCAGGGCTCGGGCTAGCCCGCAATGTCATAATTTTGTAACTTTTTCTAACTTCATTTTATGACTTCGTTATTGCCGCTGGCTATTATAGGTGATAACTAGAGGGTTGGGGAAAGGAGAGAAGATGTATAAGAAGATTATGGTTCCGTTGGATGGGTCCAAGCTGGCTGAGTGTGTTCTTCCCCATGTGGAGGAGCTGGCAACGAGCTGTGGCACAGAGCAGGTCATCTTGGTCAGCGTCACCGAGCGTGTCACGGGCTATAGGGTTATGGAGGACCCCAGTCAGCCGTTAGGGGAACGGCTGGCGCCTGAGGCGGTGGGTAAGCAAGAAAAGCAAGCCCAAAGATATCTGGGCAAGATAGCCAAGACGCTGGAAGCTAAAGGAATTAAGGTGCTAACTGAAGTGCTTCTGGGAAAACCTGCCGAGGAAATCATCCTCTACGCTGCTAACCGGGGGTGTGACCTCATTATTATGGCCAGTCATGGCCGCTCCGGCCTCAGCCGATGGACTCATGGCAGTGTTGCCGATAAGGTCTTCAGAGCCAGTCACGTGCCTATCTTGATGGTGAAAGCTCCAGGTTATGTCGGCGGCATTTAGGGCTTGGTACCGATAGTAGGATGATTTCGAAAGGAAGAGTAAAATGCTTAGAATGGCGGCAAAAACCAAGCTGAGCCCGGAAGAGATAGTCAAACGTGCCGTTGCCTTTTTCGGTCCTGGAGGCTATGGTTTGGAGGTCGAGGAGTAGTCTGCCGGTTACGTCTGCCTTGAGGGGGGTGGTGGCGTTGTCGAAGTTACCGCCTCGGCTCAAGCTAAAGGAGCCTCGGTGGAACTGGTCTCCCGGGAGTGGGACTATCAGGTTAAGGAGTTCCTTGGCACTATTAGCTGACTCTTTAGTATACTGGAAAATGGGGAAATAAATACAGAAAGGGGGAAGGACAATGGGTTACTCAGCGAAGGACTACAGCAATCTCATCGGAATGGAGGGCTTCAGCCAGACCCTGCTTAAGAACCACTTTACTCTCTACCAGGGCTACGTGAACAATACCAACAAGCTCTGGGAGTTGCTGACGGCTATGCTGAAAGAGGGCAAGGCGGGCACTCCGGAATACGCCGAACTTAAACGCCGCTTTGGCTTTGAGTTCAACGGCATGCGCCTCCACGAATACTACTTTGAGAACCTGGGAGGCAAAACACCACCGGATAAATCGGGTAAGTTAGCCGGAAAGGTGGCTGGTGCCTATGGCAGCTATGATGCTTGGGAGCAGGATTTCAGGGCTACCGGAGCTATACGCGGCATCGGCTGGGTGATACTGTATCAGGATAATGTGACCGGCTGGTTTTTTAACCAGTGGATTAATGAGCACGAGGTTGGTCATGCCGCGGGATGCCAACCCATCTTGGTAATGGACGTCTTTGAGCATGCCTTCATGACCGATTACGGGCTGAAGCGAGCTGACTATATAGCCGCCTTTTTCAAGAACATAAACTGGGGTGTGGTGGCCGGTCGGTTGAAGTAATGAAGATAAAGGAACTTATTGCGCAACAGGGAAGGAGCATTTCCTTTGAGTTCTTCCCGCCTAAGACCAAGGAGGACGAAGACCAGCTATTTAAAGCGATAGCCGAGCTAGAATCGTTTTCCCCCGCTTTTGTGTCAGTAACCTATGGCGCTGGTGGTGGCACTCTGAAAAATACCAGACAAGTGATACTGCGCATAAAGCGGGAGACTTCTCTTACTCCCATGCCCCACCTCACCTGCGTTGACCAAAGTGAAGACGAGCTTAAAGATATTCTGGAGGACTACAAGGAGCAAGGTATTGAAAATGTCCTCGCCCTCAGGGGAGACCCGCCCAAGGGCACCGAAAAATTCGCTGCTCCCCCAAATGGCTTCTGTTATGCCATCGATTTGGTAAAACTTAGTGTCTCAGTCGGTGGCTACTCCATCGGGGTAGCGGTATATCCCGAGAGACATATTGAGTCGCCGAGTCTGGAAATGGATATGCACTACACCAAGCAGAAAATTGATGCTGGAGCCGATTTCGCCATTACGCAGATGTTCTTCGATAACCGCTTCTTCTACGATTTCATGGAGCGGGCGGAGAAGGCCGGGGTCAGCGTTCCTATAATACCTGGCATTATGCCCATTACTGACATTGAAAAAATAAAGAGGTTTAGCCAGATATCTGGTGCCACTCTACCGGCATCCTTTGTAGAGCGGATGCAAAAAGCAATCTCGGCTGATGAAGCTCGCCGATTTGGCATAGACTTTGCCACTAACCAATGCGAAGACCTGCGGAGGAATGGCGTCCGCTATTTCCACTTTTATACTCTAAACCGCAGCCAAACGGTAACTGAAATACTGCGTAATCTCGGCTGGTAGGTATAGCAGTCTGTGTCCCTATTTGAAGTGAGCCGCGGAGGACTCGAACCTCCAACCGGCTGATTAAGAGTCAGCTGCTCTGCCAGTTGAGCTAGCGGCCCATGCTATCTGGTCTGTAATCTTACACTTACTATTTTAGGATGTGTGCCAGCTTTTAGCAAGAGGGTGACATGGCGATGGGACAAGGCACTAGCCTGAGCCTTAAATTCAGTGGGCAATTAGAGTGGGGTAACATTTCGCCCATTTTGTACATCAGCTAAAATCTGACATATCCTGCACTAAATCATGTGCCTCGCAAGGTCTTATCCTGGCAGTTGCCGATAACCACTACCTTGTTGTAATTTTGTGAAGGCTTTTCTGGTAAGATTCTTATTCGCCAGGTCCCAACTGGTAGCGACACCATTTCATTGAGGCCCCAATGAGTCAAGTAGGTCGTTGCTCTCCTCAAATAGCCAAGGTATAGGGACCTTCAAAACTTTAGCGATAGCGGCAACTTCGATGTCTGAAGCTGGCCTTATACCGCTTTCTAGTTTTGCTACACCGGAGCGGTCTATGGTTATACCCAGGACTTGTAGTCGGGCGGCTAACTCTATTTGAGTGAGCGCCGACTCTTTCCTGGCCTTGCGAACACGTGAACCGACTATGTTCTTTCTGCGCACAAGCGAATAATAGAAGAAAAACTCGCTTAAGAGTGTTCTCAAGAAGCACATTCTGTGATAAAATTAACTCAATAATGCTTTTATAAAGCAATAAGGCGAGAGGAGGCAAGTCCATGGTGAAGGTTTATACTAAAGGGAGTATTTTCTATTACCCGCCACGACGCAAGAAGCTAGCTTGGTACGTGGAAATATTGTGCTCGAGGTTGCCAAAGCTAAAACAAATAAGCGAAGAAGACATCAAAAGGTTTTGGGACGAGGTGAGAAGTAAGCAACAGGAACTGCCTTTCCCATGGCAAAGGGACAACTTAGCCCAACAAGCAGAGGAACATTTAAATGACCTTCTATCGGGATACGGGTATGATCCAGCGACTGGAGTTTACAAACGGAACTAGATAAGACATTGCTCCTTCTCAGGACAAAACTTCATACCTAAGTTGCTTTACCTGTTATTTTACCTCTATCATCCACACCTTCTCCCTTAGCTCCCATATGACATGGCGCGATTATAAAGGGAGAAAGCGTCTTTGTTCGTGTTCCAAATGTGGATATTACAAAACGATGAATTGTTACCCACGAAAGGCTATAATAAGAGTGTACGTTATCGCGAGAAGTCACTAACCTGTATGGGAAATGTTTATGGCTGACTATGAGGTAGTGCATATTGCAGTAGTTCCTCCGGCCAACCTTGATGCAAATCTCGTAAGAAGTGTAGCAGCTGTTATCAACAAGAGCCCTTCCTATACCCGTCTTCTTCTGGCCGGTGAGGTGCCTAAAGTCATTGTCCACTACGACAGCATACAAATAGCAGAATCAATAATTCAGAATCTGCGAGACCTAGGTCTTGTTGCAATTGCGTGTAGGGATTCAGAACTTCGCCAGTTTCCACAAACATTCAGGGCGCAAACCATAGAATTCAGAGAGAAAGAAGTTCTATTCCATGACAGTGCTGGTCGCGAGAAAAGGATAGTAGGAAACAATGTTTTCTTGATTCTTGTGGGGAGAGTAGAAACTTCCGTGGAGGTGGAGACTACAAAGCCCAAGACTAAGTTTAGTTTGACCAGGACGTTGCTTATGGGCGGCATCCCAATCTGGCGGAGGGTTAATGAAAAAACCATTGCTCAGTCTATTCAGGCTGAGTATTTCGCCAGGCTGTATGATCGAAAATCACCAGTTCCTAGTGTAGACATCCTTCAACAGCACATGAATTATTCGTTCTTAGGAGCAAAGGTGGCTGCATCCTCTTTCACAAACTTTGGCACCGTTGTTCAGCGGCTACGAGAGGTATTCCCGCAGGCGATTTTTGATAATAGGCTAGCGAAACCTTCCAGCCGGGAAGATATTGAGATAAACTGCAGGTTGATTTACTTGTTCCATGCAGTGGCCAGTGGTCTTGATATATAACAATTTGGCTGATTGTTACATGAGGAGTGAAGTTCGAATCCGGGCTCGACAGCCAGTTTGGAAGCATTCCGAACTTTTGTTTGAAAAGAAGCAACTCATCCCAGCGTTGATGCAACTTTTCTCTTCTGGAGTTAATTAGCTCCAGAGTTCGAGTCCTCCTCAGTCTACCAAAGGGGACGATACCTAGAACTTGCCGCCAACCCAAGAATGAATGGCTTCGGAGAGTATTTTCGATAACCTTTCCGTGGTTTCCATGGAGGAAACTACCCTAGTTTGATGAATTTTTATTCAGCCAACTCCTCTATTCATGCCATATATGTGACCACTATGATATACTTTTAAAAGAACAGTAGAGACTGAATTTTGATGGACGTATTCATCTTCTTCAAGAGAGTTATTGATGGAAACCTCCGAGAAATTGTTAAAGGCTTGGTCAATTGTTAAGTGGCTAGACGATGCTAGGTGGAGTATAGGCGCATCCGATTCACAAATCCTTGGTCCTGCTTTCGCCTCTCTTGATAATTGTAGTCAAATATTGACTCACTGGTTTTGTTACATCACTGACCAAAAACGACCATGGGAAGACGTATGGCGCCATTATCATCCCTACATCAAAGCGCTCTCAGACTAAGCTACTTTATCATTTCGTTATCCCGTACAAAATTGAGTTGCCCCTAACTATTCTCCGAACTACGCCATCCCACCGCATGCATTCTAAGTGGGCAATAGTCTCCATTACAGCAAAACGCTTTTGCAGATCGGGAAATTGTTCCCAGGTAAGCCCGATGTCCCAGGTTATTTGGGAGGAAATCTCATAAGCGTTATGAGGCTCTTTGGCGATAGCTTGCTGGATCTCGCTTTTTCGCCTGTTGTGATGGTCAACTATTTCTTGAATCCGCCCCTGCAAGTTATTAAAGATGTGCTCATGAGCAGGGAGAACCTTGTTCACTGGCAAGTTCCGAAGCTTTTGCAAGGCATAGAGGTAGTCACCCAGAGGATTATCTCCTGATTGAACATGGTAGCTAACATTGGGAGTTATGGAGGGAAGCACATGGTCACCGGAGAACAGAAGCTGGTTCTGTGGCTCATACAGGCAGATGTGCCCTGGAGAATGTCCCGGTGTCCAGATGACTTCCAGGTTGTAGACACCAGTGTTAATAATCTCTCCGCCGTACAAAACATCATCAGGAAAAGTAACCGTGACAAATTGGAGAGCGGGCATTGAAGCAGACTGTAGCGCCGACATGTTTAAGGAGGGAACACCATGGCGTTGCAGCATGGCGCCTAACCTGTCCCGCAGATCTGCGAACTTGATATAGCGTGACTCGATTAGGTCTGATTCCCAACGGTGCGTCAGTAGCTGCGTTCTCGGAGATAGGTGCTTAATCTTTCCCGCAAGGCCAAAGTGGTCAGGATGGATATGCGTGACGACAATAGTCGCGATGTCTGTTACATGCAGCCCCAAATCCCTTAGTCCTGTTTCCAAAGCATTGAATGCATCGGGGGTGTACCAGCCGGTATCTAGCATTAGCCACCCGTCTTTACCCTCAATTAGGTAGCAGTTCAGGTGTCTCAAGGGGCTATCAGACATAGGTATTTTAAGTTGGTAAATGCCTGGCGCTATTTTCATTTGGAGGTCCGCCTCTGGATTGCATAGAGGATTGAATCAATATCTATTTCCTATTAGGATATCCCCTCGTTACAGCGCGTGTCAACACGGACCTATAGGCGGATCACAACGCTTGCCACATCAGAGTCCGCCAGAACGTACAAAAGGCTTTGAACTTTTCATCTAAAGATGACTCTAATTACTTTACTTATCACAACTGTTTGCATCCTCCTCGGTTTTGATGGCTATCTTTATGCCTTGCTATTCGCATTGTAAGACCAATAGGGAGACATATTTCCCATCTGTGGAATCGAAGCAATTGGATTATTGGCTATTGGAGCAACAATTGAGGTTAGCCCCTAATGTACCGAATATTAAAACTGCTATACGCATGGATTTGGCAGGTATCGTTCCTTAGTCTTGTGCCATGGGAACTCCTCTTGGCGGTTATTCTACTCATAATCTCCGTGTCTACTGACGGGCTGGATGACTTACTAGCCATTAGACTACGACAGCCAAGCTTAGTGTAGCAATTATTAATTTGGTTACTGATAAATACTTTTTATGCCAAGCCTAGTTCTAACTATAGCCGTTGTGCTGTTTTCAGGGATAGATAGCCTAATACCATTCAATCCCTATCCTTAATACGGTGCTTGTGCCGGTTGGAAGATTAACGGTGCCAGGCGGCGTGAGTGCTTATTTCTAGCTACATTGCTGCCGTGGGTTTGAATTTCCCACACGCTCGCGTCTAAGACTAACTAATTGTTTTACTTCGTACCATTGGTAGTGGCCATTCTTGGCATAAGTCCAGACTAATAACTTACTGTTGCCGAAGAACATTGCCCTATCTACTATTTGTCAATGCACCCTCCTAGAAATTTTGCCATCTTATACTTATGCACGTAAGAAGGGAGCTAACGTAACGATTTATTCTTTTCTAAACAACCAATAATTCAACTATTTTGCTTATGTCATCAACTTCCTCTAACTTTTCAAGCATGCTCAGGGCAGCCTCAGCATTTCTCTTTGTCACGGTTTTAGACATGGCGACATTGATTCTGAATTTATTCTTTATCTCTTCAGTAGTTAAGGGTTTTTCGATCGGGTCACCTTTGGCTGTGTCCACAGCGGCATGAAATTCACTCCCATCTTTCATCCTTACCTTTACTTCGGCGGCCAGCATATTATCAGACGGCAACGCCCCTATTATCTTGACTTTCTTAATTAAATCGATAACCTTGGGCTCTTGAATATATTCCTCAGTGTAATACTCTAAGCGTACGTCTTTCCTCACTAAAATACTTGCCACACCATATTGAAGATTGAAGGTTGCATATCCCTGAGGAAACTCGCCGATCTTAAAAGGTTGACTGATATACATGTCAAGCACATGTGGATGAGCATTGATGACTACTTCATCTATATCCTCAGTTCTTATATCTTGCTCATGGACAAGCTCTAGTGTGCAGTCAATAGCTGAATGCTTTCCACGACAGCATGGGTACGGTTTGAATGTACTATCTGCATAGAATTTCTTGCCCAATTCTTTAGTTAAAATCTCGGGCTTAGAGCTTTGGCAATATAGAGCGAAGTAGCCAAATTTGCTGAATAAGGGGTCTTTTATCCCTGTCCAGCCTTTACCAGCTAACTCTGTAGATATAATGCCGTCTCGAGCAGATAAGCCTTGATGTAACTTGAAGGAATGGGTCCCATCATAGATGCACTGCATACTCCCGGCTAGTTGATTAATTATAATACCAAATGCATTCAACAACGGATGTTCATCTAGCCCACGCAGCTTACCGGCAACTGCTGTTGCCCCAAATCTAACCACTGTACCTGTATTATCCCAAGCCATCAACTGAGGCACTGAAGCAGCGCACAGCCGTGAAGCAATGTCATCCCCTAGTATTAGAGCAGTAATGAGATCCTTACCGCTCGAATGTTCTTTTTCAGCCATGGTGACTGCAGTAGGCACTGTTGTCTCACTAATATGAGTTATAACTGGTTTGCCATCGACGAACGGCATCATTACCCCATAGTCGAAAGACCTGGCCATAATGCTATTTGCCATTGCTACATTGTGTGCCGGTGCCTTAACTCCATGAACCAGAATGGTAGCCTCCTTCTTCCCACCCCATTCCTTTACCAAATCTACTATCATTGAGCAGCCGGGAGCATTCGCCCCACCTATCGAACATCCTACTATATCAATAATGCGCTCCTTAGCCCGCTCTACAACCTCTCTATCAAATCTTTCGAATCGAGTTTCTACTATATTTCTGACCCATTGTTCAATGATTGTCATCAAAAACCTCCTTCGTAAGTGAAGTACAAACTGTTTGAGACGCTTTTCCTTTCAGCAGGATTCCCTCAGTACGCCGATTTATCTTCTTGGATTCCCTCTTTACAGACTATTGACCACTGTCACCAACTCCAGAGCTATGCCTTGTTCTTTTAGCTTCGCCAATAACATCTAAGTCTATATCTTCACCAGTTTGCTTATGGATTGGACCCCTATGATTTGACAGATAGGATTGGGAGAGTCTGGTGGGGTAATCCCTTGATATCCTGATTAAGCACTAATTCCTCGAAGTCATTTGGAGAACTGTAACCAAGTGCTAAATGAAGGCCTCTTCTGATTATAGACCTATTCAATGAAATAGGGAATCCTTGCTACCATATCCTCAAAAGCATCATATTCACATAGATATACCTCCTCACCAAGCGCTCCAGTTTATCTATCCTGTCCTTGAGAGCCCATTCCTCGGTAGGTTTGTTGTTAAACTTACCCTGGCCGTATTGCTTATTCTGGTGGTAAAGCACGCTTGAGCTGATGTTATATCTGTGGCAGAGTTGATCGGGACGGCCTTCTCCATTGGTGAACTCTTCTACAACCCGGCGTTTGAATTTTAAGCTAATCTCTGATTCCGTATGGCAGGGTCTTTTCTCCTGTCGATTATACTCTAATCTTGCCAGACTTTCCTAATACTACTAATCTATTTTGTCCAACCTCGGGAATTCACTACGCTACTAACTATCTTTCTCAATGTCACATAGCTAATATATAGCTCTTCGGTTACCTATATAAAGTTTTGGTGACAAAGGCCAAAGAAATTCTATCTCTGTATGCATAACTATACGACATTAAGGACGAAAGGGAGAGGCAGAAACTAGAGAGAAATCAAGGACGTCATTACAACATTGGGGGAATGCCTCACTGAAGCATTCCCCCAACTGACGCAGGCTTATGAGCGCACTATTTTCTCTGTTTTAACCCTAGAAGTCTAGCAGCATTACCCCCAAGCCACTTTTCCTTAACTGTGTCTTTTAGAGGTAAGGCTTTCATTTCCTCAACCAATCGTTTTGGGTATAATCCGTCCGTAGCAAATAAGACTTGGTCTTGAAGTACGGAGTTACCGTACCTCATCAGTGGCTCCCAACCAGTGCCCGACATCCCAATGTATTTCGGTGAAATTGCTCCGGTCTCGATATAGACATTGGGGTGCTTCCAGGCAATGGCTACCATCTCGGTAACCCAAGGCCAACCACCGTGCATAGCTACAATCTTAAGGTCGGGGAAATCACATGCCACCTCATCAAGGTATATAGGTCTTGAGAAGTCTATATATGCATCCGCGAGGAAGTTAACTGATGAGTGGATAGCTACAACTAAGCCCAACTCCTGACATTTCGCCCAGAGCGGATAGAATCTCTTGTCATTGACTCTCAGTCGGGGGGCGAACCCCTGCATATTTACACCGCTGAACCCTCTCTCCTTTACCTCCCTCTCAACAACTTTAGCCATGTCCTGATCTACAAGAGGATTTACGCACATATAATAGACAGGAAATTTATTCGGGTATGCCTTCGCCATCCTGTAGGCAGCGTCATTTACCTTGCGATGGTCGCCTACCGACCATTCCGCATGCAAAACCGCTTTCTCAATGCCAGCTTCATCCAAGTCACGAATGACGCTTTCGACGCTCACCTCCTTTGGAGTACCCCAATTGGGTATAACCTTAAGCCAATCGTGGTATACTCTGTGGTAACCTTTATAAAACGTAGCTGGTATTATTACTTTTGCTTCCTCAAGGGTCAAGTACTCTTTAAGCGGTGGAGTCATACGAAAATCTATAATCATTTCTTCTTTTCCTACCTTTAGTCCAAGACTTTTTCCCTAGTCTAAGTCTTTTTTCCCGGTATCCTTCCCTTTAGTCTGTCAATTTGCCTTTGTATGTATACTTTTGTTTCTGGACGAGTGTCAATATAGAAAACATCCTTGCTCTCTTGTTGAAGAACCCGCTCCCAATCCATATTGACAGCGTCATGCAATGCTCTCTTGGCGACTTTGAGTGAGTAAGGTGAATGTTCAGCTATCTGATTTGCCATGTCCATCGCTGCCTTATCCAACTCCTCTGGAGGGACTACCTTACTTACCAGTCCCCATTGTTCTGCCTTTCTAGCATCAATAAAGTCAGCGGTGAAAACCATCTCTTTAGCTCTTGCCATGCCTACCAAGAGTGGCAAGAACTTGGTGCCGGCGTTACTCATGCAACCACCAATCATTGTTTCGGGACAGGCAAACTTAGTTCCTTCGGCAGCTATCCTTATATCGCAATTCATAGCCCATTCACACCCAGAGCCCACGGCATAACCTTGAACTGCTGCGATTATAGGTTTAGTCATTCTCATCATTACCCTGGTAGTATCCTGTGTAAGTTCTACATAATCAACACCCTCTTTGTCCAGATGGAACTCCTCGTCCCAGTCATCCCCGGAGCAAAAGGCTCTGCCTTCCCCCCTGAGGATAACTACCCTAACATCCGGATCGGCCTCTGCATCCTCCATCGCTTTTATAAATTGCCTATAAAGCTCGCCATTCTGTGCGTTGAGTTTCTGTGGCCTGTTAAGACTAACTATTGCGACCTTGCCCTTTTTCTCATAGAGAACAGGTTTTTCTTTCATTACTTAACCTCCTGACTTAAATTAATTCTTTATTTCTGGATTTTGCTTCAGTTAAATTTCAAAGTGATTTCAAAGTGCACCTTCTCCTTTTCCCCTTGCCATGTTAAACCTCGCCTGCATCTTTCTAAGACATCGCCTTGCCTCCTTTGCCTATAATGCTTTTCTGGCTGCCATGTCAAGCCATAATGATTAAAGCGCCCTGCCTGCTTCTTATCTTTACCCCAAGCGAATTACTACTTAATAGGCTTTATTCCTCAGATAGCACGCTATCTTGGCCTTTGAGGTTCCCCCTTTATACACCTAAATAGAACTTTTGTACATATTCGGTTTCTGACAGGTCTTGGGGTTGGCCTTGTAAAACGAGCTCGCCATCGAACAGAAGATAGACCCACTCAGAAATGTCAAAAGCCATAGAGATATTGTGCTCTATCATCAAAACGGTAAATCCACTTTGCTTAAGGTAAGTGATAATTTCTGCAACCTCTTCGATCACAATAGGCGATAGTCCTTGGAGGGGCTCGTCCAACAGTAGAAAGCTTGGTTTTGACATAAGGCTACGAGCAATAGCCACCATCTGTGCTTCGCCACCACTTAGGGTTCTCGCTTGTCGATTTCTTTTTTCTTTAATAACTGGGAAACGCTCATAAATTTCTTCCAGGTCCCTCTCTATTTCCCCTTTCCTCACATCAATTCGCGAATAAGCTCCCATCTGGAGATTCTCAAGCAGTGTCATATAGGGGAAAAGCCTTCTTCCTTCAAGAACATGGCTGATGCCCATCTTTAGGATCTCGTTAGCTGGTTTCTTATCTATCCTTGTTCCTTGAAACCAGATTTCACCACTAACCGGCCTTATTACACCTGATATAGCCTTCATAATAGTGCTCTTTCCTGACCCATTAGGGCCGAGGAGGCTAACTATTTTTCCCTTTGGAACGTTAAAGGAAACATTTTTTACAGCTGCATAAGTTCCATAATACACTGTTAGATTTCTCACCTCTAGATACTTATCCCCTATCTCGAGCATGTATTGCCCCCCCAAGATAGATTCTAATCACCTTTTGATTTCCTCGGATTTCCTCAGGCTTGCCCTCGGCAATCTTGACCCCAGCGTCTAGGACGACGATCCTATCACAAATAGGAAAAAGCGCTTTCATATTATGCTCAATCACCAAGACAGTGCATCCATTATTCCGTATTTTTCGAATCAGATCTTGTATGGCTGCCACCCTTTCTGGATTCAAAGTAGTCAACGGTTCGTCTAACAATAATAGTTCAGGGTCAGCTCCCAAAGGTATGGCAAAATTGAGAGTCTTTTGATAACCATGAGATAAGTTTCCAGCAAGCACATCTTTCCTAGGTTCCATCCCCACGAACTTCAACAATTCCATAGCTTTTGTTTCGCTTGCCTTCTCTTTTTTGTAATTGCTTCTGGTATTAAAAAATGATCCCCAGAATTTTACCTCGCATTTCTCATAACATCCTACAATCATATTCTGCAAACTGGATTGCTGACGGAACAAGGTGGCATGCTGAAAGGTTCTTCCTATTCCCTTCTTAGCCACTTTATGTGGCTTAAGACCAGTTATGTCCTCACCTTTAAAGATTATTTGGCCGCTGTTTGGTTTAATAAATCCGCTAATCAAGTTAAAGGCCGTTGTTTTCCCGGACCCATTGGGTCCGATCAATCCTACAATCTCCCCTTTGTTAATTTCAAGGTCAAAATTATGTATGGCAGCCAAACCACCAAAATATTTAGTGAGTTTAATAACTTCAAGTATTGGCATTTCATTTCCTCATTATCAATATATTGTCATCGACCTTGAAACATACTAGTACCGGTGATCACTACTTTATCACTGGGAATTTAGGTCTGGTTCTCGATTTGGCACCACCACCTATATACTGGTGCCTGCTGGCTCTTGCTCGCCAAGTATCAACCAAACCAGTAATACCATGAGGCATCATCATTATAGCAATGAGCAATACCGTAGCATAAAGTAGTGCTTGCAATACTCCTGACATACGTAAAAGCTCAGCGAGAAGGGTCAGCAACGAGGCCCCCGCAATAGGTCCCCACACCTTTTGCACCCCACCCAGAGTACACCATATTATGATGTATATGTTTAAAAATATGGGGTAGCTCATTGGAGATATAGAAGTCATGTAGTGAGCCTGTAAGCTGCCGGCAAACCCGGAAAAAGCCGCACCAATAGTCCAGGCTACTACCCTGTGCCTAAGGACGTTAATTCCAATCATTTCTGCTAAGTCACTAGAATCACCAATAGCCAGTATTTCTCTCCCGAATTTAGACCTGTCCAGCCGGTACATAATGAAAACAGTCAAAGCTGTAAATGCCATTATTATGAAATAGTTGGGTGTTATATCTGTAAAGCCTAATATTGGGGGGATATGATGGAAACCAAGGTAACCGCCAGTCAGGCCCTCCCACTGCCTAATTATCGCATCTATCACTGCCCAGAAAGCAAGAGTTATCATGAAGAAATAGGCACCTGGGGCTCCGAGTGCTACACGACCAAGAGCAGTGGCCGCTAGCGCTGCCATTATACCTGCTGCTAGGAAGCAGACTCCGAAAGGGAGCCCTAACTTAACGGTAAGTAAGCCAGAGGTATAACCCCCAATGGCTACAAAGGCAGCCTGGCCAAGCGATGCCCTTCCACTTAAAAACAATATACGAAGAGACGAGGCTAGAACGATGTGTATAAACATCAGGATAAAAACATGTGAGTAAAAAGGTCCAAAACGGAATGGAAGAAACATAAGAAACACACCACCACAGACCATTGGGATGATAAAGTTTAACTTGCTCCCCTTAATCTTATTCTTCATGTCCCATCAATCCCCTAGGTCGAAGAATTAGGATTATTAAAGCAAGCCCAAAGCTGATTACCGTGGCAAGAGGTTGACTCAAGAAAGTGGTTGTAAAGCTCTGCTGAAGGCCAATTATAAAAGATGCAATTAGAGCCCCCATTATGCTTCCTAAACCTCCGATGATTATTACTGTAAAGGAAAAAAATAGCGGCTGCATTCCCATTACGGGCCAAATGAAGCCTATTGGTGCCATAAGGAAGCCGGCCAATCCCGCCAGGGCAGTAGCAAGACCAAAGGTAATCGCGTAGATCCGTTTTACATTTATACCCATGGTAAGAGCTGCCTCACTATCCTGCTGCACAGCTCTCAACGACTTACCCATCTTGGTGGATTTTATAAACCAAGCTAAAATTAAAATGGTCGAAAGTCCTATACAAACAATTAATAATCGCTCCTTGGTTATAATGGCACCGAACAATTGTAACTGACCTGTCAGCACTGACGGAATAGCCCTGGGTATAGAGCCGAATATTAGCCACATCAAATTCTGAAATCCGAGGGATAGCGCTATCGCAGCATTGGCACCGCCTATCAGATCGCCATGGAAGCGACGAAAAACGAGTATATCTAGGCCCCATCCCAGTGTGCCAACGGCTACCACAACTATAATCCCAGCCAAAATATAGCTGAGGCCGGCAGTAACTATCACGTAGTAAGCAATAACAGCACCGAACATATACGCTTCACCGTGATAGAAGTTTACGATGCGCAGAACACCAAAGATAAGACTGAGGCCTACAGCCATCAGGGCAATCATTGCCCCTAGCGAAATGCCATTCAAAATTACTTGAGGTATCATTTTTGTTTCGTTACTTCATATTATCCAAGCTAAGTTATTTAATACAAGGTCATTTGTTTTTGATCTGCTTATTTTTTATGTTTATGCCTTCACACCAATGATATAAATATTAGAATTGACTCAAACAGATTAATCTTCAGAACGAATAAATTATAACATTACCCGTTCCGCTTTTGAGGCTGTCACAAAGCTTAAACCAAATGACATTGTTAATATTATCTTCTACTGATATTGGTTGCTGTTTTACCAATCCCTTAATTGAACAAAAATAGTCACTCCATATAAACAATTTTGTAGCCTTATTTCCCTATCTAAAGCCTAGCTTTTAATCTGTTTGCCTGAAATTAGGTTCTAACGATAAGCTTTTCCCTACTCTGCCGAATAATGCTAAAATTCTAATCGTTTGTGGTTTCCAACTTACTTAAAACACATCTAACATTACCCATTCAATCTTACATAGCAGCATAGGGAAGGGTATTTTATATAAAAATTATCAACATGATAATCGTTAAAACCACGACCACCAAAGTAATTTCACTGATAACGAAGCCAAAGTTTTTACCGACTCAACAACTTCTTACCAATATAACCAAACTTCCACTATAATACTGCTATATCAGTTATGCTACTATACTTATAGTTAGCTAACCTATTGTTATTATTAAAGTCTGGTATTAATCTTTGTACCATTCATTAGGAAAGGCAGCAAATACGTCTACCTCTTTCCCGTTAATTACCTGAGCAACAGGCACAGTTATGGTGACGAGACGGTTTGCCCCAACCCTACCCATACCAGCAAACTTCAGTGTGCCAAAACACCCTTCAACGCTTACCTTATCTAGTTCCTCCATTACTTTCGTTGTATCTAGGGAATTTGCCTTTTCTATAGCCGCCTTCAGTAGAAAAAGAGTATCGTAGCTAATAACCGGGGAAGTGGTCCATGAACCATATCTTATGGTGTATTCATCTTTAAACGCCTTTCCACGCTCAGTAGGCATAATTACGCACTCGGGTGAGTTTAAAGTACCCTCCATCGCTTCCCAACCAGAAATGGCGGCACACCCATTCGCATCTAATCCATCATGATAGATGAAAATCCCCTTGTAGCCAAGTTCTCTGGCCTGCTTGTAGAAAATGCCTGTCTGACCAACCGTAACGGCGAACTCTATTATATCGGGATTTTTAGCCAATACTGAGGTTAACAGTGGGTAGAAGTCTTGCGCATCGCGGTCGATGAAACCAGAATAGACAACATCGTAATTATGGAGCTTGTATACCTTCAGCAAGTCCTCCATGACGGCGTGCCCCATGTCATCATCAGGTTCCATGACTGCTACCCGATGAGACCCAGGCTGTTCCTTGTCGATGTACTGCAGCATAACATCCGTATTGTCACCTGCATCATGCATGATTCTAAATGTGTAGGGATAATCCGGGCCACACCAAGCTGTACCACCCCCTAAACCAAACATGACAACCTTATCCTTCTGAATAAGATCGTTAACAGCTGGGATGACACCCCCTCCCATGATTATCATATATTTAACCCCGTCATCGTAAACAGCCTTACGATAGACGCTTGCCAACACATCCGGGTTATATTGGTGGTCATATTTTAATATCTCAACCATGTAGTTATCATTACCAACCTTTATGCCACCAGCCGCATTAATCTGGTCCGCAGCTATTTCCAGCGCAGGTTCTATAATCCACCCAAATGCCGCTGCCGGTCCGGAAAAAGCCGAAAGATGGCCAATTTTGAGGACCTTTTCTTCTTTTGGCCCACAACCACCAACACCAATAAGACTAAAAATAAGAACTCCTGTAATCAGTAGCCCCAATATAGTTGTTAATAAACCTTTTCTCTTTATCATTTTATCCTCCTTTATGTCTAGATATTAGCAGTTTGTTACCACCTTAAAAAAGCAATCTGGCCAATTTTCTGATATGTCAAGCACCTCCTTTCTTTATATGTATAATATCGATGCATGTCATAGAATGATAATTTGTTAAACACTCATATGTTAATACATAAGTTATTATATATTATAATAACAACTTGTCAATAGGTTTGACAATATATTTTTTATATGATAATATTTTATAACTGTTTATTAAGAATTATTGGATGAGTAGTCATCGTGATTTGTTAAATATATTCTAATTGTCCTTAAGAATAGTTATCTCGAGGCGGGGGAGTTTATTAGTAAATTGGACCAGCTGGTCATCTTGGGGGTACGTATACCGTCAAAATTTCGATACTAAAATTTAGTTAAACGATTATCATGATTCTTGAGGCTAAGAATATCGCATATTTATACACAATAGGCCTAAGCTGTTTGCTAAGCCATCTGTAGTTCTGTAGTCTAGAGAGGAAGGATATTTTTTCTCTTGCGTAGAGAGGGAACCAAGCAGGACAACCATAAATCAGATGTTTAATATATGTAGTTTAGTATAGCGTGGAGAGAGGAGCAAAGGCAAAATGAGCGGTATTGTTGCTTATGGTGCTTATATACCTACTTATAGAATAAAACGAGATGTGATTGCTAAGGTTTGGGGGTCAGTTGGTGTTGGTGGTGAGAAAGCTGTAGCCAATTATGACGAGAATAGTATAACCATGGCGGTAGCAGCAGGGATTGATTGTATTTATGGCTTTGACTACGAGAAGCTTGATGCTTTATTCCTGGCGACAACAACTGCTCCTTACCGGGAAAAACAAAGCGCAACCACGGTTGCTAGTGCTTTAGATTTACCATCACATCTTCGTGCCGCTGATTTTACTGACTCATTGAGGTCCGGGACAATTGCCTTGAACTCAGCGCTAGACACTATTAAGGCTGGCTCAGCGCGAAACACTATGGTAATTGCTTCTGACTGTAGATTAGGTTCTCCTCACAGTGAATATGAGTTGATATTTGGTGATGGGGCAGCAGCTATTGTGTTAGGAAATTCAAATGTTATTGCCACTATCGAAGATACTTACTCGGTTTTCAACGAATTCATGGACGTATGGCGGGCAGAAGATGATGATACTGTACGATCATGGGAACAGCGGTTTATACTTACAAAAGGATATATGGAAACTATTCAACAGCTAGTTTCTACTATAATGTCCAAGCATGGCTCAAAACCTGAGGATTTTGCAAAAGTCATTTTGTACGCACCTGACATCAGAAGTCATGCCACCTTAGCCAAGAACCTTGGCTTTGACCTGCAAACTCAAGTTCAAGACCCACTTCTTACTACCGTAGGCAATACAGGTTCGGCGTCAGCATTGATGATGCTTGTAGCTGCATTGGAAGAGGGGAAGGCCGGAGATAGAATTCTGCTTATCAACTATGGAGACGGCGCTGATGCTTTTATTTTTTGTATTACAAAAGAAATAAATAAAATACAAGGTAAGCGGGGAATAAAAGGACATTTGAAATCAAAGTTGATACTTACGAATTATAATAAATATGCTAGCTGGCGTGGCATAATTGTAGAGGAAGGGGCAAAACGGCCATCGGCTGTGAGTCCGTCTGTAACCTGCTTATGGAGGGAAAGGAACCGAATTCTTGCCCTAATGGGGAGTAAATGTAAAAGCTGTGGAACTGTTCAGTATCCTCCTCAGAGGGTTTGTGCCAAATGTCGAGCTAAGGATGAATTTGAGTATTATAAGCTTAGCGATAAAATAGGGAGAGCGGTTACTTACTCTATAGACCATTTGACTGTGGCAAAGGATCCACCTGCTGTTTTTGCTTGGATTGACTTTGATGGCGGGGGCAGAATCCACTGTGAGATAACTGACCATGCCCTTGAGAAGCCTAGTGTTGGTATGTCAGTTGAAATGACTTTCAGGGAGCTTTATAAGGCTGGTGGCATTCACAATTATTTTTGGAAAGCAAGGCCTATTAGATAGGAGGAGAAGATGGGAAGTATTAAAGACAAAGTTGCCATAATTGGTATGGGATGTACCAAATTCGGGGAACTTTGGGATAAGAGTGTCTCAGACTTAATTATTGAAGCTGCTTATGAAGCTTATGAAGATGCCGGAATAGAATCTAAGGATATTCAAGGCGCTTGGTTAGGCACTGTCTTTTCTGGGCTTACCGCAGGCAGCCTATCAAGTCCTTTAAAATTTCGGTTCATTCCGGTGACCAGGGTAGAGAATATGTGCGCTACCGGGATAGAAGCCTTGAGAGCCGCATCTTATGCAGTAGCAGCTGGGGCTTGTGACATAGCGCTTGCTGTTGGAGTTGAGAAGCTTAAGGATGCAGGGTGGTCAGGCGTACCAGGTTCGAAAGTGGTGGGTGACTCTAGTATTGGTACAGCTGGCGTAGCACCCGATATTAGTGCGCCGGCTATGTTTGCAGAATTATCCCTTGGGTATTTTGCCAAGTACAATATTGACCCGGAAGAGGGCAAAAAGTTATTGGCCCAGATTGTCGTTAAGAGTCACCACAATGGTAGTTTGCATCCTAAGGCTCACTTTCAGAGAGAGGTGACTATTGAGCAAGTAATGAATTCGCCCATAGTTGCCTGGCCGTTAGGGATTCTTGATTGCTGTGGCGTTAGTGATGGAGCAGCAGCAGCTGTAGTGACTCGGGCTGATATTGCTCAGAATTTTAGGGATGACCCAATTTATATTAAGTCGTTAACAATATGTACTAGCGGCCGTCAGGATACTCTTACTCAAGGTTATGATTTCTCGTATGTGCCGGAGAATTTAAATGGTTCCAAGATAGCCTACGCTGAGGCAGGTATTAAAAACCCACTAAAGGAGCTCAGTATGGCTGAGGTACATGATTGTTTTTCTATTCACGAGATGATGATATACGAAGATTTTGGCTTTAGCGCACGCGGAAGAGCTAGAGATGATATAGAGGCTGGCACTTTTACCTTAGCAGGAGAATTACCGGTAAATACCGATGGCGGATTAAAGTGTTTTGGTCATCCACTTGGTGCAAGTGGTCTAAGAATGGCGTATGAGGTATACAAACAACTGCAGGGTAAAGCGGGACCTCGCCAGGTAAAGAATCCGCAACGGGGGTTAGCCCATACAGTAGGTGGTGGCGAAGGAATGCTTAGTTGCGGTATTACTATCTTGGGGAACTCCAAAGGATAGCTGAGTCTTTGATTTCAAAAACAGAAATTGTTCTAAATTTTTAATTATCATATTGGAGCTAGGAAACAATGGCTCGTGAGTTCGTAAGAGTCGAAATAGAAGAGAGTATAGCAGTTGTTACTATTGATAGGCCGCCTGTTAATGCTATGAATAATCAGCTGATGGATGAAATATGTCAGACTTTCGATGAACTTAGTGAGAATAAAAATGTACTTGTGGTAATACTCACTGGTGCTGGGGAGCGTGCTTTTTCAGCTGGGGGTGATATTAGCTTAGAAGTCTCGAGTAGAGAAGCATTAATAGAACTTTCTAAGAGAGGGCACAACCTAACAAACAGGGTCGCAAACTTCGAGAGGCCTGTGATCTGCGCAATAAATGGTTTGGCTTTGGGGGGAGGATGTGAAATAGCATTGGCTTGTGACATTCGAATTGCCTCTGAAAAAGTAAAGATAGGACAGCCAGAGATAAATTTAGCTGTTTTCCCCGGAGCCGGCGGTACTCAGCGGTTACCTCGTTTGATTGGAATAGGAAAAGCGAAGAAGCTCTTGTTTACCGGTAATGCACTTACTGCTGATGAAGCCTGTAGTATTGGACTAGTTGATAGAGTAGTTCCACAAGATCAGCTTCTTACAGAAGCTAAAAATTTAGCTCTAAAAATCGCTGCCAAAGGCCCTGTGGCAATGAGACTGGTGAAAAAATGTGTAAACGAGGGCATGGAAGTGGGTTTACAAGAGGGTCTAGCAATAGAAGCAAAATATTATGGTGTGCTATACGACGAAGGACTCGAGGATATGAAGGAAGGTATGAAAGCCTTCTTTGAGAAGACAAAGCCTAAGTTTAGGGGGCGTTAGTTCTGGCACTTATTTGAAGCTATTTCAAAAATCGATAGTTGAATCCACACAACAACGATATTAACTATTGCTCCAGTAAGTCCTTGTTAATTTCTTTCATATACTAGCAAGGGGAATATGTCTTCAACTGTTCTTATCACTTCTTGCAGTTCATCTAGTATTTCTTAGGTGCAAGGTTATTAGTGGTTCTTGGAACTCTCATAGGGTAACTTGCTTCATAAGTACCGAAATATTTTCCGTTGTTTCTAGCTCCAATATAGTTTTGATAGCCCGCTCAATCTTATCCCGATTTAAAATCCGAGATGCATTGTGCCTGAACTTTTCCACTAGTTCCTCATCAGTAATTTGTACATCTGTACCAGGAGTACCCCTGCTATATATCCTCTCTTCTTTCAACGTTTTCCCTTTGGATAAAACCTCAACCATGCCAAGACTACTTGCTGGATCCTTAAGCTGTCGTTTCCCATACTCAGGGTGACCTCGGCAACTGACCTTTTTCATAAATTCGAGTATCTTTTGGTTTTTCATTGTATCCCAATCTTGCCACTCCGCTCCTACTTTCACCCTATAAGCCGCGACAGCAAAAACATAAGCGGCGCAGAACTGTGCATCGACAATGTCAACTAGTTCGCTGCTCATAAAAACTGGCAACTCGACAGTTGGGTGACAAAAAGCCTTAACACTTTCTATGTCCTCAGGCATAAGATTATTCTGGGCAATAATTGTGGTAAAGCAATCTAATACAGTGTGAAGCATTAAGCAGCAAGGGTACGGCTTATAATGCACTTTAGAAAAATGCCATATCTTTCCAATACCTTCCATCACGCTATCCGGTATCCATTCCGCGTAGCCAGAAAACTTCCAGAACCCATATTCAGTATCAAATACAGTAGTATCTCCAATATATCCCATCTTGGCAAGTAACGCCGCAATCACCGCTCCTGTAGATTGCCATCCTGGTACCCCGTACTTGGTCATGGGCCTGTGTGTACTAAACGAGAACTTCTGTTGGATTAGTACTGAGCAAAGGCATCCCGCTATGCCTAGTGCATGCAGCATTTCGTCTTGGCTAAGTCTTAGTAGTTTGCCAGCTCCAGCCGCTGCCCCAAAATTGCAGTAAGCATGTCCGTGACGTGGTGCCCATCTAACCTCCTCTGCCCCAGACCCTTCGAAGTGGTAGAAAGACGGCAGCGCACTTGCGACTCTCACCGCAATTTCGTGAGCTAATACAGTAGCCAGAATCAAATCCTTACCTGAGGCCCCGCCACTCTCTGCGATTGCTAGCAGCGCCGGAATTACATGTGGTGGAACATGTCCACCTGGAATGATCAGAGCATCATAATCCATAGCCATAATTAACTCGCCATTAGCAAATGCTGCACTACAACACGAGACTTTATCACCGGTGCCGATTATCGATGACTCCGGTGGGCCGCCAAATCTTCTGGCCAGCGCTGTAGACATTTTTCCCTTATCGGTTATTGTCGCAGCAAGCGCACATCCAATTGAATCAAGTAATGTACGTTTTGCTTCATGCACTATAGGTTTCGGCAATTCCTCATATTTGGTTTCAACCGCAAACCTAGCTAGCTCTTGAGAAAGACTATTCGTTAGCTTCATTTACTCTGCTCTCCTATTTTATTGTAGAATCCCGCGCACGAAGAAATTTCACCTTAGTATTACATTACCCAAAATTTCTTTCAAAAATCTCTACTAAAATGATTTGCTTTTTTGAGGTAATATTGTAGAGGAAATGCCCTGAACTTCAGCTTGGGCAACATTTCTGGTGTAATAAAGCCTGGCTCACTGTTAATAATATCAGGAATACGGTTGACTATTTGGGTACAGGTCGTTATTGCGTTAGCAAATTTACCAAATTTCAAATGGGTATCAGGCACACCCTTAACAGACCATTCCCTAATGTCTTCATCATCTTTATTGTAAAGCTTCAAAATGCACTCCGCTCGAAATCTAATCCCTTGTTCGGTATCAATCTCAACCTTTTCAAACACCCCGGTGACTTCGCCCCTTTTCACAATTTTGCCAAGGCTCTTGCATTTCAAATCTACATTATCTGTCATCGGTTCAACGTGCTGTTGTGCTTTCTTGATGGTTAGACCTAGATCGGCAATAACGTTTTCTAAAGGGATCATATACTCATTTGGTAACTCCTTCCCTTTTGTTTTCTGATAGAATTCGTCTTTAGTGCATCCAACGTGACATGCCTCCGTACCCGCTTGGCCAAAATCATCGACATTAAGTTTGCTATTAAGGGTGATGGATTCAATACTATGGCAAACGCCTGTCAGTAAACTTACTGCGTTAATCAAGTAGAAGTCCCCATTACCACCTCCGCATATAGTGACACCATGTTTTTTAGCAAGCTTATCTAACTTTGATGCTAATTCGGGAAAGTGTATCCAGGGGTAAGAGGCGTTCGGGGTTATCGTTATCACATTTAAACCATTTTCAATGCACCTCTCAAGGTGTAGGTATGTCCTTTCCATCTCGCTACCGAAAGCAACAACGGCGATATCAGCTTCCTGCTCAGAAAGAACTGCATCAGCATTGCTACTAATTTTTACGTTGAGGGGGTAGCCCAATCCGGCAACCTCACCTAGATCTTTACCTACTATGTCCGGCGCTATGTCAATAGCTCCCACAATATTAACCCCCTTTTCTACCATATACCTTGTAATTAGCTTACCCATTGCTCCTACACCATATACAATCGCTTTAATCCTTCTCATTTCAAACCTCCCTTGTATAATATTTTTTGAAGAATCTTCTTGACCTTCACAAAATGGATGGCCCTAGGATAATTAAATTAGTATAAGCATCTGGCAGAAATGAGTGTCTGTGGCGAGAACTCTTTATTTGGACATCTATATCGTCTCCTTTAAGACAATACTCAAACACCTTGATGTTAAACCTGTAGTAACAATCTCAGCAATGCTGATCAGCTGGTCAAAGAGATGCTCCGGTTTAATAAATGCTTCCATCTTGATTATCTCCTCATAGAGGGGGTAGAGGATTTGAGCCTTTTCATTATAGCCAGAGACATCGCCGTTTCCAGTTATATCTTACTAAAAATTATTTAAACAAACTATCAAGTTACCCACAAAATAGAGCTAAGCTACGCTGATAACTAAGCATACTTCGTCTTTTTAAATCTACTCTTAGCTTTCAAATACACCTGCACATATTTTATTTAGACGGACAATAATCAGGCCTAACGCTAGTCTCTACTAACTTACTTACCAATAGCCGATAAACCTACCCACATCTGTATTAAGCCACTTACAAGAATCCGGAAGTCGCTTATATTTAATCCAGAAAGCTGAAAGTCAACGCTATACGCTCACCGCCTGAGATTTTATCCGATGGTAGTTCCTTATAACTTACGGTAACCCGGCGCCCAATAATATCCATAGTTATGTTTTTCGGGTCGACTCCTTCAATATTACCCATAACCCAAGGTCCTTCGTCTAGTTTTGCCATAGCAACAACAAAAGGTGACTCAAAGCCTTCAGGGGGCACGTAGACTACGGTGAAGGTCTGAATTTCGCCTTTGCCACTTAGGGTTACTATTTCCATATCCTCACTGCCACATTCTCTACATACTTTTCTCGGTGGTGCAGTGTAGGCGTCACACTGATTGCATTTTAGGCCAAGAAGTTTGTTTTTCTTAAGTGTGTCCCGATATTTGAGGAAAGTCAGTTTATAATCCATACTACCAGCCTCTCTTTAGTATTATATTGCCAACTGAAGCAAATGGCCCCCCCATAGTGTCGGTCATTCCTACCTTTGCCCCTTCCACTTGCCTTGGTCCGCAGTTACCACGCAACTGATTTGCTATCTCATATATCTGCGCAACGCCAGTCGCCCCAACTGGATGCCCTTTTGCTTTTAATCCACCAGAAGGATTTATAGCCACCTTACCTCCTATCTGTGTATCACCCCGCTCCACGGCGGCACTTCCATCACCAAAGTCAAAAAAGCCCAAGCCCTCGGTAGCTACTATCTCAGCAATAGTGAAGCAATCGTGGAGCTCACAAACATCGATGTCTTGTGATGTTAATCCTGCCATTTGATAAGCTTGTTTGGCTGAACTCTCTCTAGCTATTAGCCGGGTGTAATCTCGCTGGGTACTAAGCCCACCAGCACAGCCCTGACCAACACCAGCTATGTAGACTGGCTTATCAGTGAGTTTCTTAGCCACATCTGCCGAAGTAATAATGGCAGCCGCAGCACCATCAGAGATAGGGCAACAATCATAAAGCTGTAGCGGTGTTGCTATCATTATACTATTAAATACGTCCTCTATAGTTATCTCTTTCTGGAACTGCGCCTTGGGATTAAGCGCTCCCATCTTATGGTTTTTAACTGCCACCATGGCCATCTGCTCTTTCAGTTTTTGCAAAGGGATACCATATTTATATGAGTACATATGTGCCATCATAGCAAACATGCCAGGGAAAGTAATGCCCGTAGGTGACTCATAAAAGTGGTGGGCACCTGTGTTCATGATTCGGGTGGCGAATGGGGTGCCAGACACCGTTTGTCGCTCAGTGCCGGCAGCCAGAACAATATCATAATATCCGGAGGCTACCCAGATAAAGGCATCCCTTACTGCCATTGTGCCTGAAGCACAAGCACCCTCAAATCTGGTTGCTGGGATGCCTTGAAGTCCTATCTCAGCAGCAGCGTGGGAGGCTATTACGGTTTGTCCCTCGCTTAGACCACCAACAGCATTTCCCAAACATAAAGCCTGAATATCCTTTGGTTTTAGGTTTGACTCGTTTATAGCCTCCATTGCCGCCTCAGAGAACATTTCAAGCTGATCCTTCTCCGAGACGCCAAACTTGGTCATACCTACTCCAACTACAGCTACCTGTCTCAATTTCCTCTCCTCTCCTATTTAGATTTGTATTCGTAGAATCCTTTTCCTGTCTTGCGCCCGAGCCAGCCAGCTGCGACCATCTTTCTCATCAATATAGGCGGAGCATATTGAGGATCTTTCATTTCCTCATACATAGCACTAGCGCTAAATAAAACAGTATCAATACCGATAAGGTCTAGTAGAGCTAGCGGCCCGATGGGATGGTTTAGACCTAATTGTATACCAGAATCAATATCCTCTTTGGTGGCTATCTTATTTTCCAGCATACGGATGGCATTTAGCAGGAAAGGGGTGAGCAGCCGGTTTACAATAAAACCGGACGTATCTTGGGCAATGACCGCCGTCTTTCCCAGAGACTTTACAAATTCTATACCAATTCCAAGGGTATTCTCACTGGTACCAATAGTCTTGATTACCTCTACAAGTTTCATAACTGGCACCGGGTTGAAGAAGTGAAGTCCTAGCACCTTATTCGGCCTAGTGGTTACCATGGCGATATCAATCACGGATAGAACCGAGGTGTTGGTTGTCAGGATGGTGTTCGGGGGGCAGATTTTATCTAGCTTGGCAAATATCTCCTTCTTCAAGTCCACGTTTTCAGTAACAGCTTCTATCACCAAATCACAGTCAGCGAAATCTCTGGTATCGGTGGTGCCCCCTATACGAGCTATAACAGATTCTCTATCCTGTTGGGATATCTTGCCCTTCTCTATATCTCTGGTCAGCCTGGAACTGATTGACGCTAGCCCCTTGTTTAATAATGGCTCATTTATCTCCGAGACCACTACACGGTAACCTGACTGGGCACAGACTTGGGTGATACCTGAGCCCATTAGCCCACAACCAACTACACCAACGTTAGTAACTTTCACAGTATCCCCCTTCTTCTTGATAAGCGCTACTCACCTTTATAGGCGGGTTTTCTCTTTTCAATAAAAGCTGTGGTTCCCTCAACAAAGTCCTTAGTGGATGTAATATATTGGGTAAAATAGTTTTCAAGTTGTAAGCCATCTTCTAGTCCCATTCCTATGCCCTTGATCAAGGCCTCTTTTACCGCTCTTACTGCCAATGGAGATGCTCGGCAGATAGCCTCGGCCATTTCTTTAGCCGCAGGCATAAGCTTATCTGAGGGAACAACTCTGTTTACCAATCCTATCTGATATGCTTCTTGGGCGTCTATCCTTTTCCCGGTAAATAGCATTTCTGCGGCTAAAGGTAGCGGGATGATCCGTGGTAATCTCTGTGTACTTCCCCCGCCGGGGAATACGCCGAGGGTAACCTCTGGCGAGCTGAACACAGCATTTTCTGAAGCTATCCTTATATCACAGGCCAGAGCTAGCTCAAAACCTCCGCCTAGTGCCACACCGTTAATCGCGGCGATAAGCGGCTTCCATACCTCTAATCCACGTATTATCGTGGTGGGCACTTGCCACGGTTTATCAGCGGTCTTTTTGAGAAAAGGTAAGAAATCCTTTACATCCACTCCGCTACAGAATACTTCACTGCCGTTACCGGTAATGATGCCAACCAGTAGTTTGTCGTCATCACGAAAGTTAACTAGGGCATTATGCAACTCTGTAAACGCCTGCACATTTAAAGCGCCTCTTGCCTCGGGACGATTAATAGTAAATATTGCTATTTTACCTTCTTTTTCATAGTCGATAGCCATAAAAACTCTCCCCTCTGATATCTAAAGTCTCTTAACATTCGTCTTAAGACTTATCCGCGTTTTGATTAATCTTCACCAGTTCCCAAATTTGTCAACGGGAGGAACATATTCTTCAGGACTGATACCAATGATACGCTTAATCTGCTCCTCATAATATTTGGTATCAGTATCCCGCCATATAGCTAGCCTGTACATTTCTGGTGCCCCAGCACCGTGAATATCACCGCCGGGGGACATTTCAGCGATATCGCCATGAACTAGCTGCCAAATGTAGCGCAAAAGGCGGTATCTATCCTCAGTCTTATATTGCGGGTCTCCGGCATAGTATTTCTCGAAATATGGGTTAAGCTCCTCAGATAGATAATGGTCTTCTGGAGCCACATTCTCAGATAGCCCTCCAGCAATGTCAACCAGTATATGGAGCCAATCCGTTACTCTCATAGCAGCGAGGTATCTGCCAACATTGGAATAGAGCTCGTCAGGCAGATAAGTCCCGTTCTCAAACCTCTCCCCATTAATAGCTGAGGCAACACCGGCTGCATAGATTAGTGCCGAGTCAATCGCTAGATCAGTTAACTTCTGTCTAATGTGCGGTGCACTGGGAACTCCATTGTATTTAGCTATTAGTGAGGCAGCACCCAGCATAATGTCGACCAGCGCTGGTTTACAGCCGCAGTAGCTCTGCCGGTGACACCGGGCAAACCCCATAGTCAGTTGAAATGAATAATCAGTCTCACCGCACAGAAATACCCTCTCCCATGGAACAAAGACATTGTCAAAAATGGTTAGCGAATCAGCATACCCAAATTTATCTAGAGGAGCCGCCAGCCGATTATGAACTAATCCCTTCCCCCCTTGACACGTAGCGAGCAGCTTGACTCCCTCCCAATCAGCCGGGATGGCAAAGCCTACTGCCCAGTCCTTTTCCTCTGGCGTCATTAACCGAGTGGGAGTTACCAGGATTTCATCGACAGTGGGGGCATCGGAATTACTAACCTTAGCCCCTCTGACGACGATACCATCAGATTTTCTCTCCACGATGCGTAGATACATGTCTGGGTCAGGTTGTTCATGAGGTCGTAGGGCACGATGCCCCTTGACATCAGTCATGGCACAGCAGGCAGTCAGGCTGTTCTTCTCAAAATTTTCCAGATACTTTAGGAAACGTTTGTAGTACTCGGTGCCATACTTTTTATCTGCAATATAGGTAGCCACCGAAAAGCTATTTAAGGCATCAACCCCCATACAGCGCTGAATGCATCTCCCAGCATAGTGGGTGAAAAGCCGAGTTACCTTTATCTTCTGCAGCATATCCTGAGGGGACTGAAGAATATGGCAGAAACGGTTTATTTTTTTTGCTGATATAGAAGAGGTTGCAGTTAACATCCCCTCCCATTTTGGGTCAAATGCTAGGTCATGGGTCAGCCCGAAAATCTCTTTTCCTCCTTCGAACTCGGCATTATCACGGCTGGTTAGCTTACCATGCAGGTATACATTATTTCTCATCTTGGATAGCCGCTGCCGATATTGAGCCGAAGTTATCAGGTAATTATCCCGTTTTGTATCCATATCCCTGCTCCTTGTTATATTTAACAAACTAGGTTAATCCATGCCAGGCGCAAATTTCCTCATCAAAAGCGACGACGCCAGTGACACCTGTAGCATCCTGGGCGGCTAGAAAAATGGCAGCCTTCACCATCCTGTCAGGCGAAACCCACTGTGACCTATCAGTATCGGGAAGCATGAATCTCATTCCCTCGGTATTTACTACGCCACTAGGCTTAAGGGCGTTGACGGCAATGTTATAATTACCTACCTCAGTGGCTAGCCCCCAGGTGAAACGCTCAATCCCTGCCTTAGATACCCCATAAGCTACGCCGGTAACACTTGGTCCCCTATCAGTGGCTGAAACAGAGGAGACATTAATGATGCTCCCCCGCCTTTGCTCTACCATCTTGGGCAGGACTGCCTTGGTGCAAAGCAAGGTACCGATCAAGTTTACCTTTATCACAAGTTCCCAGCGCTTAACGGGCGTCTCCAAAACAGGGGGGTAATAAGCAATGCCGGCGTTATTGACTAAAATATCTATGTGACCAAACTGCTCCAATGCCTTCTGCACCATACTATTTACGCTCTCTTCGTCAGCGACGTTACATTTCACCGGGAGTGCCTTGCCTCCTAGAGTCTGGATTTCTTCAGCAGTCTTATATATTGTACCTGGCATCTTTTCGTTGTCCGTCTCTGTCCGGGCAGCAATAACCACACTAGCACCCTCCTTGGCAAAGCCTATGGCAATAGCCTTACCCATGCCCCTGCTGCTCCCAGTTACAATAGCAACCTTGTCACTTAGCTTCATCGCTACTGTCTCCATACATTATTTCTCGTTTACGAGGCATTTCTACTAGTTTCGTAACAAGCACCAAATTAAAGAAGCTTGCCCCTAGCAACTTATCTAGTTCAACGCTTATATTAGCTATATCGCTTATTGATAAGGCTGACGTATTCGTGGCTAAGATGACATACTTAATTAGACTTGATCCAGTTCGGCAAGTTTTCCAGCCTATATTTTCAGCGATCCTTCCATCATTAAGTAGTCGGAGAAATCTCTGATATTGATAGTGCCTTTAATCCGAGACAAGATTGAGTCCTTATCCTGTTGATAAAGTTTGCTTGAGCTAGACCCTCTCCGCAATCTAGGCCTGGCCTCAATTGCTTCAGATGCTCCTACCGCTTTTCAGGCAGTATTAGTTGTCTCCCATCTCCATGCATTACGGTTTACCCCCACCTCTGCGAAACTACTCTCATTCCTTTTTGTGCTGTCTATCTCTAGTAATTTCGTCAATCATCATTCGTCGCAATCGCTCAGTCAGATTTAAAAGTAGTTTGCGCTCATCCCTGTTTAAGCGAGACGTCAGTGGATTCCACACCCCGTCAGACCTCCTGAGACTTTGCATCACATATTCTAGACCAGCCAGGGTTACTTTGATGTATATTTTTCTACGGTCTTGGTCTGAATGTTGTCTGATTAGAAAACCATCCTTTTCGAGGCTGTCAATGACCTTTGTTATACTGTGCTTAGAACGGAACGTTAACCGTGCCATCTTGGTAGGGGTCAAACTACCTCCTCTAACTATCAGAAGGTCTAGCGCACCCCACCTTAGACGATTAACATTGTCTTTTCGCAACATAATGTCAGTGTACCTATTAAGCGTGTCGGCAAAACTCGCAAGATAGATAAAGTCCCTAGCCCTAATTGCTTTGGCTGAATTAGCAATTTGCTGGTCGTTCGGTAATTTTGCAATCATATAACACCCCATCTATTATGGTTTAACTTCTTGGCAAAGAAGCCTATTATTAAAACCAACTTAATTATAACACATTTAAAATATTGTGGTAAATAGTTAATTAGTATTATTTGTAGACTAGAAATTTATATTACAATATCATATTGACTTCATTCTGTTTTTTAGTTATAATCTAAGCAAATACAAAACTATTAAAGAAATATTGCGAAGCTAGTGACACCGTATTAAAATTTAAATCTTCTATAAAGAGCACTATGAAAAAATTTGATGCTTAAGTACCTGTTTGTATACTTCAGTTTATATGTTCGAATAGAGTAAGTATCACATGATTAATCAGTTGCGACCTTGGGCAAAGCTCTACAAATAACTTAGGCCGCCAAGTAAAAAGTTAACCAATCAGGATTCATTGGGAAAATATTTATTTGTGAAGCATCTTGCAAATGATGCTTGTTTCAACCTACTCTGGGAGTAAAGGAGGGATAATAATGGACTTAGGACTAGAGGGTAAAGTAGCGGTGGTTACTGGAACTGCCTACCCAAAAGGCAATGGTCGAGCAATAGCCCTCACTTTAGCAAAGGAGGGAGCAAGTATAGGTTGTGCTGATATAAACGTAGATAGAGCAGAGGCAATTGCTGAAGAAATAGTAAAGCTGGGAAGGAAAGCTATTGCAGTAAAAGTAGACCAAGGCGATTATGACCAAGTTAAAGAAGCTGTGACTAAAATAAGCCAAGAACTAGGCCCGATTGATATACTAGTTAATAACGCTGCGATGATGGGAAATTTTAATAGAATCACGAAAATGGAAGTTTCATCTTGGTTAAAAGAGTTGAACGTCAATCTCTCCGGGCCTTACTATTGGACGAGAGAGACTTTCAATTTCATGGCTGAAAAGAAGTGGGGTAGAATAATAAGCATATCCTCACTCGCTGGGCTGTTAGGGGGTTTTGGTCAGTGTAGCTATGCCTCCAGCAAGATTGGACTTGTTGGCTTGATGCGGACAGCAGCTTTGGAAGGAGCCAGATTGGGCATCACTGCCAACGTGGTAGCTTTAGGGCCTATTGCCACTGACGCTTTTGAGAATCTTAAAGCGGATGTCCAAGAACAGATTCGAAACCGTATTCCCAGACGTATATTAGGAGAGCCTAACGATGTAGCCAATATAGTAACTTTTTTAGCCTCTGAGAAGGCTGGGTATATCAATGGAGCTACGATAGTAGTGGACGGTGGCGTATCTCTCGCCGCTAGTTAGATGGCATTAGACTGGTGGCTAATAGTGCCTTGGTAAGATAATTTTAAATGAGCACGAGTCTGATCAATTTAAGTTCTTAGAGTTGCAGGAGGAAAATCCAAGGAAATCACGGGGATGTGTTATTAGTGTACTGAACGAGTACACTTTCTTGAGAAGATCTTGCTGGTATGATAATCGGTGAGTCAGGTTTGGTTGGCTATGGATACTATTCTAAGGAAATGACAGCTCTCTGACATGTCACCAAGTAATAACGATATCGGAAACATAGTAAGAAGGTGAAGTAAATGTCCAAGAGAATCAAGGTTATTCAATGTGGCTTAGGAGCTGTAGGTTCAGAGGCAGTGCGGATAATGCTAGAGAAGAAGAATTTAGAGATTACAGCTGCTATAGATGTCTCCGAACAGATGGTCGGTAAGGACCTGGGGCGCGTGATTGGCCTTGATAGGGAACTAGGTATTACGGTTTGCAGAGATGCTGATGAGGTCTTTAGGACAGTAAAGGCCGATGTGGTTCTCCTCAGTACTACTGGGTATTTCAAGGACATATTTAACACGATTAAGGCAGCTTTAGAGACCGGGAAGAACGTGATTACTGTTGGTGAAGAGGCAGCATATCCCTGGACGAAGTCTCCGGATTTAGCGCGTCAGATTGATGAGCTGGCAAAGAAGAAAAGAGTTACTCTCTTAGGCACTGGAACCAATCCTGGGTTTATGATGGATTATCTACCTATAGTTCTGACAGGGTTGATGAAACGGGTGGACAAGATTAGTATTCATCGCATAGTCGACATGGTTCCTTGTGGGCTCATTAGTTGGCAAGAGTTTGGTTATGGTAAGAAGATTGAGGCCTTTAACGCCGAGCTAGCTAAAGGGAGAATACAAGCGTTTACAACCCTTAGGGAAATCATGGATATAACAGCAAGGAGTTTGGGCTGGGAGATAGATGACTATAAGGAAAGCAGAAGAGCGCTCGTTTCCAAATCTAGAAGAGTAGCAAGATCTGGAGTGGTAGAGCCGGGGACGATCTGTGGGTTTGAGCAGATTGCGCACGGTTTTAGGCAAGGCAAAGAGGTTTTATTCTACCTGTACGCTCTCATCATAAGCCCTAATTTTGAAGAAGATGGCATGGAAGTTGGACACTCTATTTCCATTGAAGGAGCACCTGATGTGCAATGTACCATCACTATTAAAGAAAGTAGTTACTTGCTTGTAGCAGCTAGGGCAGTGAACTCTATTCCACAAGTAATAAAGGCTAGACCAGGCATAGCTGTGATATATGAGCTGCCTCCGTCACCTTGTTTTTAGAATTGAGCCTTAGAAAAGCCAACCTAAATATGTGTAGGTCAAATCAATGTTAATTAGTTAATTACAAGAGGGGATTGGGTGAGAGGTTAAGGCATGGCAATATGCAATAGAAGTTGCTAAGGTGAGAATATTTAACACGTATAAAAGTAAAAGAGGTCAAAATGCTGAGTGGTTTGCGTGCTCTAGATTTAAGCAATAATGAGGCTGGTTTCTTCTGTGGCAAGATCTTGGCTCAATTTGGGGTTGACGTAATCAAAATTGAAAGGCCAGGGGGAGACCCCGCCAGAAATATTGGACCTTTTTATCATGATATTCGGGATCCAGAAAAGAGCCTCCACTGGTTCGCTTTCAATGAAAGTAAAAGGGGTATAACTCTAGATATAGAAACACGTGAAGGGCAAGATATTCTAAAAAAACTTGTTGTGAACACCGATTTCTTGCTTGAGTCTTTTCCCGTGGGTTATATGGAGAGGCTTGGCTTAAACTACCAGGAGCTAAGTGCAATTAATCCCAGGCTGATAATGACGTCAATAACTCCATTTGGCCAAACTGGGCCATATAAGAACTATAAAGCTACAGATCTTATAGCTATGGCTATGGGAGGTATCATGTCGCAAACTGGCGAACCTGACGGGTTACCTTGCAGGTTAGAGCCAGGTCATTCCTATTGCCTGGCTGGTAGTAACGCAGCACTAGCTGCAATGATTGCCTACTACTATCGTGAGTGGTCGGGAGAGGGACAACATGTTGACGTTTCAATAACCGAGTGCGTACTCCGAGAAAACTACCATGAAGTTCCAGTGTGCTGGGAATTCCTGCACTACAATGCTGGAAGAAATGGCGGCGGTATGTTCCGTGGAGGTGTCTATGTTAGAGTTATATGGCCTTGTAAAGATGGATATGTGACTTGGACTATTTGGGGTGGAAGAGTTGGGGCGAGTGAAAATAAACGGTTAGCTAATTGGGTGGAGGAAGAAGGGATACTGGGAGAGCTTGAGGATATTGACTGGGATCTATTCAGTTTCGATGATATAACTCAGGAAACAATGGATCAGATAGAGAGCCATGTTTTGAAGCTGATGTTGAAGCATACTAAGAAAGAGCTCGAAGATGAGGCGATAAGAAGAGGAATCCGATTGAGCGCTGTGAACGATGTTAGAGACTTATATGAAAATGGTCAACTTCGGTTCAGAAAATACTGGAGGTATGTTGGACACCCTGAACTAGCGGACCGCATAATTTACCCAGGACAGCTGTTTCTATCTAATGAGACTAGAATCGAGATACGGCACAGAGCACCACTTATTGGCGAGCACAACAAAGAAATATATGAGGGCGAACTAGGTTTTGACAGACCCATAATGGATAACTTAAAACAAAAGGGAATAATCTAGTCAATATTGTGAGGTAGCCACAAATGGATCAAAAGTTGCCGTTTCAGGGAGTGAAGGTTATAGACTGGACGCAAGCTGCTGCCGGTCCGTTGGCTGGTAGATGTTTTTCTGACTTTGGTGCAGAAGTGATCAAGATTGAGTCAACGAAGTTTCCCGAGCTGGGAAGGTCGACTGTGCCGTACAAGGACAACATTCCTGGCCTTGACCGATCACCTCTGTTTCTCATGTTCAATACAGGCAAAAAGAGCTTGACTTTAGACATGAAGAAACCTCGTGGTCAGGAGATTTTCAAAAAGCTCGTTAGTTGGGCGGATATAGTACTACAGAGTCAGAGGCCGGGTCTAATGAGAAGAATGTCATTAGGATATGAGGAACTTAAGAAGATAAGGGAAGATATTATTCTTCTAGATGTCAGCATCTTGGGACAAGAGGGACCACTCGCAGGGGTAGGGGGCTGGGGTACCAACGTTATGGCCCAGAGCGGCCTATTTTACTACTATCGTTTTCCTGGTGGTGAGCCACTAATGCCGGGAGATACTGCTACTGCTGATGTTATTGCGTCTCTATTTATCGCTATGGCTGGTATTGCTGCTTTAGATTATAAGCGCAGGACGGGAAAGGGACAATACCTTGATATGAGCCAGCTAGATTCTGTTGTTCACTTCTTGGGTCCAGCTATTTTAGATTATACCGTCAATAATAGAATACAACAACCAACAGGAAACAGGGATCGGCATGCGGCGCCACATAATGCCTTTCGGTGTAAAGGAGATGATAAGTGGTGTGTAATTGCTGTATTTACTGATGAGGAATGGAAAGGTTTTTGCAAGTTAATGGGTAACCCTGAATGGACAATGTCTCCTCGATTTGCTACTTTATCGGCCCGGAAGGAAAATGAGGATGAATTAGAAGACTTGGTTAATAAATGGACAATGAATTATACCCCTAGGGAAGTGATGACAATGATGCAGGAAGCAGGAGTACCAGCAGGGATAGTGCAAAATACTGAAGATATAGTCGAATTTGACCCACAAGTAAAAGCAAGAGAATTGTTGCCTAGGCGGTGTCACCCGGTTATCGGGGATTGTTTGCATACTCGATGGCCTTTTGTGCTGTCGAAGACGCCAGGCGTGATACGAACTGCCCCCTGCTTGGGCGAAGATAATTACTATGTATGTACTCAAATATTGGGCATGAGCGGGGAAGAGTTTGTAGAGCTAGTAAATTCAGAAGTGATTATTTGATCCTTGTCATGGAGTTAATTCATGCAATGCAGAAGAGGTACCCCAAATGTTAGTAGCATTGCGAAGCACTCTCGCAAAGGGTTCCTTTTTAGCCTTGTGTGAATTGTTAGTAAAAATGGAACACAATTGGGCGGATTGTTACGCTGCCCGATGTTATGTTACAATCCCTAATGGGGAGAAGGGCGCTCAGTGGTAGCAATATTTATTGACGACGATAACGGCTATTTGCAGTGGATCGCTGCCAATCCTGAAGGCTTTGTTGTGAATTGTGCTCGTAAGCCTGGCCCCACATATTTGAAGCTTCATCATGCAACTTGCCGTACAGTTACAGGGACTCCCGCAAACGGACAGAGGTGGACAACCCTGTATGCTAAGGTATGTTCAGTATCTGTTCAAGCGCTTCAAACATTGGCTGATGAGTGGGTAGGGGGTCAGCTAAGTCCCTGCGGACTCTGCAACCCTTAATTAGAGAACACAATAGTCCATTTTGGGCAACACCTATGTGAAAGCGAGCCTTTGCCCAAGTTCGCCTGCGAGAATTCCTATATCAAACCTCAGCCTAGATTTTTGAACCTACCGTGTTAAGTTCCTTGTCTTCCAACCTCAGACAAGGTAGAATACGGCTATTTATCCTGGTGTGGAGTGGAAAGGTTGGAGGTTAAATGATCAGGTCCACCGCTATAGCCAAGGTGATTTCCAGAGTAATGAATCCCTTCCTTCTCAGCGTGGTAGCGTTGCTACTGGTGACCTATGTCGGGTCAAGCGACCTACGAGTATTTTTGAGCTGGGTGCTAATCATTCTGTTCTTCGTTATTGCATTGCCACTCATCTATGTTTACATTAAAAGCCCAAGAACTGGAGGTGGAGTGAAACGGATACAGGATCCTTTAGCGTTCTTCAGAGAGCACCGAAGAGATATTTTGGTTGTAGGTATTGTTTCTGCTCTACCCTGCATCCTTTTACTAATATTTCTTGAGGCCCCATCGCTTCTGGTTGCTACGCTTGTGGCCTTGTTAGGAACCAGCCTTGCAGTAGGTCTAGTTAACGTGTTCTACAGAGCTAGCTATCACCTGGCACTCGTCACCACCCTTGTTATTGTGACAGTACTTGTTTGGGGGCATACTTTTCCCCTTATATCAGTTTTAATTGCTATTCCCTTGGTTGGTTGGGCCAGGTATTCGCTTCGGCAACATAACCCAAGCCAGCTAGCAGCGGGCTTCGGTTTGTCGGTAGTTATTGGTGCTGCTACCTTGTATTCGTTTGGTTTGCTGGGAAGCTTTGTTTTGTGAGAAAAGGCTCTTTCCCCTCACACCAAGGTAAAGAATGTGTAGCTTAGGTCGCAATCGCTTGTTTCGTGTAGCGCCGGAAATAAAAAAATAGGGTCGAGATAAATTCTCGACCCTATTCAGTTTGAACGATATTAGAATCCGAACAGCGCTGACTGCTCTGCCAGTTGAGCTAGCGGCCCATGCTATCTGGTCTGTAATCTTACACTTACTATTTTAGGATGTATGCCAGCTTTTAGCAAGAGGGTGACATGGCGATGGGACAATGGTTCGCAGTCTGCAGCCAAACACTGCCTTGCTATTTTGAAAAGGCTTGAGTTGCGGATAATAGTCTACGAGTAGGGGGTCTTAAGATGCCGGCTTTGCTCTTCTTTTCCATCGGCGATGCAAAATCCCTCGGCGATACCAACCCAGCCAGCCTAATAGTATAATAAGGGCAGCGATTATACCCCCAATAAGCCACCAGTTGGTCCACGACAAAGTGGTAAATTCTCCGCTCAGACTACCCAGGACTACCGTGTACTGTCCCGGCTCGTTATCAGAAACGGTGAAGACTACCTGTTCGCTTTGTCCGGGTCCCAGGACTAGCTCTCTGGTGCCTCGTACTTCCCCGTTTATCTTGAGGATAGCAGTATAGCTGCCTTCCTGACCACCGCTGTTGGTTATATCAGCAGTGATAGTAACTTCCTGTCCACTCTTTTTGACGAATGTCACTACTTGCCATATCTTGGATTGTGATGACACAATTTGCAAGTTGCTTAGCGAAAAGGCAGCAGGAGCTGTAGATGGGGAAGGTACCTCCACCATTATGGCGAACGGCGATTTGAAGTAATCTGCCAGCACAGCTATCTTACCAACCTCGGCTACTCTACCTGGGTCAGGTGACAAGTCGACCCAATGGCCCAGGTCAGCATCATAATAGGCGAGAACTGGTGAAGAGGCACCCTCAGGTAGCTCATCAGGGTCATAGCTTAACACCATTGAGATTGGCGAGTTGAAGCTAACTGGGACGCATACTTCGTGCCTTTCTATATCCCTATACCCCTTAAAATCATAAACCGGGCCTATTATTACCTTGCCATCTGGTGGTGGTGGTGATTCCTCGGCCAGACTCATCACCACTACTCGTGGGTAGCATCCGCATCCCGCACAATCCTCACAAATTACCAGCGTGTTCTGCTCAACCTCCAAGGAATGTATATCGTTGGGGTCATGGGCAATCCGGGTTCCGAGAACTCTATTGGTACAGCATTCGATATCTACCCTGGTTATTTTACCCAGCATGTCTATATCAAAGCAACATGCAGACTCGGCGGCATAGCCACCAGGGCCACCGCCGCCTGCCACTGTCACTGTCATGCTATCGCTGCCGGTGCACCCGTTATGGTCGGTCACCAGCAGGGTATAGGTTGTGGTAGCAGTTGGTGAGGCGGTGGGGTTAGCAATAGTCGGGTTATTTAAACCAGTAGTCGGCGTCCAGCTATAGGTGTATGGTGGTGTACCTCCTGAAGCTGGGGCACCTCCTATCTGTATCGAGCCACCAAGAAATATGCTCCGGTTAGGACCGGCATCAGCGGTAGGGTAATTTGGCGTATGGGCACAGGCTCCGCTAATACACTCATCAATTGTACATGGTTTCCCATCGTCGCAGTCCATAGGCGTGTGGACACAGACCCCAGCCTCGCAGGTATCAATAGTACAGGGGTCGCCGTCGTCGCAGTCCATAGGCGTGTGGACACAGACCCCAGCCTCGCAGGTATC
>Ga0315545_1000152_pt1 | contig 75238 bp, 66 predicted proteins | sample SalMarSW160210MG_FD_203096 | JGI IMG/M metagenome (GOLD analysis project Ga0315545, IMG submission 203096) | Salt marsh sediment microbial communities from the Plum Island Ecosystem LTER, Massachusetts, United States - Salt Marsh Sediment SW1602-10 ... | reverse complement strand
GAGAGAAGCCCGGTTTCCCTGAGCGTTGCAGCAGACAGACCCGTTCAGGACGTTTATAAATGGCTGACCTCTATTGACGATGAATCGATATACGATAGTAAACGCCTTGCCCATCCGGATGAAGTGGCTAATTATCGTACGGGCGACGGCCTCGAAAAGGCGTTTTTTTTAGCCAATGTCATTCGGCAAAAATCGCCCCGGTCCGGTATCGAGATTACGGTCGATGATAGTAAGGTGGCCGTGAAAGGTACCGGCGAATATGGTTTTGTTTCTTCCAAGGGATTGAAAAAACGCATTCAAATCTCGGCATCGGGGGATATTGTTGTGTCGGATATATAAAATTGCGTCCGCGAGACGGTCGTAGCCGTCCGACTATGCTACTCTTCGGTTTCAAGGTAAAAAAATTCTCAAAGGAACATATTTCCCCTGTTGACGTATGCCTTATATAGGACTATATTAGTCTTATAGTCCTGTTGTTGGATAAGTCAATGGATATTATACGACGAAATACCGATTATGCTTTGCGGGCTGCGGTTGAGCTGGCCGGCTGTTTTAACGGTGAGCTGGTTGCAACGAGGGAGCTGGCACAACGTCAGGATATACCCTATCAACTTGCCTGTAAGCTTCTGCAACGGCTTAACAGGGCGGGTATCGTCCGCAGCACAATGGGGCCCGCAGGTGGATTTGCTCTCGGCAGACATCCGTCGAAGGTAAGTGTTCTCCAGGTGGTCGAAGCCATTCAGGGACCTGTCCGGCTCAACCGCTGTCTGTTCGCCGGGAAATCCTGTAGTTTATCGGGGCGTTGCACCATAAGCCCCGAACTGGCCCGGCTCCAGGACAAGATTAACTCGTTTCTGAGTGGCCTTACGCTGGGACAATTGTCATCTCCAGCTAAGCGCACGCCAAAGAAAAAGACGAAAAGGAGAAAAAAGTGAGCGAGCAGAAAGAAAAATCGACCGTGCTGGAAAGCTGTCTGGCAAAATCAACGGTGCTGGCGGAGTTGATTGACTACGCTGATGGCTCGATAGTGAGTAAGACGATAATCGACAAATCAGCCGGCACGATTACGCTATTTGCCTTTGATGCCGGCCAGAAGCTTAGCGAACATACCGCCCCATACGACGCAGTTGTGCAGGTGCTCGATGGCACAGCGGATTTGACCATAGGAGGCAGGCAAATAAGCGTTTCGGCAGGGCGGTTAATTATTATGCCGGCTGACATTGCTCACGCGGTAGCCGCGGGGGAGAGATTCAAGATGCTGCTGACGATGATTCGCGCATAAAAAGGCGGAGAAAGAATATGAAGGCAAAACTAAAACCTATGAAAAACCGTGTTTTTGCTACTGATAACGCAGTTTTAGTGGGTTTTGGGATGACTTGTAGAATCGTGGGCAGCCATCACAGTGCAAGAGATATTGACACGACTGAGTTTCGAATAATCTGGGACGCGGACTGGCTGGTGAATATACCGGATGAGTGCGGCAGGATGGATAAGGATAAATTGAGAGAGTTCATCGACCGGGTGTTCAAAATGAATAAGGGCAGGGAAATGGCCGTCGAGATTTTTCTTCACGACGGCCAGTACGCCGGGGTTTAGTTTCTCAACTTTAGGGAGGTATGTTATGAATATGTTTTGTTATCAGTGTGAGCAGACGGCAAAAGGCATCGGCTGCACTACATTCGGTGCGTGCGGCAAGGACCCTCAGACTGCGGCGTTTCAGGACCTTTTGATTTATGCACTTAAAGACATCTCCCGCTACGCCCATCGCGCCAGGCAAATGGGTGCAATAAACGGCAAAGTCAACGTTTTTACCGTCAAGGCGATATTCGCAACCGTGACCAACGTGGACTTCAATCCTCGCCGATTTCAGGAATTGTTGAAACAGGCCGTGACAATAAAAGATAGTGCCCGAAAACTTTACGAGGACGCCTGCGAGAAAACGAGCAAACAGCCGGAGCAGTTTAAGTGCGATGTGCAATGGTGGGACGGTTTGGATAATCTTGACTCGCTTGTGGCCGAGGGTGAGGCGGTTTCAATTCAAAATCGTATCGACGACCTTGGTGCAGACATCGCCGGGCTGCAGGAGCTTATCGTTTATGGCATAAAGGGCGCCGCCGCCTATGCCGACCACGCCCAGATTCTCGGAAAAGAGGATGATTCCGTTTATGCCTTCATTCACAAAGCGCTGGACCGGCTTACCCAGAGGCCGACCGATACGGGCGAGTTGCTGCAGATGGCTCTGGCTACGGGCGAAATGAACCTCAAAGCAATGGAGCTGCTCGATGCCGCCAACACTGGGACATACGGACATCCGGAGCCGACGCAGGTTCGCATTACTCCCGTCAAAGGCAAATGTATAGTCGTCTCCGGCCACGACCTAAAAGACCTTGAAGAGTTGCTCAGGCAGACCGAAGATAAAGGCATAAATGTTTACACTCACGGCGAGATGCTGCCCTGCAATGCTTATCCGGGCCTGAAAAAATACAGGCACCTCGTAGGTAATTACGGCGGCGCCTGGCAGGACCAGCGAAATGAGTTCGACCGGTTCCCCGGCGCTATACTTATGACCACCAACTGTCTGCAAAAGCCGAAAGACAGCTATAAGAGCAGAATCTTCACCGCCGGCCTGGTTGGCTGGCCGGGAGTTGTCCATATATCAAATGGTGATTTCACGTCGGTCATCGAAGCGGCTCTTACCGAGCCGGGTTTTGCAGAAGATGCCCCGGCGAAATTCATAACCATAGGTTTTGCGCGTAATGCGGTTATGAGCGTCGCCGACAAAGCCGTTGAAGCGGTAAAAGCCGGCAAGATTCGACACTTCTTCTTAGTCGGCGGCTGCGACGGTGCAAAACCCGGACGTAACTACTATACCGAATTTGCTCAGAAGGTGCCTGATGACTGCGTAATTCTTACATTAGCCTGTGGCAAGTATCGTTTTAACAAACTCGAATTCGGTTCAATTGACGGTATTCCCCGCCTGCTCGATTGCGGCCAGTGCAACGACGCCTATTCGGCGATTCAGATAGCTGTTGCTTTGGCTAAGGCCTTTGATTGTGATGTAAATGAGTTGCCGTTGTCGCTTGTTTTGTCGTGGTATGAGCAGAAAGCGGTCGCCATTTTGCTTACGTTGCTTTATCTGGGCATAAAGAATATAAAAATTGGACCGAGCTTGCCTGCTTTCGTCAGTCCGGCGGTTCTGAAAGAGCTCGTGGAGAAATTCAACGTCGCGCCGGTTGGCAGTGTTGAAGAAGACCTCGCCGCGGCGCTGAAATAAGACTTTAATGGAAAACTGGTTTCATATACCTGCTTGAGGCAAGATTGCGTTATGGCAGCTTTCATAAAGTCAATCGCGGTCGATTTCTGGGCGACGGCGCTGGAGATGTCGCCGTATTTGTTGTTCGGCTTCTTTATGGCCGGATTGCTCTCGGTGCTGATTTCTCCCCGGCTTGTTGAAAGGCACCTCGGTGGCAGGGGGCTTTGGTCGGTCGTTAAGGCCTCTTTGTTCGGCGTTCCGCTGCCTCTGTGTTCCTGCAGTGTGATTCCGGTTACAATGTCGTTGCGAAAGCACGGCGCCAGTAAGGCCTCGGCCATATCGTTCCTCTTGTCTACGCCTCAAACTGGCGTAGACAGCATTCTCGTCACTTACAGTCTGCTTGGGCCGGTCTTCGCGATATTCAGGCCTCTGGCTGCATTTGTTACCGGAATAATCGGCGGCGCGCTTGTGAATATATTTGCATCTTCTTCGCCGGACGCGGCGGGACCTGAAACAAAATGCGAGGACGAGTGTTGCTCTACCCTGCACAAAACCGGCCGAATTGTTCGAATGTTCAGATATGGTTTTGTCACACTGCCTCGCGACATCGGCAGGGCGATGCTGCTCGGGCTGGTTGTTGCGGCCTTTATCTCTGCACTTGTGCCGGATGGTTATTTCGCCGAAAAGCTCGGCACGGGTTTTCTGGCGATGGTGGTGATGATGTTGCTCGGAATCCCCATCTATGTCTGTGCCACGGCCTCGGTGCCTGTGGCCGCGGCGTTGATTTTGAAGGGTTTGACCCCCGGAGCGGTACTGGTTTTCCTGATGACGGGGCCGGCCACTAACGCCGCATCCTTTGTTACTATCTGGAAAGTCCTGGGCGGGGCTACTGCAGTTACCTACCTGCTTACCGTTGCCGGCTGTGCGCTGCTGAGCGGTATGCTGCTCGACTATATTATCAGCGGCGTTGCCCCTGCACACGCGACACATCATATCTGGATGCTGCCGCTTGTTATTAAGTATGTCTCGGCAATTGTTCTTTTTTCTATTCTGGGCTTTGCTATAATAAGCCGCCGTCGGACGAATGACAAAACGTAAGTCGCCGGGTGTCCCGGCAGGGCGCGGGACTGGTGAATTTGGTAAAAGTTTAATCGAGTAATTTTTGTAACGGAGGCATAAACAATGGCAAAGGCAAAAATGCCGCACGCTGGTCACAACAAACACCTGTGCTACCTTAACAATCTGGGCTTTCAAATAAGCAATCCGAAAGAGTATAAGGCGCTGGTCAAGGGCGGCAGGTTTCTATGTAAAATTTGCGGTCGGGTTGCCGTCAGCGAGAAAAGTCTTTGTAAGCCCGTAGCTCTGTGAGCCGGCGGAACCTAGCTTTGTGGGTGTTAGTTAGCATAGCGTATTATGCAGTGATGCTTATGCTCATCGAGAGTTGGGCCTGTTCTAATAGGCAGATTTATTGCTCAGGCAGGTCCTATAATCGATCTCTCAATTTTTGCGAATGCTGAATTTGTAACTCACGATACCTGCCGGAGTTCATAAAGGGCGGTAGAGTGAGATTCTCAGCCCAAAGCGTAATTTTACCCTTTGAAAGCAGGATTTTCCTTCTGAGATACTGCAATATCTATGCCGATTGTATTTTTGAAGGATTCCCGGTTGCGCACGGTTATTAAACTGTATAAGCCGGAGTGTTTTTACAAAGCTCGCTAATTGGGGGTTGAAACGAAGCTCGGTGGGCATACGCGATGCGATACGAGGTCGCAGCAATCGGGCTATGTTGTTTTTAGGCCTTACACACTATAAATGGGATTAAAGTATGCGCAGTATAGGGCCGATCCTGCTGGTCGAAGACGACAACGTGGATGCTATGACGGTAAAAAGGGCACTGAAGGACCTCGATATCTCTAATCCTCTTATTCGTGTAGTAAATGGAGAACAGGGGCTTAGGTATCTCCGAGATGGCGTCAACGTCAAACCTTGTATTATTCTCCTTGACCTGAATATGCCCAGAATGAATGGCGTTGAGTTCCTGAGAATTATGAAAGACGACCCTGAAATTCGGAATATTCCGGTTGTTGCCCTCACTACGTCCAGAGCCGACCAGGATAAACTTGAATGCTTTGATCATGGCATAGCCGGCTATATAGTCAAACCCGCCGATTACAACGGGTTCCTCAATGCAATGGGTATCTTTAACCGTTACTGGACGCTAAGTGAGCTGCCTGACGCTGCCGAAACGAAGGACGTTGAACTCGACGAGGCCGTTGCAACTGACCGTTGAACAATAGCGACGTTTAGTAATTCAAAATTCTTCCGCTATGTCGGTGATACCCAATCGAAAATCCGCCTCAATCCGCAGCAGTGCAACTGATTTGTCACCGTACATATGACTGTGATTATACGAAACCGTCGATTTTGTGCCAATTTACCATGGCAGACACATCGCAATAACTCGAACTGCGCCCGGCAGGACTCGAACCTGCGACCTCCGGTTTAGGAAACCGGCGCTCTATCCTACTGAGCTACGAGCGCAAACGAACTTAAGAGCCGACAGTATAACAGCTTCACAAAATACACGTCAACCAGTATCCGCAAGCGAAGACCCTGACTTGGCGTGTTTCTTGGCGTTTTTATCTCAAAAAGACCCCGACTTGGCGTTGGTGGTTGAGCGTTGGCCGAACCTGTCGGAGCATATCAAGGCAGCCATAAAAGCACTGGTGAACAGTAGCTTGGGGGATGCCAGCCGATGAGCAGAGCAACCAACAAGGAAATGTTCCGCTTAATGGCTGAGGAGTTCAACGAAGAAAAACGATACGAGTTTGAATCTCTTGGCAACGGCGGCCAATATACCAACAGTCAGAAAAACTTCGCCTTTGAGCTAATCGCTGAAAGCGGTATACGAGCTACAACAAGAATCCTCAAAATTCCACGAAGGACATTACAAAGGTGGTGCAGACGATACGACATTTATGTCAGACGATGCCCGTCCTGGGTCTACGATTGGGCCGAAAGAAGGCGTAAGAAACGCGAGTTCTGGCAGCGTAGAGGATATTGTTGAATCGGATTATATAACCTTTCTATTTTCATTTCATATAATAATCATAAGTTATTACTTAGCAATTAGTTGTAATTGGTATCTGTTGTTGACTCATTGAAAATAACAACCGTTACTACAACTGATTCTGGATTATCTCAAAAAAACAATTTTTTGAGGAGGCAGGACTATGAAAACTTTAAAAAGAAAAACACGGTCGGACAAATTTCCACTCACGTTTCATCCAACAAGACAATACTGTAAGAAGATCAAAGGGAAAATGTATTATTTCGGTTCTGACAAGAAAAAGGCGCTTCAAAGATATCTTGACCAGGCAACATATCTACACGGATGTCAAAACAATTTGCAAAAATCAACAAGCGATAATAGGACGCTAAAACAACTTTGTGATATGTATCTAAAGTATCAGTATTCAAAGCTTCAGGCGAATGACCTTACTGCAAGCCACCACAATGAACAAATCGGTAGCCTTAACAAATTAATGGCCTTTCTGGGTCAGAATATAGATATCAATAACATCTCAACCTTGGATTTGCAGAACTACAAAAGAAGGATACAGAAAAGCCATGTATCGGTCTGCAGGTTGAATCTGCATATAAGTATTATGAAGGCGTTATTTCATTGGGCAAGAAAGAATGATATTATTGAAAATATCCCAAATATTGATGCTGTCTCAAGAGGTAAAATAATCCACGTGGAAAGGTTCACATTTGATGCCAAACAGGTAAATCAATTACTGTCTGTAGCTGATGTAAAAATGAGGGCCATGATATGGCTTGGATTAAATTGCGGTTTTGGATGTACTGATTGTGCTGAACTTAGGTGGACTGATTTGGATCTTGTCAATGGCAGAGTCAAACTGCCAAGAAGAAAGACAGGGATTTCAAGAGATTTGCCATTATGGCCGGAAACGGTTCAATCACTTGAAACCATTCCTAGGACAGGAAAGCTTGTCTTTTATACTTCCAGAGGTAACCCATATATACAAACGCTATTAAAGACCGATGGCAATGGCAACGGGAAATACACAACGTTAAATACAATCACAACAAATTTTTCAAGGCTGATTAGAAGGTCAGGTCTTGCTGTTCCAAAAGGAACGGGTTTTTATACACTCTGAAGAACTGCTGCTACTATTGCCGCAAGGTCAGGCGATCCATTTGCAGTTCAGCGATTGCTCGGCCATGTAGATTTACAAATGGCAACAAGGTATGTACAGAATGTTTCAGAACAAACTGACAAAGTTATTCAGAATAGCAGGATGTATATCTGTCAGATTAACAAGTAGTGTAAATCAAAACCTCTATAGTTATCCATAATGTAGCAACAATATAATGTCCGGAATTAGCAACACAGCCGAACAATATCTGATATTCGCCACTTGCCTGGGATAATCGGTTTTCTTGGCTACAATCCCATGGAAACTGGCAAAAAACCGATTAATGCAGGGATTCGGAGCCCTGATCCGTACCCTTTCTGCCATTTCACCCAATATGAGTGCCTTGAGAGGCGTATTGTCATACAGTTGGTTTTCTTGAATCGATCGACTTTGCGTCAGGAATATGAGGAGTTCCTTACCACAATTTCCTATAGATCTTTTGCCAGACAAGCAGGAGTTTAAGGGGTCATAAGAAATATCGTAAACAATCCCATTGGGGGTGCTACTACCAAGTGATTTCAACAACCTACAAATATGATCTTTGCAGCTTATCACAAGCTTTTCTTCGACTCAAGACTTTTTGCCAGACAAGTAATTGTTCTTAGACATCTTAGTCCTGAAGCGAATATCAGATTGTCTCTAATGGAAGTGCTTTTGCTTTGTGGAGTGGCAACTGTATCAGCCGCTGGACTGGACGACCCGCCGGATGTGCAACAAGCAAATGCGAGTCAGCTGGCGAGCAGTGACCGGGCTTTACAGCGTTCGTGAGCTTTTCCCATAATAATACGAGCTGAAGCAAAGGCCTAGTTCCCGTGGTTTTTGCAGTGGGCGCATCGCGGCGAAACAATTATCATCTCGAAGGTCAAGGACCTCGCGGAGGAAGCACGACGCGACAAATAACTTCTTTGTCAATTAGGCAGCAAGTCAAATGTGGTGATACAGCTATCTGCGAGAAGGTAACCGTTGGGTGTGGTAACATTCGATGTCGGTTTGACGGATGAAGAGTTACATGTTTTGGCGTTGCTCAAAAAGTGACAAAAGTGCCATCAATTTTCGGCACGTTTTGCCAAATATTCAGTATCTCCTGGTCCTTATATGATGCCCCCGCTATTGCATAAATTATGCGGAACTGTAGTGGTTCAGCAGTATTTTAGCATTAAAAAGGCAAGGGATAATTTCAGCGATTATCCCACATGTACGCCAATAAGTCGGTCGATTTCCGCCAGCAGCTTGTCTAAATCGTATGGCTTGGAAGTGAACGCATATCGACCGGCATCGTGATATCGCGAGCCAATTTCCTGCGTTTTCTTTGTGATAAGGCAGGTCAGGAATATCACCGGGATATTTTTGGTCGTCGGGTCTTCCTGCAGCGCCGACGCCACCTGTGTGCCGTCCATATCAGGCATCAAAATGTCGAGCAGAATCAGGTCCGGCTTTTTTGCCTTTGCCAGCATGATGGCTTGCTGGCCTCTGCCTGCTGTGGTCACTTCATACCCTCTTGCCGACAATGTTTTGGCAAGTATCAGCACCGCATCGGGCTCATCATCCACAATTAACAGTTTTGGTTTCGTCGCTTTGGCCATAATCTGCTCTCCGAATATTACGGGTTGCTCGATGCCGAGCCAACCGTCTCTGTCCAGCTCACCTTACTGAGCAGCTCATCGGTTGTGTGGCCATCCTGCGGATAGACGGCGTAGCTTATCAGTGGTTCCATCTGCAAATGGAGATTCTTATCAACCAGATATTGAGCAAGTGTCTGTTCAAGCCGTGTCTTGATTGCTGCTACGTCGCTCTTGCTACAGTTGGTAAGCACTACAACCAAATCACCGGGGTTTCTCAGCACCGTCTTGTCCACGCCTCGCCGCAGGTGCTGCTCGACAAGGTCCTGAACCTCTTTCAACACTCGCTGCACCTGTTCCTCATCCTCCCGCCTCTTCGCCTTGACCGACATTACGATGGCACCCGCATTTGTGTTGTTCATAACCGCTTGTCTGACGGCCTGTTCCAGCAATTCGCTTACAACCTCGTGCGAGTCAATCCATGGCAGGGCAAAAGTAAAGACCGTTCCCTTACCCCGCTGCGATTTCGCCCATATCCTGCCCTTGTGCAGTTTGACTATCCCCCTGCAGATGGCCAATCCCAGGCCCGTGCCCTTCTCGCCAGGACCGACCTTCCTGTGAAACTGTGCGAATTTTTCGAATAACCTCGGCATATCCTGCTCCGCGATGCCGCAGCCGGTGTCTGAAACCGAGAGCTGAACCTCTTTTTGCTCTGCCTTGCACTCCACCTCGATTGAGCCGCCCGCGGGCGTAAACTTCAGCCCGTTTGAAATGAGATTCATCAGAACCTGTTTTATTTTGTCCCCGTCTATGCACAAGTCAACCGGCTGTTCGGGAACACTGAAGCCGAGATGAATGCCTTTTTCTTCCGCCTGGCGACGGCATTCGCCAACGGTCTCTTCAATAAGCCCGCGTATGTCGATATTTGTTTTGTGAAGCTCAATCTTTCCGGATTCGATTTTCGATATATTAAGCTGTGCATCGACTATCCGCGTCAGTCGACCGAGGTTGTTCATCGCCGTTTCCAGCACTTCTTTTTGTTCGGGGACAATCTTACCCGGTATCTGGTCTAAAACGAGCTTGACGGCGCCAATAATGATGGACAGCGGCGTGCGCAGCTCATGTGAGGCCATCGAGACAAATTCGTCTTTCAGGTCATTGAACTTCCGCAGTTGCTCGTTTGCCGCTTCCGTTTCCTGCTGGGCCTTTTTTCGAAGCGTGATGTCCCGAACCGTCGCCAGATAGACCGGCTCATTCTCCCATTCCGTTCGGACGGCCTGCACTTCTGCGGTGGTCACTGAGCCGTCTGCGGCAACAAGCTGAATCTCGCTTGCTTTGTCGGTGGTTAGCGGCAGTCCGGACGGCTCACCCAGCAGGTCCTGCGCCCCGCGGCCGAGGATGGCCTCAGCAGACGGATTCATAAATCGCACAATTTTGTTGTCGTCAACAATCAACAGCCCGTCTGCGCTGTGTTTTATTACCGTGTGCATATTCTGCTGCAACACGCCAAGGACCTTGTTTGCAGTAGCAAGCTCCGCGGTTCGCTCCTTAACACGCTGTTCCAGTTCGCTGCCGGCCTTTTGCAGGGCCTCATTTTTTTGCTCGAGGTCCCGTTTTGCAGCCGAGAGCTCTTCGGAAACCTTCTCAAGTCGCTGGTTTGCGTCCAGTATCAGTTTCTCCCTGTTCTTGCGCTCGGTGGTGTCATGAAAGAACCCCATTAGATATATCTTCCCGGCAATTGCGATGGTTGTTGCATTAACGTCGGCATAAAAAACACTGCCGTCCTTTCTCTTTAGGGGTAAATCTTCGGCTAAGTGAAAATCTCCTTTTGCTTGCCTTTCAAATTGATTAATAACGTAAGGAAGGTCTTTTTCGGGATGAATATCCATGACCCCTAAATCTTTAATTTCCTCCGGACTGTAACCAAGCATCCGGCAAATTGAATTATTGCCCAGGTGGAATTTCTTACTTTCCGAATCGGCTATCAGTATTCCATCAACTGCATTGTCAAAAACAGCTCTGAATTCTTCCTCCTTCGCCTGCGCCAATTCCCTCTCCATCTGCTTGCGCTCGGTGATGTCATCAATAGTAATGAGGGTCATCTGCATAGTGGCAAGACGTCGGGCATTGAAAAGCATTGTTTTCGGCCCGATGGTCTCAAAGTCGTGCTCAATCTCGTAGTTATCAAAGGTGTTGCTCTTGGGAAGGATTTCCTCCAGGAGCTGTCGCAGCTTGGGAATGTCCCACTGCCGGTTGCCCAGATCGTAAATGAGCCGGCCTTGGGTTTCCTTATGGTTAACCTTAAAGGTCTGGTAGAAGGAGCGGTTGGCTGAGATTACCTTCAGGTCAGTATCCAGCACTATCAAAGGCGCCCGCATTGTCTCTATGATGCTTTCGGCGTATGCACGAGCTTCCTCGATTATTTGCTGTGCTTTCTTGCGCTCGGTGGTATCAACAAAAATTACGACCACGCCGTCAATCTTATTATCTAAAGTGCGGTATGGCCTGATAAATACCGAATACCAGTTTCCTTCTCTGTCTTTTATTTCAAATGTCTTTGGATGTAGGGACTCTATTACACCAAAAAGTATTTTCTCTAAATCCGGAATATCTACGTTGAGTTTAATTTTGCTTATCGGCCTGCCGACATCAGAAGAAATTACATTAAGCACCCTTTCGCATTGAGGAGTTATCCTGCGTATCACAAGGTCTGCCCCCATCATAACGACCGGCATATTGATACTGCTAAGCAAATTTATCAAGTCATTATTTAAGAGGGAGGATTCCGCATTACGTTTCTGCAGCTCCTCGTTGGTAGTAATCAGTTCTTCATTTGAGGACTGCAGCTCCTCTTTGGCTGTTTCCAGTTCCTCGTTAGTGCTTTGCAGCTCTTCATTGCTTGACAGTATTTCCTCATTGGCTGTTTTCACCTCTTCATTCGCGCTCTCTTGTTCTTCTATGACTGTCTGAAGATATTCTTTTGTTTCCGCAAGTTCTTTCTGTAGATTATTGATATACTCATCACTTTTAACGTATTTTCCCTTTAAGGATATTTTGCTGCGTGCTTTTGGCAAATTCTTGGACCCAGCTGCCCCGGCAATTTCGTCAAAAAGCACAAGAAAGAATTTTTCTTTAAGGGGTCCGGATTCCACAGGAACAACGGTTATATTAACCCGAATCCTGCGGCCATTATACAATACAGCATCCGCTTCTTTTTTTACCGTATGTTTTGTTTCCCTTGCTTTATATATCGCCGCGCGCAAAGGCAGAAACAGCTCTTCCCTCGCTAATTTGAATATGTCAACGCTCGGTTTGCCTGCCGCTGATTCAAGGTAACGGCCGGTATGCCCGCGGAACTGAACGACCTTCATATCGCTGTCTATTAGCACCCCGCAAGGAGCGTATTCGTCAAGCACAATCCGTTCTACTATGCTTTCAATATCTGTCTCTTTGCCTTTCTTGATATCTGTCTTTTCCTCAATTTCTGATTTCTTTGACGGATAATATTTCTGGCCTAATTCAAGATAGGGCCCTACCGACAGATATTTTTTTGCAAAAATTCTATGTTTTCCGTCCAGCTTCTTAAAAAGATTTGAATAACCGCTTGCGGCTTCCGAGTTTCCTAAAAGGAGAAACCCTCCAGGCCTGAGCGCGTAATGAAAATTATGAAATACCTTCTTCTGCAAAACAGGCTGCAAGTATATAATCAGGTTACGGCAGCTTATAAGGTCTAAATTGGAGAAAGGCGGGTCGCTGAACACATTCTGTTTGGAAAAAATACACATCTCCCTCAACTGCTTGGAAACCTTATAAGAGTTACCTGTTTTGGTGAAAAATCTTTTTAATCGCTCAGGGGTAATACTGTTTTTTATATTTTTGCCGTAAATGCCTCTGCGCGCCTCATTAATAGAGTCTTCCCTTACATCAGTGGAGAAAATCTGGACAGGGACCGCACTCGTTTTGTTTCCCAGCGCCTCAAGAAGGCATATAGCGACAGAATAAGCTTCCTCGCCGCTGGAACATCCCGGAACCCATATCCTTACATCCTGACCTTTTGTCCTGTTTTTAAGAATTGCCGGCAAAACCTGTTTTTTGAGCGCATCAAAAACTTTCGGGTCGCGGAAAAAGCTGGTAACGTTTATCAGCAGGTCTTCATAAAGCTTTTCCACCTCGTCCTTATTCTCGCGCAGGAACTTTATGTAGCCCTTTAGATTTTCCAGTTTCATTAAAACCATCCGCCGCGATACGCGCCTGCTAATGGTGGGGGTTTTATAATGAGTGAAGTCCAGCCGCTTGGCCGAACGCAATATATCAAAAATACTTTCAAGCCCTTTATCTTTCGTTATGATTGATTTATCTGTTTTAACAGGCCCGGCAGACGATATAAGGGGATGTTTTGCTATACGCTCCAGCTCACGGGCAATCTTTTTGGGCGAAAGCACAAAATCCACACATCCGGCAGCAATCGCGCTTTGCGGCATACCATCATATTTAGCGGATTTTTCGTCCTGAGCAAAAGTAATACCCCCTTCGGCCTTTATGGCCTCGGCTCCCAGCGTCCCGTCTGTTGCTGTTCCTGAAAGAATAACTCCGATAGCCCTGTTCCCCTGCTCTTCCGCAAGCGAACAGAAAAAATAGTCTATGGGCATATGCTTAAAATTTCTGTCATTCCTTTTGCTAAGTATTAATTTCCCGCTTGCGATAGAAATATTAGTGTCCGGCGGTTTTATATAGACATGGTTGACTTCTATGGGCATCCCGCTCTTTGCTTCACTTACCGGCATTTTTGTTAATCTGGCGAGCAGTTCCGTCAGCATGCTTTTATGTCCCGGGGCCAAATGCATTATAAATACAAATGCCATTCCCGGTTTAGCTGACAGATTCTTGAGTAATTCCTGATATGCTTCAAGACCGCCGGCGGAAGCCCCGATACCGACAATTGGAAAAGATGTTGTTTTGGGAACCGCAGGCATAATCTTTTTCTTTTTTGGCGTTACTCCTATTTTTTTCTGCATATTACCCCCAAAATAGAAAACCAAAGGCCTGTATTTCTACAGGACTTGGGTTGCCTCAGGAAAAGTCCTGTTTTCCCTTGTTCTTGAACTCGGTGATGTCGCGACCTTCAGGAATCAGAAATATCACTTTCCCTGTTTCGTCCTTCACCGGCTTGAGAGAAAAATCAACATAGTGCAACATCCCGTCTTTAGCAACATGCGTTGCCTCAAAACGGATAAATTCTCCGCGGGCCGCTTTTCCCACGGCTTGTCGCAATTTTTCCTGAAGCTCCGGCGAATGGGACCACCATGGGCCCAGCCAGAAGGGTTTATTTAAAACACTCGATGCCTCGATATCACTGAATTTCAAGAGCGCCCTGTTTGCTTCTATCAAAATTCCATCGATAGTCATCAAACCGATGAACTGGAAGGTTTGATCAAAAATAGTATGAATCTTCCGCTCGCTCTCCCGCAGCGCCTCCTCCGCCTTCTTGCTCTCGGTGACGTCGCGGAATATCCCCAGCAGATATTTGGTTTGGTCGATCATCACCGTGCCTGCGTTTATGCTCACGGATATTACCTGGCCGTCCTTCCTTACGCACTGCAGGTCTTTTGCGGTTATCTTGGCCCCGGAGGTCTGGGCCTCGAACTCGGCAATCACCTGCTCGAGCGACTCTTTCGGGTGGATGTTAGCCACGCCCATCTGTGTAAGTTCCTCCTCGCTGTAACCCAGCATCCTGCATATCGCCGGGTTGGCGTACCTGAACTTCTTTGTCGTGGCATCGGCTATGAGCATCCCGTCAATGTTCGCCTTAAACAGATTCTCGTATCGCTCCTCGCTCTCCCGCAGCGTCTTCTCGGCCTTGATGCGCTCAGCGATTTTCCCTAATCGCTCGCCAATCGCATCTATCAAATCACGCTTCTCCCCAGGAAACGGTCCTTCATCGGATTGAGGTCTTTCTTTCATATAGCAGACTTCTACCGTTCCAACCTTTTGTCCCTGAAGCGTAATATCAGCCGACTGTGTCCACTTGCTCGTCTTGAAGTTGTCTGTCTTGTACTCCCTGCCCTCAAAGACTATTCTCGCGCAAGCAATACCTGGGTATTGCCATCCGGCAGGAATGAGACAGACCGTCTTCTCAAGTATATCCTCCAATGAGATTCCAGGTGTTTCGACGAGTTTGGATATTCCATAGAGGCAATTTAGCTCCTTCATGCGCTCATTGATATCGTGCGTAAGCTTCAGCGATTGCATTTGTATCTTCTTTCGATGCAGCGCATATACGATTGTTCGCACGAGCACGACGTCCAGCGGAAGGTCCTTGACCAGATAATCAGTTGCGCCGTCCTCTAACGCCGAGAAACCGGTTTGTTCATCTTCCAGTTCGGTGAGCACCACAACAGGTATGTCAGGCGCAGCTTTCACAGTTTGTCGAACTGTCTCGATTCCACTGCTGTCAGGAAGCGAAAGGTCGAGCAATACGGCATCGTATTTCTTTTCGGCGAGGTTTCTAATAGCTTCTGACAGAGTTACGACTGACTCAACAGCAAATCCAACGGGCGATGAGCAAGTCCTTAAAATCCGCTCCACGGATATCCTGTCTGTTGCTTCATCTTCGACCAGCAAGACCTTCAGTAAACGCTTGTCCAGTGAGGTCTCTGTTCTTTTGTCTGTTGCTGCTTTCATATCGCAGTTCCCTTAAAGGGCGATAGATGCTTATTTTCTCGCAGTAACCGTAGCTTCGCTTTTTTTGTCTGGCCAGACTGTCTGGTGAAACACTCCATTAATATAGGCCAGAAGGACATCAGGATTGAAAGGTTTTACGAAGAACTCCATGGCTCCGGCTGCGAGGCAGGACTTTTTTAGCGATGGGTCTTTGCCGGTAACTATGATGACCGGTATAAGGGTGGTACGGTCTGAACTTGCGAGTCGATTCAACACGGTAAGACCGTCTCCCTTGGGCAGACCGATATCGAGGAGAATAATGTCAGGGTGCGTGGTCTTAGCAACCGTAATGGCCTCGACGGCGTCCGACGCTGCTACCACGCCATAACCGTATGCTTTGAGATATACGCTGGTTATGTGCACAAAGTCCCTATCGTCGTCCACAACAAGTACTCTTTTTGGATCCATACTTATACCCCCTAACTTATACCCCTTATTTCAAACATACTTCAGTTTACCGAATCGTTTCTATGTTCCCTTAAAGGCCGATAGATGCTTGTTTTTTCACAGTAGCCGTAGCTTCGCTTTTTTCGTTTTCACTCGTTTCCTCACGCTTAGGCAAGGTGAAGTAGAACGTGCTGCCCCTGCCCAGTTCCGACTCGAGCCAGACGCTGCCGCCATACATTTCGACAATCCTCTTCACCGTCGCAAGACCAATTCCCGTCCCCACGCCTTTATCGGGTGGCACTAATGTCTTAAACAACTCAAAGACCTTGTCAAAGTGCTTCTTTTCAATCCCCGGGCCGTTATCCTTCACACTAAACTTCCAGAAGAACTCTTCTTCGACGCAACCTACTCTTATTCTGCCATGGGATTTGTCTATGTATTTGACGGCATTGCCCAAAAGATTCTGGAATACCTGAGCCATGCGAGTTTCGTTGCATTCATAAACAGGCAACTGATTTTCAATAGTAATCGTAACGTTCTCTGGAGAGTTGATCATTTCTGTGACACTATTGACCAGTTCGCCTAAATCGACCAGGCTCTTATCTTCGTCTTTGTCTTCGACACTCGAATATTCGAGTATCTTGTCTATAAAGTAATACATTCGGTCCACTCTCTCTGCAATCTGCTGGACGTGCTTCCTCTCATCCGGCGTGAGTCTGTTGGCACAATCCCTGGATATCCACTCCGTGAGGCGTCTGATTCCACGTAACGGACTCTTCAAGTCGTGCGAAACGACGTGTGCGAAATCGTGCAACTTTTGGTTGGCCTCTTCTAACCTCCTGTTCAGGTTTTTCAGCTCGCTTTCAGTTCGAGCCTTGTAAAGCGCCACCTCAATGGCGGCCTTTAGTTCCCCCAATTCCACGGGCTTTACGATATAACCAAATGGCTCTGTGGTTTTGGCATGCCTCACGATGAAATTATCTGTGTGGCCAGTCAGGTAAATGACAGCAGTATCGAAGTCCGAGCGTATCTGCTCAGCAGCTTGGATGCCATCGAACTGTTCCTCGAGCGCGATGTCCATCAAAACCAGGTCTGGTCTGTTCGTTCGCACTATGTTTAAAGCGTCGCAGGCGCTCAAAGCAGTAACAACGTCATACCCAAGTTTCTTTAACCCAAGTGCTGTTATGGCGCAAAACTCGGCCTCATCATCTACAAGAAGTATCTTCGGCCTTGCATTTTGTTGTGAATCCTTCATCGAATAGCTCCTTAACCCGGTTTTCAGTCAATTAGACATCCTCTGCTTTGGTTTTTTGCTTACGGTTTGAAGCGAAGATATCGCTAATCTTTTCAAGCAAAAGAGATGGGTCGAACGGCTTCGCTACGTAATCTGCAATGTCATAAACGGCAGCGTCAGCTATATCAAATTTTTCGTAGTGCCCAGTTACTATTATTACCGGGATATGTCTTGCCTTTGGCTGTTTCCTCAGTTCTTCGAGCATTTCCCAGCCGTTCATAACCGGCATCTGTGTATCGCATAGGATGAGGTCGGGTTTCTCGCTCGTTGTCTTCTCAAGCCCTTCTTCTCCATTTGCGGCGGTTAGAACCTCGTAGCCCGCGTGCCGGAGGAAGTGTGTGATGACCATGATCATGTCCGGTTCATCTTCGACGACCAGCACTTTCGCAAGGTTCTCCTTGCTTTTTCGTTTCCGATTCCACATAACAATTCCTCAACGCCCTGAGAGTATTAAACTCGTCGGTCAGCAGTCCGGCGAGCAACTCTTCTGATGTGCCCGCCGGCGCCCCGGCTTGCACGGACAGGCAATTACCAGCAACAACTTGCTTCTACCGGCCGACCAAGCTCTTCACGGATGCACTCCAGCAAAGTGTCCATATTCACCGGCTTGAGGTAGAATTCCACCGCACCGGTGGCAAACGCCTCTGCTTTGGCCCTTGTCTCCATACCCGTTACCACGATAACAGGTATCATATTTTTGGGATTCGCGGCATTCAGCCGCCTCAAAACGTTCAGCCCGTCCCCTCCGGGCATAGCGACGTCCAGAATTATCAGGTCAGGCTTCTTCGTTTGAACCGCCTTGAGGGCTTCGGCCACATCCGAGGCCGAAATGACGCTGTATCCGTGCCCCTCCAAGTGGGCGCCCATAATTCGCACTAAATCCGCATTGTCATCGACAATAAGTATCTTTATTATAGGCATAATCGCATCTCCTGCTGTTAGATTATCCAACTAATCATTGCCCTCCTGAAAGACAGACATTCCGAGAAACCGCCAAATCACCTGTTGACTCCCGCGTAGTAACTCAGCTCAACAGGTCCGACTTTTTAAAACCCCCATACGTTGACAAAATCAACATTAAAGATATACCCGATATGGAATACTTCGGCGGCCAAATCGACCTTGTTTAGCCCAACCGCCTGCCTTTATACCTGCTCTCGACGGACGAATCCGGGATTGTGGTATGCCTTGTCGTCGAAAATCGCTGTTATTAGCCCAATACTAGCATAAAGACCGCTAATCTACCCGCCAGCCCTCACGACACAGACCAAAAAGTCATAACATCAATTTGTTTCAGGTACTTTCAACAGGTCCTATAACATGACAACCGGTGATTCCAGCCCACCAGCACACAGTCAGCCGTTTCGATATTTGAAAGTAAAGCAGCTCACGAATCAGCCGAAGGACGTGCCATCTGTCTTTCTTGGGCGGCATGAACAGTTCTATGTGGCAATCTGTTATTTCCCACCGGATGGAGGCGTCTGGATTGTCTCGCTGACCAGCCAGGTCCGGGCCATGGATAGGGCGCACAACCTTCATCAGTTAGACAAGGAACTCTCCTTCTACGCCGACGATGCGCGGTTCGAGATGCAAGGCCGTAAAACGGTGCAGGGCAAGGATGAGCTGCGCAAAATCTTCATGGTGGATGTCCTTCTTAACAACAGCCTCGCTTTCAGCGACATCTCGATTGTGGGCAACACTGTCGTCTGCAAGGTTGAGGAGAAGAATGACATGTGGCGGGCCCTCGGGGTGGAGAAGGTTTACGAGCGTACCAAGATAGTATTTAAAAATGGTTTTATTCAGGAAGTCAGAGCGACCAAGTCTGCGCAGTCTGAGTCTGCTGCGGGATTGGACAAGGCCGACCAAGCGTTTTCCGCATGGGCGGACAAGAACCGCCCTGAGGAAGTTGCCAGGTTGCTCGGCGGCAAGCCGTTCGATGGGTGGCTGACGCCGGAGAACGCCCTTGGCTTTTTGAAACTTGCACGTGAATGGAAGAAACTGGAGCGCATACAATAATCCTTCTAATCAAGTAGTGTGTTACGTCTTTAAATTGGTTTGTTCGGATGCGCCTTGATATAGGCAATCAATTCTCCCCGTACTATAAAAAATTCATCCAACGCTAAGTATTTAGGAATGCCGATCTTAATCGTACTGAGTTGGAAGACAATTATGTGTCTGAGGTCAGCGAAAGTGGCACAGGTCAAGGATTAGGGCCCGCCATTGTAGCGTTTATTGCATACAACTGTACTACAACCTGAGGGCTTGTTATCCTCTAAGTTCGCAAAAATTCATGTTCTATAAGTGTCGTTATATCAGTGAGTTATAAAAAATAAAAAAATGGCAAACATTTTATATATCCGGATGTCGCCACTTGAAAAGGGCGAAAACCTGATAAAACTTGACATTGAACCTATTGAAAAAAGTTGAGATTCGAAACGCTGAGAGGTTAACATAAGTTAACATTTGCAAAACAAAACCTGAGTGTCGCCAGTTAAAAAGCTTAGCACAGGTGGTTTACATAGATTCGCTTGATTCGGCTATGCTTTTTAAGCGCAAAAGTCAGCGAAAAAGACATAAAACAAGGGGGAAAACAGCCCAAAAGTGAATCAAAGTAGCGGAAAGACACATAAAACACCTATCGTTTTTAGCTGAAAAACGAGCTTTTGTTGAGTTTTGACAAGATTTAGGAATAAAGTTAGGCCTACCTGGACCCCTGCGGCCCCCCATAACAGTGGCGATGACAGAACATTTCCTTAATTGAGAGCTTATCTACTTGGCTCTGAACTAAAAAGAATTCTTTTGGTTAGGTCGGGGGGTAGGGGGGAAAGAGGCGGGTAAAAGGCCGTGGGTATATTATATAGCTGACCCGGCTGTCTGTAGGGCAGCGTAGGGAATATCTTTAACTATTGTTAGCAATGCAATAACAAGATGAATGTCGCCAGTTAAAAACGCGCGTGTGCGCGTATAAGCGTCGGAAAACTCGTTTTTAACGTAAAAACTGGATTTTCTTGCATATAAAAAAAGAGCGAGAACCGGTATGGTCGAAGTTTTTGGAGTCCATAAAAAATAGCCGTCCCCGCAAAAGAGCGGCGTATACACCACGCCCTAAATAGGAGCGGGGCTAAGCACCCTGTATGTCCCCCGCAAAAGAGTGGTGTATACACCGGCCTCCAGAAGATTAAGTGCTGCGGATGCCCTGTATGTCCCCCGCAAAAGAGTGGCGTATACACCAATACAAAAGGTCGATTGTTGTTCGGTATCCCTGTATGTCCCCCGCAAAAGAGTGGCGTATACACCGGAAGCCGTGAGAGTCAGAGACGCCATATACCTGTATGTCCCCCGCAAAAGAGTGGCGTATACACCCTGAATTGTCAACTTCGCATCTTCAGCAACCTGTATGTCCCCCGCAAAAGAGTGGCGTATACACCACGAAATTGATGTAGCCCTTTTCCTTTAGACCTGTATGTCCCCCGCAAAAGAGTGGCGTATACACCGCGGGCAGCGGCACTTGACCATAATCACCTCCTGTATGTCCCCCGCAAAAGAGTGGCGTATACACCAACCAAGCCAAGGTTCTACGACGAGATAATCCTGTATGTCCCCCGCAAAAGAGTGGCGTATACACCAATGAATGAAGGGGAAGGCTTAATCATAACCCTGTATGTCCCCCGCAAAAGAGTGGCGTATACACCGACCCGTCGAATTTGCCCCGCCTATTCACTCCTGTATGTCCCCCGCAAAAGAGTGGCGTATACACCGCAAGATTAAGCGCTTCCTGGACGATTCCGCCTGTATGTCCCCCGCAAAAGAGTGGCGTATACACCTAAATGACGAAAAAGAGCAGCCAAAACAGTCCTGTATGTCCCCCGCAAAAGAGTGGCGTATACACCGATCCTGTTCGTTTTCCGGTTCGATGGCCTCCTGTATGTCCCCCGCAAAAGAGTGGCGTATACACCTCATGGTGACAAACTCACTCTTAATAATCCCCTGTATGTCCCCCGCAAAAGAGTGGCGTATACACCCGGACACTGTGTCCGTAATGCAACATCATTCCTGTATGTCCCCCGCAAAAGAGTGGCGTATACACCTCAGTGATGAATCACTCGCTTCAATCGTTCCTGTATGTCCCCCGCAAAAGAGTGGCGTATACACCACAGGCATCACATTCTCCCTTCCATCCGCAGCCTGTATGTCCCCCGCAAAAGAGTGGCGTATACACCACCACAGGCGATGGCATCGAAAGAGCCATACCTGTATGTCCCCCGCAAAAGAGTGGCGTATACACCGCAGATGAAAAATGCCTGGGGGGACCTCAACCTGTATGTCCCCCGCAAAAGAGTGGCGTATACACCTACGTCGCCGCCGGTCTGATTAAGCGTTGTCCTGTATGTCCCCCGCAAAAGAGTGGCGTATACACCGAGTCGTATTAGATAAACAAACTGGTTCACCCTGTATGTCCCCCGCAAAAGAGTGGCGTATACACCCTCTCGAAGATGTTATGAATATGCCGTTTGCCTGTATGTCCCCCGCAAAAGAGTGGCGTATACACCTTATATTTCTTAATTGCTTGCTGACAAGGACGATACGGTCAATTCACCCAGTAAAAAATTGCGGATGACTTGGTGAGCGGTCGCAAAGGGAAGCAATTTTCCACTTATATGCGCCTTCTCAACCTTCAGCCGGAACAGGCCCGGCTTCAGTCGCCTGCCTGAGATTGCCCGCACAAGGCGGACTATCAGTACAATGGTGACGACCTCAATTATCATTATATTGTCAAAGAACATCGGACTTAATTCCCTGCTTTTGGCATTGTAATCGAATCTTATCTTCGATGTCAATAGTGGCAATATTTTGAGCGGCGTTATAGTCCGGGTCTGCCTCATATTTGCAGTTTGGGTCTGAGCAAACGAATCTGGTTGTCATACCTTCCGGTTTGTTTTTATCTCGGTATTGCCTTGTGAAATCGGTGTTTATTAAACCGCATTTACTGCATCTTTTCGAGGTATAAGCAGGATTTATTTTCTTTACCGCTATATCGGCCTCTTTGGCTTTGTATTCTATAAACTGCTGCAACTTGAAGTATCGCCATCTGGTGCCGAGGAATGTTCCGCGAAGCTGGTCTTTGAGACTGTCGAGATTCTCCATCTGGATAGTTCCAGCATTTTGGCTTTCGGCAAAGGCGACGACGGTAGATGAAAGTTGGTGATTGAGTGTTGTATAGGCATTATCAATACGAGAACGTAGCTTTTCAGTAGGCAGGAGAATGCGTTTTACGCCGTGACCGGAACGGGCGGTCGGTGCGGATAAAGTGCGTGAGCCGCCACGCTGGATTACTCTCCTTCGGGCGATTATCTGTGCCTGTAACAAACGGATATGGTTGGCAATAGGTTTGAAATGTTTATATCCAAGTCTTGCGTGGCCATTGTTGATTGCTGCATAAAGAGGGACAGAAAAACCAAGGTCAACGCCAACTACAATATCCGGATTAAGCTTGGCAGGACGGAGCGGTAATTCGTAGGTGACATAGAGCCACCATTTTTTTGTGAAAGAATCCTGTTTAATTTCAAAAGCCCGTTGCCTGTATCCTTCCGGTGAATTCTCTGTATTGTCGAGCAAACGGTCGAGAATGTCTTGCTGACCCGGGCCGAGGTCGAACCGTTGTAGAAGCACTTTTGGATATGGTCGTTTGCAAATCATTAGTTCCAGTTCAACGTCACCATTGGGAGACCTTTGCATTCGACGGTGGGCGGGCTTATCACAACGGATGGGAATAGGCATATCCGCTCTGAATGTAGGCAACGATACTTTGCCTCGGACAACGTCTCGCCATTTTGTCGGATTAGTCAACGCTCTTATTTTGTATTGGGACAAAGCAGAAGCTACATAATCGGGGATAGCCCCTTTTGGAGAATAGCGACCAAGCTCCTGTTCGTTTGTTTTTTCCTCAAGAAGCATATTTCGGAGACGCTGATTCAATTTACCTATGGAATCGGGCTTAAAGTTAGCAATACTTTTAGTTCTGAAAAGGTGAAAGTTTAGATATGCTTCACTGACAGCAAGATTCGCCAGGCGAAAAACCCTGTAACGGACATCCCGCAACATCTTGCCAAGCTCGTCCCAAGACATACCATCTACGGGCTTGATAATACGAAGCTTCAATACCTTATGAGTAGTGCTTTTTTTGTCTGGCATTAGATAATCCCCTTGCCTTTAATTCATTGTAAAACTGGGCTTTCAATTATGCAAACAGATATTGTCAACTTTGCTGTGTGACGTTATGCTTTAAAGAAACAATCGGGACGACCGGCCAGCTACCGGCCAAGCGGTCTGGACGAGGGTAGGATTTATCACCTGTCTTGCCTGCCCTTGCCCAGACCGACCCGAAAAAAGACAGGTATAAAGAATGGATATTGAACGACTTCGCCGAATACTCAAAGAACTCAATCCAATCTTCTGGAACGCTAAGACAGACAGTAAATATGAGGGGAAGACCCTTATTGAGTCCGCTTATGGCCGTTATATAAGCGCTCTGGCCGATTTTGAACCTGACCAGGACTTTTCTTCCTATCCGAAATCAGGTCACCATCGCAAACAGATAGTTTACGACCGAAATCCTAAGAAAATACGTTTCGATAAGCTTTTTCAAGAGCTTAAGGAATGTTTGACCCCTTACGATAAGGTTTACGATGTATTACGAAAAGAATTTCCAAGCCCGTTTGCAGAGCAAGTTCTTCTAACATACGAAAATCTCATAAGAAACTTTGATAACATTCCGCTCAAAGCCGTCAAGGATTGGGATACTCTTGTGGTTTGTATGTCCCACAAGGACTTCTGGGCCGACACTATAAAAATAAGATTAGACAAACAAACCCAGGCCGCGATGAACTCTTATCAGCAATTCCTAAAAGACAAATGCTCTGAAATCGAAGACCTTGACCCCCTTTCGCCTGAAACCAAAGACATTTTCATACGGCATATTGACGCATATTTCGAGTGGCATAATAACAACCCTGAAGAAGCACTGCATATCAACGATGTCCCTGTTAAAGAAGACCTGAATCTGCTACAAGATAGTGTAAAGCGAGGACGCGATGAGAGAGAAATGCTGCTACGTTCGTATTTTGTCCTTGCTGTTTTATATGATGGTAATGCTCAATCCCGAAGACGACCAACGATATATTTTGATTGGGAATATAATGAGCAGGACACAATCGCCAATAATTTTGGGTTCTCTGAATGGGAGGATATTAAAAGAGCCGGCGGAGAGTTGAATGAGCAAATCTGGCGAGATGAGATTAGCTACTGCCTTAAGCGCGTTAAGAAAGACCTGCAAAGACAACAAACAATGGAACAGCGATTAGCAGTTGAGATTATCGACACTCTGACGGAGTGGGCAAGCGTTGGCGCGGATAACTGGGAGGATAAGCTGCCAAAGGAATATCGCCCTAACCATTGCCTGGAATATCGCCTGAGCATACACAACAAGCTGGGGATAAATCCGATTTTAGAAAAGTTAATGCTTGAGGGTAAAGGCGACGCTGCAAAAATGCTTGAGCAGTATCGGGATATACTCGATAAGGCCGTAAATACTATTGTCGAAAACCTTGACCCTACCAGTCTTATGCACCTGCCTAATACGGAATTGTATATGCGCGCGAAAAAGCTGTCGTATGCTTTGGAACGTGCATTGCCGTATTTAGGGCCGAGCACACAACCTCAAGAATTGCAAAATAAACAAGGGACAGAAATGCAGAAGACCTCAATCAATATGTCTGGTGATAATCTCCAACCCGACAAGGTACTTCTATCGCATATAGCAACTGGTGTTGATGAGTTGGTGAGGAATCCAGAAAACCTCCAAACAGTTCGAGAAAAGATACGCCCATTTGCCCAAAGGTGGGTGCAGCACAACAGCGATACCGAGAACGCAGAAAAAAAGCGAAATGAGCATTGGCAGAAGGTCAAAAACAATCCAGCGTGGCAGGACAAAGAAGCGGGGCCGCCCGAAAAGGATTGGGAATGGGAAAGGTTTTATTTGGGTGATTTGGGTTTTGATGTCGGGCCAACATACGAAATGCCTGCGAGATATGCACCTGCTGTTATGGCCAAACTTGAGGATTACATAGAAGCAAACAAGCAAAAATTACAGCGCTCCAGTCCTGCGACAATGGAATATCAGCGACTTGAGAAGACCGTCGTAGAGCAAGAACAAAACTTGGCTGACATTCGCACTCGGTTTGATAAGTTGCCTGATAAAAACGAAGGATGGATAAGCACTGCTGTTCCCCTCGATAGACCTGTTCAGGGGACCTGGGTGCAATTTTTGTGGTTCAGATATACAGATTTGAGCGACGAAGAAGTTTTCGGTTGCTTGAGGCCGCGACGGAAACAGATACAACCAAATCCTATCGACGCACTTATACCGGAGAAAGAGACAGAAAAACTACTGCCACCCGTTAATCGAGAGCGGGAGTATGAAAGATACTACGTCGTTTTGACTTCGATTCACGACAATATGCTGACCGGAGTCCAGAGTATAAGTAATGGTATATGGCCGAAGGAATTGGCTGAAGATGTATGGTTTCGTTTCACGCGTGGGCAGCCCTATGGCCCAGACAGGGGTTTTATTAAGGCCGCTATAAATCGTATTAAAGACGAACTTGTCGGCGAGCAGAAAAAAGAGGAGGAGCAGCCACAGGCAACAATGAGTAAAGCTGCCCGTGCTTTGGCTGTCTTACACGACCACCCTGACTGGGCGAACAAGCAAATAGCAGATGCAATAGGTGCAAATGAGAAGTCCCTGCCCCGAATGAAGGGCTTTAGCAAAGCCAGAGAAATTCTAAAAACCGGAAAGTCGGATTATCCGAATGGCAGTAAATATCCTGATTCTGAAACGGGACAGGACAATTTAGAATCGTGGGACAATCAGTAACACGCGGGTAACACGTTACCTTTTGTGTTACTATATAAAGCCGTAAACCTTCCTAAAATCACAACTTATCAGTTCTCTTACGTTACCCCTATGTTACCTGCGCCCATTGATATATGGGCAAAGAGACATATACAGAACGCGATTTTGCTGATAGTCGCGTAGCTTGGTTCGTCTGTTTGGAACGAGCAAAGGCAGACAACAACTTTGAACAAGCGGCTATGGCAAAACGAGAGCTTGAGCGGTTGGGTGTTAAAGTCCGGTATCGAAAGCGAGCAGGACAAAGGGGGCGTCAGTGAGTGAGATACAGACCATCGAGCCGCTTTTATTGTCTGCTGCCAAGGCCGCACATCTGCTTGGCATTTTCCGTGCTCATTTTTACTCAATGCACTCAAGCGGAACACTTGGGCCGCAGCCGATGCGATTAGGGGGGCGCGTCCTCTGGTCAATTGATGAACTGAAAAGGTGGGTTGATGCGGATTGCCCGCAACGACAAAAATGGGTTCAAATTAGGAGAACTAACAATGTCTGAAAAAGAGAAGGCCAGTGCGTCAACACTGGCCGAAAGAAACATCGAACAGGAAAAATCATACCACAAGGGGGACTATCGGTCAAGTCCGAATTTAAAAGAAATTCTTGGTGTGTTGTTATTGCTTCTGGCCGCTGGACATTCAGAGCCAGACGGCTGGAGATTGTTTGAGGTTCTGCTTGGGCAGTATTGCGAGATTAAACAGACAATGGGGGCTTCGTTATGACAGACGAACGAGCAGATAAAATCATGGAACGGCTGGGAAATATCCCGCGTGCATACAAGGCAACATACGAAAGAGCGGTCAAGGGCAAGAGCTTGCGAGCCGCCATAAACTCTTTCTGTCTTGAGTGTGTTTGCTGGAGTATCGAGGAAATTCGCAACTGTTCAGACCTTGCCTGCCCCCTTTATGCAGTTAGACCGTATCAGGAAAGCTCACAGAATGGCCGTGATGGGCATTTTACGGACTGTGCGAAGCCAAACGGTCTTTGATAATAGCCCAAACACGTATGGAAACCAAAAACGAAAATCTGGTGCTAAAACAGGCCCTGGCGTACTATCAGCGGGGATGGTGTGTTATCCCGATACCGCACGGTCAAAAGGTCGCACGTATACGGTGGAAACAATATCAGGTCAAACGCCCAACTGAAGAACAGGTGCTAAAGTTGTTTGGGGGTAATCACGGCAATATCGCTGTGGTGTTGGGTAGTGTGTCCGGGGGGCTTGCCTGTCGGGATTTTGATACAGAGGAGGGATACCTGCAATGGGCGAATGAACATCCGGACTTGGCTGGTAAATTACCTACAGTAAAGACCGCGAGAGGGTGTCACGTTTATTTTCTGGCGGATATTGGTAGTGTCCAGCACTTTGACGACGGCGAACTACGCGGTAGTGGGGGATATTGTATGCTGCCCCCGTCTGTTCACCCAGACGGTGTGATTTATCAATGGTTGATTGAGCCAAACAGTGAAAATCTGCTTTCTCTCGTTCCTGAACAGGCCGGTCTTTCACAAGAGAGCTGCAATATAAGCCGCCGAAGCCGAAGCCCCATAGGGCGAGGGCGCAGGCGAGGCGGCGTTACAGAGAAGACAGAGCATACAGAGAAAACACAGGAAAACTCAGGACATAGAGGGGAAGAAGAAAAAAAATTGATTATTTGTGTCAATGATTTTGGAAAGATTATCAAAAAAACCTTGCCGAATAAATATGGGACGCGGACTCGAAAAGTTTTTGACCTTACGCGTGCGTTGCGATCTTTACCGAAATATACTGGCATTGCCCCGAAGATTTTTGAGCCGGTCGTTAGAGAATGGCATAGGCGGGCACTGACGTATATCAGGACGAAGGAATTTGAGGAAACTTGGATTGATTTTTTGAAGGCGTGGACGAAAATCAAGTGGAAAGAAGGGGAAAGTCCTATGAGCGAAACGTTTGAAAAGGCAAAGAGGGCGTCTGTCCCTGGTTATGCTGCCAAGTATGACAATCCGAAACTGCGTCTGTTGGTGGTATGGTGTAAACTTCTCCAAGAACAGGTTGGAGGCAGCAGTTTTTTTCTGTCGGCACGGACAGCAGGTAAATTTCTGAATGTAAACCCGATGACAGCTAACCGTTGGCTATTTTTATTAGAGCGGGACGGGATTCTTGAGGTTATAGAAAAGGGTAAGTTGACCAGAACAGGCGGTATAGCAACACGGTTCAACTATGTCGCAAATAAAAATTTTTAAAATAATCTTGACTTGTGCTTGACATATTGGCAAGTATAGATAAAATAACAATATGATTCTTGAGAACATAGCAAAGGCAATGAAACAATCGGGCAAAAGCCGCTATCAGATAAGCAAGGATACTGGCATAGACCAAGCTATTCTTTGCCGGATTGCAAAAGGTAGCAGCGGTAGATTCAGTTGCAGCACAAAAACCGCAGACCTTTTGTGCAGGTATCTGGGGCTTGAATTAGCTTCAAAGAAAAGGAAAGGCAGGTAATTTATGAGGGTCTTCAAACCGACATATCGAGAAAAAGGTGGTGACATTAGAACAGTCAAAAAGTGGTGGGTTGAAACGAGAGACCACTTAGGAGTTGTTCGGCGATTCGCTGGATTCACCGACCAAAAGCAGACAGAGACACTTGGCCGACAGATTGACCAGCTTGTTGGCTGCAAGGCATCGGGCGAGCCGATAAGCTTGGCACTGTCTCGCTGGTTAGAAGGTGTCCCGGTTAAAATGCGTCAAAGATTCGCCGAAATCGGTTTTCTCGACGCAGAGCGAGCGAATGGTGGGAAACCCCTGAACGAACACCTTGCCGACTTTAAGCAATCACTGAGCGACAAGGGTGATACGCTGGCACAAGTTGATTTAGTTGTGGCAAGGGTGCGACGGGTATTCGAGGGCTGTAAGATTGTTGTATGGACTGATATATCAGCCGAACGAGTGCGGCACTATTTGAGCGACTTGCACAAGAAAGTGAGCAAGCGGACGGTAAATTTCTACCTGTCGGCGGCAAAGCACTTTTGCCGGTGGATGGTCAAACAGCGCAGAGCGAGCGAGTCACCTATTGAGCACCTTGATTGCGTGAGGGTGGGAGTGGCAGATATACGTCACGCTCGACGGGCGCTTGAGCCGGACGAGATGCGCCGGTTGTTAGAGACCACAACAGTAGAGCCGGTGCGTTTCGGTATTAGCGGGCCTGAACGAGCGATTATTTATCGGCTCGCAGCAGAGACGGGTTTGCGGCGGAATGAATTACGGTCTTTGAAGGTATCGTCTTTTGATTTTGGCTGTTGCACGGTTACGGTCGAGGCACAGAACACAAAGAATCGTAAAGAGGCGGTATTGCCGGTGCGACCGGATACAATGATGCAGTTAAGGAAATATCTGGCAGGCAGGTTGCCAAACGCGCAGGTGTTTACCGTGCCGGACAAGACCGCAAAGATGTTTAGGGCCGATTTAGAGGCCGCTGGTATCGCCTATGTTGACGAATCAGGGCGATATGCGGACTTTCACTCGCTCCGACACACCACAGGGACGTTATTGGCTGCTGCTGGTGTTCACCCAAAGGTTGCACAATCGCTTATGAGACACAGCGATATAAACCTGACGATGAGCAGATACACGCATACGCTTACGGGCCAAGAGGCCCAGGCGATTGCCAGCTTGCCGGACTTTTCGTTACCGAGCAAACAATCACAACGAGCAGTTGCAACAGGGACAAACAGAAGAAACTTGGCGGAAAACTTGGCGTCAACTGGTAGAAAACAACTGATTACATTAGACAGCATTAGACAGGCAACCCCTAATGGTGACAACACAACGGCGATATTGAACGAACAGCAGGGGGCAACCGCAGATTCTTTTCGGATTAGGAAACCGGCGCTCTATCCTACTGAGCTACGAGCGCAAATACATTCGTGCCAACGACCCCAATTATAGGTAAATCATCGATTTTTGAAAAACAAAAATCAAAAGTACCGCCTATATCCGGCTCGGCCGTATCTTATTGTCACCTCTTATATGTGTAATCCGCAGATAAGAACGCATTTTTGGTTCTGTTTAAGATATTCCGGTTAGCCCCGATAATAAGTTATTGGAAATGGCACCGTTAGAAGATAAAAGTCCGTTGAATGATGATGAATATACCTTGATGGATTCGAACGCCTACCGGGGCGGGTCGGTGTTGGCGGTCAGTTCACGCCCGCCGGCTGTAGACAGAATTCTCGAAGAATCGCTGATTCCCGGCGTTTGCGACGATGTTGCCCTGAGCAGAAGGGAGGCAGAGATACTGCGGCTCATAGTTGAGGGGCATACAAACAAACAGATAGCCCGGCGGCTGTCTCGTAGCGAAAGAACCGTTGAATACCATCGCAATCGCCTCATGCGAAAAATGGCTGCTCATAATGCAGCTCAGCTTGTAAAACGCGCTGTGATTATGGGGCTTGTTTAGCCGTTGCAGACGGACGAAAGTATTATAATCTCTTTGGGCCTTCGTAGTATACGGAGGTTCTGCCAAATCAGGTAGTTTCCGCAATATACCCAATGTAAGCATTTGACGAACAAAACTACAGGAGGAGAAACGACTTGCGCCTGGCCGGACGGGAGAATTTGCCTAATCGTTACACACCTCGACTGAAAGTGGGAGACGTGCATATGGCGAGTGAGGAAAAAATCAGGGAAATGATTAGAGACAGGGCGAAAGATGTCTCCTCAAGCTGTCTTGTGACATCGTGCCGGGTCTGGTTGCAGGTACGGGATGTTATGAGTGCCGAGGTTTCGACTATTGGTCCTGCCGAAACCATGGCGTCCGCGGCAAATCAAATGGCTGCGAATAACGTATCATCTCTGGTGGTTGTGGAAAAAGATGCTGTTGTAGGAATTATCACCGAAAAAGATTTTCTGGATAAAGTGATTTCTAACGGCAAATGCGCCGCTGAAGTTGCCGTGAGGGATGTTATGTCGTCTCCGGTAGTCAGCGTATCACCCGCTATCACGGTGCTGGAGGCTGGCCATATTGCTGAACAGAGGCACGTTAAACGGCTGCCTGTAATCGACGATACCGGGCTTGTGGGAATCGTTACGCAGACGGACCTGATTCGTGTGCTGACGTCTTATGGTATGTGGAGGGACGTTGCAGAGATAATGACCAAGAGCGTTGCGACCGTGCAGCGCGACGCGATGGTGGCCGAAGCGGCGTCAACGATGGCGGCCCGGGGAATATCCGGAATTGTTGTGATGCAGGCCGACAAGGTTGCGGGAATGTTGACCGAAAGGGACATCCTGAAGAGAGTCATCGCCACCGGCCGGGAGCCACATCGTGTGAAAGTAGAAGAGGTAATGTCCAGCCCCGTGGTGAGCGTTCTTCCTTATTTTTCCGTTTTTAGTGCAAGTCGAACGATGGAAAAAATGCACGTCCGCCGGCTTGTCGTTGAAGACAACAGATGGTTGTGCGGTGTCGTGACCCAGACCGACATATTCAGGGCGGTCGAGGACAGGTGGCGCCGGGAAGAAGAAAAGAACCTTAAATCCCTGGAGGAATCGGATACCTGCGTCTATACCCTCGATCTGGATTTACGAACTACCTATGTCAACCCTGCATTTATGCGTCTGCTCGAGATTTCCGACCCAGCCGAAGTGGTCGGGAAACTATTTTTGCCTGAGCAGTTTTGGTTCGACCCGCGGGAACGAAAACGTTTTCTCAAAGACCACAGGAAGGACACTTTTCAAATCAGCGATTTAACGCTGAAGGCCACCAGCGGCAGGAGAGTGGATATTACCGTGTATTCCAGTGTCACCAGAAATGCGCACAACCAGATTGACGGCAGCCAGGGTGTGGTTCATGACATAACCGGCAAGAAAGAGCTCATAGCGATAAAGGAAGCTCAGAAAGCACTTGCCGCCAGCGAAGAGCGTTATCGCCGAATTACCGAGGCCGTTACCGATTACGTTTATACAGTTCGTTTCGAGTCTGGCCGGCCCGTCGAAACTGTACACGGCCAGGCAAGCGTTGCGGTAACTGGTTATACGCCGGAGGAACTCAAGGCAAACCCGACATTATGGCTGAATATGGTGCATCCGGAGGACTTGGAGGTGGTGCGGGAGCAGCTTTCCAGGTGCATCTGCGGTCAGGATGTCAAACCGATTGAGCATCGCATCATCCGAAAGGACGGCAATATCCGCTGGATTAGAAGGACACTCGTGCCCAGTTTTGATTCTCAGGCCAGACTGCTTAGTTATGATGGTTTGCTGCAGGACATCACCGAACTTAAGATAGCTGAGCAGGTCCAGTTACAATTGCTTGCAGAGCTTGAGCTGGCAACCGAGGAGTTGAGGGATTTTGCCTATGTTGCATCGCACGACCTGAAAGCACCGTTGAGGGGTATAAATGCGCTGGCGGGATGGTTATCCAGTGACTATGGCGATAAGCTCGGTGACGAGGGCAAGGAGCATATAAAATTACTGATGGCACGAGTCAAGCGGATGTACAATCTTATCGACGGCGTTCTGCAATATTCACACATCGCACGCAAGGAGAAAAACGTTACGGTCGATTTAAATGAAGTCATATCCGAAGTGCTCACAGAGCTTGATATGCCGGACAATATTGAAATTGTCATCGAACGACAATTACCGATTGTTGTTTGCGGCAGAAACAGTGTAAAACAGGTTTTTTACAATCTGCTTAACAACGCCGTCAATTTTATGAACAGGCCCGACGGCAAAATAGTCATTAGCTGGACCGACGAGCACAGCTACTGGAAATTCAGCGTAGTTGACAACGGTCCGGGTATAGAAGAGAAACACTTCGATAAAATCTTCAAGATTCTCCAGACCCTCTCACCGCGGGATACGATTGAGAGTACCGGCGTTGGATTGACGATAGCCAAAAAGATAGTGGAGTTTTACGGCGGCAGGATATGGGTGCAGTCAATGCTCGATAAGGGCAGCACTTTCTTGTTTACGCTTCCCAAGGAGCGCAGGCCAGGCGCCAATTCCAGGATGTCGGCAACCGTCGTTGCCGGCTAATGACGCCTGTTGCAACTCTTGGCGGCAATTGTTTGACTTGTCGGCGGTGCCTGGTATGAATCGTCGATTTTCACCTCCGGCTTTTTGCAAAGGAGAGATATCAATGAAGCAAAAGAGAAATCTACTTGCAATCAGTATCTGCGGTGCAGCCGGTCTCATAGTGGCGTGGTTTGCGACTGCGATTCCCGGCAAGGAAAGCACCTATGAGGTTGAGCCGTGGATAACTGTGCCTGAATACAGGACGGATGCAGCACGTGCCATTGACGCATATGAACGTCTGATGGAACGTCATATGGACCTGACAGGAAAATGCCTGTTGCAGTTTGGCGGCGATTGTCAGACCATAATGCAAAAACTCGATGGGCTTGATTCACGGCTTAGTGAGGTCTCGGCGAGATTAACCAGAATAGAAGAATCGCTGGGAATCGAACCGTATGCCGGTCCTGCGTCGTTAGTTGGGCCTGCAGAACCCAACGATTCCCGGCAGCCAAAATAGTAGGGTGCGGTGCCCCTTATACTCTCGCTTCAGAATTTTATCGGGGCTCAAATCAGGCAGGCAACTATCGACCTCAAAAAGCTATCCGTAGGTCCTGCCGGCTTCGTCCACATAGACAGTTCCCTTAGCCCCCTTTATAATCTTCATCGCCTTGGGTACCTCCTCCAGCTTCGGCACCTTAAACAGCTTACGACATCCCTTGCATCTTATTCTTCTGTCGGCTGCGCTGGCGTCGAGCAGCCAGCAATAACCACATAAAGGACATTGTGCAATAATGTGCATTGGTTTGTCTTTCAGCCTCACCAATCTCTCTGGCTTTCAAGTTGGCTTTGGGGCCTTACCCATAGTCCACAAAGGCACCTTTAATTTAAATGCCCCGATTCTTTTTGTCCTATAAAATTCCAGTTGCATTTCAACTGCGGTCTGTGAGCAACGAACCAACCGTGTTAGATGACCTGTAACCGTGATTATACTTGATTTGGCTCAGCAAGTTAGCTAAAATAGGTTCAAACAAGGGGGTTCGACTATATGCCGGAGACCATTCCATGCACGGTTGTCAGGACTATGCGGTTCTGCAGAGTTAAAAGTCCGTATTGGCATGTTTCGTCGGACTTACCTCGTGGTTCTATTAGAACACGGTGTGAAGTGCTGTTGTTGATGTATAAACCCGTAAATGGTTCTGCAAAGATATTTACTAATCCGGGGCAGGAAAGCGGAATACTTGATTGCTGTGCCTGAAGTTGACGGCGGGTATTCTGCACACAAGATGAAAATGCTTCTGCGTTGCCATTGTTTTCGAGCAGCAATAAAAACGGCGAGGTAAGGTAACTGGGTTGGGGAAGCCCTGTATACATTTCCTCGCCGACTTGCCAATCCATTATGCCTTTATGCCGACCCTCCGTGGCCGACCTTGGACACAGCAGTTTATCTATCGGTGTTATATACCAAACGTGATGATGTTGGACGCGGCCTCTCTAATGTTTGCCGGATTATCAAGCTGGCCCGATTCCAGAAGCTCTCGTGCCCGCTGGACGGCGCCGGCATCGGCGGGTGTTGCCTTGGCCGCCTCAATCAGGCGGTCATAGTTGATTTGAAGCGTGGCGTCTGCCTGCTCACTTGAAGCGGCTTTCGAACGGCTTGCCTTGCCGGCCGGTTGACCGTCAAAAGGGTCCTGAATTTGATTTGTGTCTATCTTGTCTATCATTGCTTCGCTACCGGACAATATTTATCGTTCTGCTTTTTTCTCGTGTATTCCTTGAATAACTTAAGGGCTTCAGCCAAAATTTTTCATTTTTCTTTTAAGGTAGCCGTTTTTTTAGGACGATAACGGCTTTTTGAAACTCCTGTCGCCTAATTTTATCCCGGGTGCAACGACTCGGCCACTTCATACGTCACAAACCTCACAAAATTTATGGTGCTTAACACGGCCAACTGCTCGCCCAGGGGCGAAAAATCCGGCCGCAGTTGACGTTCAAAAAACCTCTTTATCCGTTGTTCCGTGGATTTGTCGGCACTGTCCCAGATTTGTTCGATTGACCAGACCGTTTTCCCGTCTCTTAAGTCTATAAGCTCCAGCTCCAATCCCAGTGCCATATGGGGGTATGGTTTGTAAGACGTAACCGTGCCCATCAGCACGGCGTCAACACCGAGCGTTTTTCGCGTGGCCAGCAATTGTTCGAGCGTGTAAGGCGAATCCGGCTGAATCTGAAGGTTTCGCCAGAGGGTGTTGCCCTGGCCCAGCGGCGACAAGTCGAACAGTTGCTTTTTCTGAAGCGCCTGGTATAGCGAATCGGTCACGTCGCCGGATATCTGGGGATACGCCGTATTGTTGTGCAGTTCGACAAGGCAGACCGTTCGAATTGTCATATTCGTCGCCATATTCGGATAATGGCTTTGGCCCAGGCCCGCGGATGTTCTGTGCCAGGAGCACCCGGCCGAGATGATTGCAAGGTTTAATCCGATTGCCAGGGATACGCGCGCCGCGCGAGCCGCATTACAGTGTGACTTGCGTGACTGGATTGTTTTTTCGCAGTGCATTTTTCATTTCTCCGGGGTAGAATCTTGCTCAGGAGCCGATTCGTTTGCTTCGGGCACTTCGCCGCCGAGCAGCTTTAAAATTTTAAGCAGCGCCTCTAACTGGGCCTTGTCGGCTTCACGTATTTCCCCGCGGAAACCGAGAACGTCGCTTTTCCAGTTATTCAGCTCAATCCGCATTTCGAGCAGCAGGTCGTTGGCTTCACCCAGCTCTTTTTCCGCCCTTTCCAGCCGGGACCGGCAGCTCTGCATATCATCCTTCAACTGCAGGTTTTCATCGTTTAGGTTTTGTGCCTTCTGCCTGAGACCCGATGCCTCCTCGGAAAGTTTTGCGTATTTTTCCGAGAGTTCTATCGCGGATTCGACTGCGGAAGGTCTCTGTGCCTGCGCCGGCTGGAGTCTCTGATAAGCGGTATTGCCTGAACCAGAAGGACTGTCGAATCGCAAGTCTGAGCCGGCGGGGCCTTTGAAGCCGCAGCCCATAAAAGGCAGCAGCATTGCAGATGTGGCTATAAATACGATTACTTTTATTCTGGTTTGCATAATTTTATCTCCGCCTAAGTTTTCTTTTTCGGTTCGCGGTTTGGGGTGCCATCCGGCTTAGTAGTCGGCTGTGTGCTTTTTGCTGTCGAGGTATCGTCGTATTCGCACCTGACAACGCTTTTTCTTCCACAGGAGCAGGTAAGTTCCATTAACGCATATTCCGGCCGGCTTTCGAGAATTTTGACACTGGGCGCTGCTGTGCCGACGCTTCTTGTCTTTGGTGTAGTTGGGCCTGTAGCCCCAAGTTCGAGGCGGAACCGGCCTTCAATCCTGACCTCGTCGCTTTTCAGAATCCGGCCTGTTGTCTGCAGCATAATTATATGTTTCCTTTCGTTGTTATGCACTCTCAATTCGTTGTTTAAATTTGTCTGATTGCTCAAGCCCGATAGTCTATGGAGTCTTTACCTGCCTGGCCGTTGTCTGCCTTGCCGGTGTCATTCTGTTGAGTGTCAGAAAGGTCCTGCTGTTCGGAGGGTGTGCTGTGCTGTCGTTGTTGTCGTTGCTGTCGTCTTTTCTCCGCGCGTCGGTCAATCGGTGCCAAAGCACCAACGTTTTGCGGGTTTTCCACAGGTTGTATTATGTTGTAATCATTGTCCGGTACCATCGTATTGCCTCAATTTTACGGAAAGATTAAAAATCGCAGTTGCGTGTAGCTGGCTGACCCTTGGCTCGGTAATGCCGAATACTTCCGCAATCTGCTTCATAGTGAGGTGTTGCTGATAATAGAGCAGAACGACTTCCCGCTGGCGCTGGTCCAGTTGCTGAATGGCTTCCGCAAGCCTGTCAATAAGCTCGGCCCGTTCAAATTCTTCATCGGGGGTTTTGGTATCTGGTGCGGCGAGTATGTTGCCCAGCGCCGGGCCGTCTTCGCCATATCCGTCGATGGATAGAAATTGCTGCGCTCGTGCGCTTTCGAGAGTCTCATATACCTGAGAAACAGTTATCCCGAGTTTTTCGGCCAGTTCTGTTTCGGATGGGGGCCGACCTGTTTGCTTTGCTATCTCAACGCTGAGGTTCATTGCCCGGCGAATCTGCTTGTTGACGGTGGGAGGTATAAAGGCCCATCCCCTGAGCTCGTCGAGTATGGCTCCTCTGATTCTTATGTAGGCATAGGTCTGAAATTCTGCGAAGAAAGAAGGGTCATAATCCCGTGCGGCCTTAACCAGACCCACTGTACCTGCCGATACGAGGTCCTCGTAGGTAAGCGGCGGACGCAGGTAGCTGGCGGCTCGCTGGGCAATCTTGTGGACCAGAGGCAGAAACTGGGCGATTTGCTGCTCGTCTAAGCGCTGCTTTTTCTGTCCCGCATAGGCGCGCTTGGCGGCCTTGAGATGCCCGCGGGCATCCTTTTTAGTCGCCTGTTCCTGCTTGATAAGGCCTTTGGTCTCAGCCGACACTTTCTGTTTCCTTTCGTTTGCTTGTGTGGCTTTCAATGATTGCTCTTATCAGAACAGCATTTACGACCTTTACGGCCAGCGATGCCGCTATATACGCCAGGGCTGCCCCGACACAGGCCCTTTTGCAGCACGTATAAGGCGACAGACCGTAGAACAGTCCTACGATGCTTAGCACAAAAAAAGACAAGACCGCAAAACTTGCCGCTATTGAACGAACGTGTATCAGCATAGCCGGTTGTCTCTGTTTGTCTGGTTAGTGTTCATTTTGTTTGGCTACTGAACGGCACCAACTAACTGGTGGTTACCCGGGACCTGAAGCTGCTGTTGCTCGATGGAGACGGTCTCGAGCGGCTCAACTTCGGTTCCGAGGACGATTTCATCGTAAGTAGCCACGGGCAGATTTGGCACGGTTCGCGACAGCATATCAGCCAGAGCCGCTCGCAGGCGCGGGTCGCAAAGTAATACGACCTTGTCTTTGCCCTTGTCCATCGCACTACGCCAGGCCTGTGCCGTTTTTCTGCTTAGTTCCATTGTCATATCCGCCGGCAAAGCCAGGTTTATCGTGTCTGCTTCCTGTTTGAGCGAGTTCAGCATCTGGTGCTCAAGCGAGGCCTCAAAGGTTATCGCCTGTATCTTCCCGTTTTCGTCTTTGATTCGGTCGGTGATTGTTCTGCTTAGTGCCTTGCGAACCATCTCCGTCAGAACCGCGGTGTTTTTGCTCTTGGTGGCATACTCGGACAGTGTTTCGATTATTTTTGTCAGCTCACGGATGGGTATCTCGTCTTTCAGCAGGTTTTTCAGGACGCGCTGCAGCAGCCCTATTGATACGGGGCCATCGGCTGCGAGGACTTCGCCTACCAGGGACGGCTGCAGCTTGCGGAGTCGGTCGACCAGCAGTTGAACGTCTTCCCGGGTCAACATCTCGTTGGCGTGGCGCTTAATGGTTTCTGACAGATGCGTTATAAAAACCGATTCCGGGTCAATAACGGTGTAACCGTTTAGTTCCGCTCTTTCCTTTTCCTCCGGTTTAATCCACAGTGCCGGCAGGCCGAAGACCGGTTCGATGGTTTCAATTCCTTTTATCTTTGTCCGCACGGCCCCGGAATCCATTGCCAGCAGCATATCCGGTTCGAGCCGGCCTCTCGCAACGGGCAAATCAGACAATCTAATTTCATAGGCGTTCGGTTCGAGATTGATATTGTCTCGCAGGCGAACCAGCGGAATGATAATACCTAACTGCTGTGCGAATCTTCGCCGAAGAGCGCCTATCCGGTCGAAAATACTGCTGTCTTTTCGTGGGTCAACCATTGCAATTAAACGCACGCCGACCTGCACGCTGATTCTGTCCAAGTCAAGCAGTTCTTCAACAGGTTGTTCCTGGGCCGATTTCTTTTCACCGGCTGGGGTTGACTTTTTTGGTTTCGGTTTTTCACCCTTTGCTGCGAGCCGGCCGAGCATGGCGGTGCCGACAGCCAGAAGGATAAACGGCACCTTTGGCAGTCCCGGCACAAGGGCCAGTGCTGCAATCACCAGTGACGCAACCGATAACGGCTCACGGGCCTTGAGAAATTGCCTGCCTAAGTCCTGGCCGACGCTGTGCTGTGATGAAATCTTTGTTACAAGAAAGCCGCTGCTTATAGCGATTATCACTGACGGTATCTGGTTGACGAGGCCGTCGCCGATGGACAATGTGGAGTATGTCTTTATCGCCGCCAGCACGCTCAGGCCGCGGGAGTAGCCTATTGCGATTCCGGCGATTATGTTCACGGCGGTAATGATAAGTCCCGCCTTGGCGTCGCCTCGGATGAATTTGCTGGCGCCGTCCATCGCCCCGTGAAATTCGCTTTCCTTGACGATTTTTGTTCGTCGCTCATTGGCCTGCTGTTCGGTGATAAGTCCTGCGTTCAGGTCTGCGTCGATGGCCATTTGTTTTCCTGGCATAGCGTCCAGTGTGAAGCGGGCAGCAACTTCGCTGATTCTCTCGGCGCCTTTGGTAATTACTATGAACTGGATAATTACGAGAATGAGAAAGATTACCACGCCTACGACAAAGCTGCCGCCCGTGACGAAATTGCCGAAGGTCTGGATGATTTTACCGGCGTTGCCCTGCAGCAGTATCAGACGCGTCGAGGCAACATTAAGGGACAGTCGAAACAGCGTGGTAAACAGCAGAAGCGATGGGAAAGTGGACAACTCCAGGGCCTCTTTGGCAGACAGTGTGATTATAAGGATTGAGACCGCCAGTGAAACGCTGCAGGCCAGCAGGATATCCAGCATAGCCGTCGGCAGGGGGATAATCAATGTTGCCAGAACGGTTACCAGACCGCCTGCAATGATAATATTGCTGTGCGACATAATGGGAGTATCGAGCGCCGTCGGCAGCGTTGGTTTAGTGGCTTGGACCATTATCCTTTGATATCCCTAATTGAGATTTTATCTGTCATAGCCGGTCTCGTTTACTGTTCTTTGTCCGATTGTGATTCACCGAGGCCGAGTATCTGTTTGATTCTCACTGCAAACCGTCCATCCACAACGACCACGTTACCGGTTGCGAATTTTGTGTCTTTCAGATACAGGTCCATCGGTGCGTCCACGGGTTTGTCCAGTTTTATCACGGACCCCGGACCGAGATGGAGCAGGCGACGTATGGGCATCTGCATAGTGCCGATTGTTATGGTCACGGGGATGCTCATATCGAGCAGTATATCGATGCTTCCACCGGCGCTTGTGGCGCTGGTTTCGGCGGCCTCGGGAAAATCAGCCGACTGAGCTTGTTTTTTCGAATCGGCAGCAGCTTCCTGATTTTTCTCGACCTTTTCTTCTACGGCTTGGGCTGATTGTGGCATTTTTCAAGTTCCTTCAATATGTTGCATCCTGTTCCTTGTTTATTTTTTTTCGAAAGCGGCTTCCGTTATTGCCACAGCGTATTTGCCGCCTGATTGTGCGCAGCGACCGCGAAAAAGCGTCCGGCCGGCGGCAAGCAATAGCACCGGCTCATCGATTTTTTTATCCAGCAGCAATATGTCATCGGCAGAGAGGTTCAGTACCTGCTCGACCGTTACGGCAACACTTGCCAGTTGAGCAGTAATCGGAATTGATATTTCTTCAATGTGATTCTGAATCGCACGGGCAATGTCCTTGGCGGAAAGTTTGTCCGCTGCCTGCGCCGATTCAGCGACTATCGGTGCAAGCTTATCGCAGAAAATGAGGATATGGGCCTCCGAGCCGGTCTCGGAGTCACTTTCTCTGACCTGGAAGGTGATTTTGCAGAACTCTTCAGCGCCCTTGAGCTGAAGCGGCAGACTGTCCGTAATAGCGTCGTCGGCCGGATGGAAACCGCACTTGTCGCCGGCCTCGGCAACCGCCTCTACTATAAGCGAAGCCATATCGAACAGAAGCGAGGCCTCAAGCTCGGATATATGCCTGTTCGCATCCTCTTTCGATTCCGTGTCACCGAGAAGCTGAGTCGTCCAGAGCTTGGCGGTCTGCGGCGGTATGCTGACAAAGCCGCAGGGTTCTCGCTCGTCCGTGCAGAAAGACAGGTAATAGTTGACGGGGCCTTTTCCCTGGCTTGCTGTATCCTGTCCGAGAAACTGCCCCGCGAAGTGTTCGCTGGTCGAGCTTATCTTCACCTCGAAACTGTGCTGGCACAAAGCGGCGAATTTCTCCGCAATCAGCTCCGCTAAGCTGGAGGCCAAAGCCGTCAGCTTTTTCATTTGCCGGCTGTTGAAAAAGTGAGGCTGATGCCAGTCGTATTCGCTCGCCTCTATCTGTTTGCTGTCATCGGGGGCCTTGGAGCCGATGACAGCAAGAAGCTGCTGTATCTTTGCTCTTCCTGGATTGTTATCAGTCATCCGGGTCATTGCACGGCGAATTCCTTTATCAAAATCCTTTCGATAACCGGCTTGCCATCGGGGAACAGTCGCTCGTTGAATGTGTCGCAAAGCTCCATTTGTATTCTCTTGAGGTTTTTGTCGCCCCTCGTTGCCTCCACGTTCAGTCCTGCAAGATATATGGTCAGCAGGTTTGTCAGGAGCGGCTTTTTCTGTTCGAGAAATGCATTGCCCTTATCGGGTGCAAGTCCGGCGCCAATCTCGAGTGTCAGGGCCGCTCTGACATAGCGTGTCGCGCCCGGTTCATCGAGATTGGCCACAACCGGCTCCAGGTCGTAAAACCATGTATTACCCGCTGCAACGTCGGGAGCGTTGCTCGCTGGCTGTTCGGTGGCGGCTGTTTCCTCGGCCGGCGGGACGGTTGTTGTAGTTTCAGTGTTACCGCTGCCTGCGAACAACCGACCCAGCCCGAGTCCGGCGCCGGCACAGACGACTACTACCGCCGCGATAATTATCATCGGGACAATCGAACCCGACTTTTTCTGTGCAGCAGGTTCGTCCGCTGCGTTTTCCTGTGGATTTGCTTGAGCTTCTTCTTCAGCCATATCTGCTCTCTTGTCTAATCTTAAACCATATTGTTTTATTCGCTAAACCGGCTGCAGGCTTCCTTGCTGCCGGTACCTTTTAATCTTGTCGCGCAACGTTCTGTCGCTGATGCCCAGTGCCTTTGCGGCCCTGGTCTGATTACCGTCTGTTTTCTTGAGTGTTTCGAGGATGGCTCGGCGTTCCAGTTGGGCAAGCGGCACGCCCGCCAGGCCGATGTGCGGCTGTGTTGTTAAATCCGGTTGCTGAACGCTGCCATCCACTAATTCCGGAAGTGGCTGCAGCTCGTTAAAAAGCCAGGATACGTCGGCTAATGATAGCGTCTCACCCACGCCGAGTATCAACGAGGTCATTACGACGTTTCGCAACTGGCGGACGTTTCCAGGCCAGTGATATTTAGAGAACATCTCCATCATTGCCGGGTCCAGACGGGTTATGCGACGATGTGATTGCCCCGCGTGGAGATTTATAAAATGCCAGACTAGCTCCGGCAGGTCCTCGCTTCGCTGCCGCAGTGGAGACACAATCAGACGAACTCCGCAAAGTCGGTAATAAAGGTCCTGACGGAACCTCTGCCTGGCGACCTCCTGCAACAAATCCTTGTTTGTCGTGCTTATGATACGGACGTCGACTCTTATGTTTTCGTTGCCGCCGACGCGCTGAAGGTCCTGCTGTTCGAGCACCCGAAGGAGCTTTGCCTGAAACCTCAAAGGCGTTTCGCTGATTTCATCGAGAAGCAATGTCCCCCCGTGTGCCGACTCGAACCGCCCTTTGCGCTGGGCGTAAGCTCCCGTGAATGCTCCTTTCTCGTGTCCGAACAGCTCGCTTTCGAGCAGTGTCTCGCTAAGCGCCGCACAGTTTATCTTCAAAAAAGGCCCCTGGACGCGCCTGCTGTTGTAATGCACAACGTATGATACGAGTTCTTTTCCCGTTCCGCTTTCGCCGCTTATCAGAACGGGAACACTTGTCGGTGCGACTTTTCTGGCAAGGTTTACCGTCTGCATAAGCCCGGCACTTCTGCCGACGATTTTGTAAAGGCATCCGGTGCCCTCTTCGGTTGATGCAATGGTTCTTATGGGCCTGTTGGGTACGACTGTATCGAGCAGCTTTTCCAGCCGGTCGTGGTTTATCGGCTGAGGCAGGAAATCGCGGCAGCCGGTGTGCACTGCTTTAACGGCTGTTTCGACTATCTGTTGTTGCGTGCTTCTTCCGGGCACGTCATTGCATGCAATCATAACTATAGGCAGTTCCGGCCAGAGGCTCCTGATTCTTGTTACTAATTCAAAGTTATGGTCCTTCTGCGAGGGCCTGCCGTTTTGGGCAGTTATCGTTTCCTCCGTCAGCACAAGCCCGCAGTCGTTCTTGTCCAGCAAATCGAGGGCGACTTTTTCGTCGCCGGCAACCATCGCCTGTATTGCCTTGCGGGCAAGTGTCTCCAGAACAGGCCGAATAATGTCGGGTGACTGACTTATCAGTAAAACGTTTGTTGATGGGGCTGTCCTGCCGTCTGTTTGTGAGTTTGTCGCCGATGTTTCAGTCACTTGCAATGCTCCCTTTGTCGTTGACTTTAGTGGTTAAGCTCCCGGATTAGTTTGCCGGGCTGGTCCTTCTGGTACCAATCGATAACGCTGTGCCGGGCCTTTGCGATTTGGGCCCAGGGCGAATCAGGATGCACCCTTAAAAGCTCTGCGTAACTTTCCCGGGCGGTGTTGGGGTCGTCATGCTTGAGACAATTGCCTATCTGGAAAAGTATCCACGCCCTTTCGCCGGCCATGTTTGGGTCGTCCGCGGGTATTGAAACAAGGGCCTGTTTGTAGCATAATCCCGCCGCACGGGGCTGGCCGCTTTGAAACAGAACCTCTGCGAGTTGCAGAGGTTCTGCAACGCGGTTGGGCTCTATGACTGCTTGTCGTACCATTTGGAGCGTCTCGTCGCTCATCGATTTTGTGGACGTTTCTGACTGAGTTGGTGTTGCGTCGGATAATGGAGCTGGTTCATCAGGGGCGATGCCCGGTTCAGGTTCAGAGGTATCACTTGCTATGGCCTCGGCTGTCTCCTGAGATTGGAATCGGACGGAGTTGATTTGCGAAATCAGACGTTTTAAATCCTCGCTTTTGTCGTCGGCGGAGCTTGAATCCAGCGGGCTTATTCTGCTTTTCCTCAGTTCCGATTCCAGTTGTTGTGCGGACGCCTCAGTGCTATTGGCGAAACTGTTCGTGTGTGGCGCTTCTTTTACGGTCGACGCCAGATTTGCTGAAAGACTATCGCCCGGCTGGGGTGCTTCAAGATTGACTGGGCCGGCGTGCACGGGCATTTGGATATTGAGCGAGTTTGATTCCCCTCCGATTTGCGCCGAATCGACCGCCAGCAGCATGGCAGGATTAAGCTCTTCGATGCTAAACTCGTCTGCAATTGAGAGTCCGTGTAAAAAATACGCTATTATTAACGCAAATGCGCATACTCGCAGATATCTGCCTCGGGCCGACATTTGCCCTTGCTGTGGGTCTGCATTTTTGATTATTACGTTCATTTTTCCGTCGTATCGCTCCGGTTTGATGCCATCAGCAGCGCCAGTGCCGCCTTGTCATAATTTTGTTGCTTGCTGTAGGCCGCGGCCAGCGTTCTTGAGGCCTGCTCTTTTATCTGTGTCGAAGCCGATGATTCCATAAGTTTTGTGCAGATGGAAATGGCCTGCTGAATGTCGTTTAGTTTGAGGCACACACCGGCAAGTTCGAGTGAGACCTGATGGGCAATGGGGCCCGGCTCAACTAATGAAAGCACCTCTGTCAGATGTGCCCTCGCACCGACGTGATTCTGTATCGCAATTTCGCATCTGGCCAACTCTAAAATTATGCTGGCTCTCAGGTGGGGCTCGGTAAGGTATTGTGCTCTTTCGGCAAGCACCGTTGTTGCGTCTTCGGCAAGCCCTATTGCGCGCAGGGTCTTGCTTTTCAGCAGCAACAGCGTTGTTACCTGTTCCTGAGAAAAGGGCCAGGAGCGTATGTTTTCGATAGCGCCGAGGGCCGCAACAAAATCATCTTGCTTAAGCTGTGCCTCCACAAGGGCCGAGACCGCGTCGATACACTGACTGCTTGATGCTGCTTTTCTTGCGGCGATATCCAGTGCCTCACAGGCCTGCTGCGTTTTGCCCAGAGCTAGATTTGCCCTGCCCAACAGAAGATAGGCCGTATAAAGCTCAGCTTCTGCGGGTTGCGACATTTGTTGTTGCCGGACGGATTGGAGATATCGCGCAATCCATTCTGCCGCAGATTTGTAATCTTTTGTCTGATAAAAGCACTTCCCTGCCCCGAACGCGGCAGCGGCCCTTATTTCCGCTGAAAACCCGAGACTATGTGCTTTTTTGTATAGTGAGCAGGCATCGTCATATACCTCAAGTTTCATCGTTGTATCGGCGAGGTCCAGATGGGCCTGGCCAATCAGCTCGTTGTCCGGGTATTGTTCGATAAGCTGCTGGAGGTCGCTGCCGGCACCGGTGTAATTGCGCAGGGCTGACTTGAGCCGGCTTGAACGCAACAGAGCACAAGGTGCCAGTGGCGTTTGTGAATAACGATTAGCTACCAGTTTGTATTCGGCGATTGCCTCCACCACCTGCCCCCTGCTTGCCTGCAGGACTCCGAGTGCAAAGTGAGCGTTTGTCACACGCGGGTCGTCGTTGTATATCAGCAGCCAGTTTCTCCATAGCCATATCGCATGTTCGCTGAGCATCCGTGTATGTTCGGACAACGATGAATACTCTGTTGGGTCGGTTACAATTACGGTCCCGGCTTCGTCAATAAGTGCAAGCAGCCCGACAGTTCCGGCGGTGGTTGTTACTATCTGCTCGGTTGTCGCCGCGGTTAAATATACCGTAACGGAGCGGTTTCGCAGATGCGATTGCTGCCCGGCTCCACTTGTACCTTCGCTCTGCCACGCCCATTTGACGTCAATTCCGGAATTGGCGGCGAATCTCGCCATTAGCTCCTCGATACTTGGTCCGTTGCAGACCACGGACCAGCGGCTCAGTGTTCCCGTTCGTTCGGCCGATGAAACCTGCGGGGCCAACAGCCCACTGTTTAGCCGTTCGATACCCGAATTCAAAAGGGCCGTTAGCTCGGTTTCGTTGAGTCCTGCCAGTGGGTCTTCGTCCGTCGGGTGGAACCATAGCTGGTCCGGCAGCTCGCTATCTGCGTCGCATAGCGACAGCACTTGTCTTGTCAGCGCCTCGGCGACGACAAAAAGACAGTCTCGCTCCAGCTCAAGTGCCCATTCATGCTCGGTCGTCAACACGCCGGTCAGTGCGATGGTCTTGTATGCATTTGTCCGGGCCTTGAGGTACTGACCTGATTCGAGTTCGAGCAGCGAGCAGTGGAAATTTGCAAGCGTCCTTACAACTACCGAACTGCTTTTAGCGGCTTCTCTGAACAATTTACCGGCCCGGTCGAGCTTCATTTGCTTCTCAAGACAAAGGGCCATTCGCAGCTTGAGAAAGTCCTTCATCAGTTCGAAGTCCCCACCGTAGAGATTCAGGTACAAGCGCTCATAGCTGCGGCACGCCGCTTCATAATCGCCGCCCGCGTAATAACTCTCGGTGGTCTGGAGAGATACCGCCTCGGTCTGCACAACATCAGAAGATGAAGGTTCTATTATGTGCCTGTCCTGGTTTCCCTGTTCGGTTGCCAACCTGTTCGCGTCTGCAGTTGCCGGAAATTCCTGTTCCGCATATACCGGATATGGCACTCGTTGCACGGGTGGGGAGTGGAAAATCGAATAGCTCAAAAGTCCTGCACTAATAAGGATGCTGATGATAAGAACAAGTTGCACTAATGAGAATATGCGGCTGCGAGAGTGCTTCAGGACAGGTTCGCTGTCTGTAATTGCGGCCTCGGTGGGCTCAGGGCCGGTGTAGCTTATTTCCGCAGTCTCCTCCGCAGCAATCTCCTCTGTTTCCTTGGTATCTATAGCCGGCTGTGTGGCAACAATATCTTCACTAGGCGGTTCAATTTGCATCGCGGGCTGTAATGGACTGTCCGTTTCTGCGCCCGAGTCTTCCATTTCTCCGCCCGCGGACACGTCGGTGGGCATATCGGTAGTGTCGGCAGGTTCGTTTGCCGGCTGCTCGGCAGTCTCACTCGAAACCGCTGGCTGTATGGCTGGTTCCGTGGTAACCTCTTCGGTCTTGGCGGGAGTATCTACCGGTGTATCAGTTGCGGTGTCCGATTCGTTTGGTGGGTGCTTTATAGCTTCACTGGGCCGCTCAGGTTGCGCAGCCGCTTCTGCGGTTTCGGCTTTGACCTGCGAAGATGCATCCTTGGGAACCTCGGTTTCGACCGGTAACTTGTTCTGCGGCTCAACAGGTTTTTCACTCCCTGCCGGTGCCTTGGCTGCCGGGCTCTTGCGGGTTTTTTTTCTTCGCGTTACTTTTTTCTTACGCTCTACCATCGTTTTAATAGCAAATGACCCAGCTCGGCCAGTCTCCGTTTTACGCCGGTTGCTGTTGAAATTGCGAGCCAGCGGCCCTTAAGCTTTTTTATGGTGGAATAGGTGCAACAGCTATGCCAACTACACTTGGTTGCCGTTTCAGGCGTTGAAATTGCCGATTACCGGCGTAGAACCCCGTTTTTTTACTGTTAGAGGAAGTTTTTGCATCTTTAAGGTGTCAGGATTCTAAACGGCCCGATGGATTTTCTTACAGCTACTTAGGCGGACCATTCCTACTTTCGCCTCAGCCGGCGTATACGGCTTCAGATACGGCAAGATTGGAAGATTCGTCTTCAGGGGGTCTGGGGATGTAGGTGCCTCTTTGAATATTATGCTGTTTTACCTTGGCATACAGCGTGGCGCGAGTTATGCCCAGCAAAGCAGCCGCCTTGGTCTTCTGCCAGCCACTTTCCTGTAGAGCACGCGCAATAAGCTCACGTTCCGCCTTCTCGAGCGAGAAATTCTGGATGCTGCTGGTGGCAGTCATAGTTAGGCCGGTTCCAGGCGTCTCGAAAGGGTCTTCAGATTCAATCATGATACTGCTTAGCCCGATTTTTTCGGTGTTCTCAAGCAATATTGCCCGTTCGATTACGTTACGAAGCTCACGGACATTGCCTGGCCAGTTATGCTTTTCCAGTGCCTCCAGGGCCATTTGGGTAAGTGCAGTGATATTGCCTGCCTTTGCCGGGCAGACCGTTGATGTCTTTATGAAGTATTCGGTTAATAGCCGGATGTCGTCTTTTCGGTCGGAAGACCTCAGCGCAGTAATAGCGATAGGGAATATGTTCAGCCGATAGTAAAGGTCTCGACGGAAGCGATTGGCCTTGACCTCCTCTCTAAGGTTGCGATTGCTCGATGCGATTATTGTGGCTTTGCAGGTCAAATCCGCGGTGCCGCCGACCTTTCTGAAGGTCTTTTCCTGTAAGACACGGAGAAGTTTCGCCTGCAGCTCCAGTGGCATCTCACTGATTTCGTCGAGAAAGATTGTGCCCTCGCCGGCCAGTTCGAGTAGGCCCGTTTTGTCCCTGTCGGCACCGGTGAAGCAGCCCTTAACGTGCCCGAACAGCTCGCTTTCGAGCAGGGTAGCCGTCAGCGCAGCGCAATTGACGGCGACAAATTTCTCATTTGGATGACGAAGAGTGTGAACAGCTTTGGCGGCCAGTTCCTTTCCAGTTCCTGTTTCACCGGTTATTAACACGGGATTGCAGTTACTGCCGGCAACAAGTCTTATCATTTTCAACGTGTTGAGGATGGCTTTGCTTTTGCCGGCCATTGAAACCGATATAGCAAGCTCGTCGCCGAAAAAACAATTCTCGCTGCTATCGCCGGAACGTTGCCCAAAACGAATTTCATTAAGTATCTCACTCAACCGGTTATCGTCGCAGGGATGGGACAGGTAGTAAGGCGCCGTGACCTTCTTAAGCTGTTCAAACCAGGCAGGTGGGTTGCTGTTACTGCCTATGACCAAAGAAGCGATTCGCGAGATTTTATCGGTCCGTAATAAGAGCAAGTCGATTTCTGCCGGCTTGAGAAGGTCATCGAGAAGAATAAGATCAGGAGCAACAGTTTCGAGTATGTCAGTGGCCTCGGCGGCGTCGTCTGCTACGAACACCTCCTCCGCGATACGGCGCGCGAACTGATGGAGTTGAGTTTGCCTGCTCAGTACAACAACTCTGCGGAGAACCATTTGTTAATTTGCATAATCAGTGTTGTCCCCCACGGTTCAATTGGGTGTCCCCATAGATGTCCGGTAAATCGACACTTTTGTGTAACCTTCTTTAATTTTTATTGGACGGACTCATAATATCCTGAGCCCTCGATTTGTTTTACTAACAGGTTCACAAAGTGTGCTTAGAGCAGATCTTTTAATGTATGATGAAGATGCGTGTAGGTCCTTGATTTTTATGGGACTTCAATATCACAGATCTGTTTATCGGACGCTTGGGGATTAAGAAATTTCTCTTTTGAACTTCGTTTTTTTCGTTTTCATATCGAAAGGCAGGCGGCAGATTTTTCCGCTCAGGAAGTAATCTCCGCGGTAATTTACTTAATGATGTCTGTTACCTCGAATCTATGTTAGCGGGATGAGGATGTTGTGTGTTCATAACATATTCTGCTGCAAACAGTTATGAGTGAAGCGGAGAATCCTCAATTAAGTTTGGCACGGCGGTTGCTTAGTAATTTGTTCAGTCCGGCTTGCCAGCGATAGCATCAAAGGTTTTGAGTATGAATTTGACGGAGAACTGAACAATGGCTGATTCGAGTACGGTGACGAGCGCAAGTCAGATTCAGATGGATTATATGAATCTTCTTGTCGCACAACTGCAGAATCAAAATCCTCTTGAACCGATGGACAATAACGAGATGGCCTCGCAGCTTGCTCAACTTTCACAACTGGGCCAGCTCGAATCTCTTGGCAGCAGCTTTAAGGAGGTAATGGCTAACACTCAGCGCAGTTATGCCAATTCACTCATCGGAAGAAATGTGACTTTCTTCGCGGAAAATGAAGTTACTGGTGAGTTGGAGAAACTAAACGGGAGCGTCGATTCGGTTTTCAATGACCCGGAAACCAGAGATTGCCTTTTGGGCGTGATCGTCGGAGAAGGTGACCTGGCCCAGGAATACACGCTCGGACTCGCTGCCGTCGTTCTGGTCCAGAGCTGAAACTGAAAATTAAGATATAAGGAGAAGCCGAAAATGAGTTTTGCCTTGTCTTCCGGAGTTACCGGCCTGCAGGCGCATCAGCAGATGCTGGATGTAGCGGGCAACAATCTTGCGAATGTTAACACGACCGCATTCAAAGCCAGTAGAATTCTGTTCTCGGAGCTTTTGAGTGAGACTATCAAAAAGGCGTCACAGCCAACGACGAATACAGGCGGTACAAATCCCGTACAGATGGGTAGCGGTGTCGGCGTATCGGGTATTACGCCGAATATGTCGCAGGGAAACATTGTAAACACCGGTAATCCGCTCGACTTGGCGATAGAAGGTGAGGGATATTTCGTTCTCAGCGACGGTCAGCAGTACGTTTACACGCGTGCGGGTGCATTTGCAGTAGACCAGGATTCGGTGCTGGTTGACCCCTCAACCGGATACCGTGTGCAGCGTATCGGTTCTGAAGGCGAGGCGGATGGATTCCAGGTGGCCGGAGATAGTAACGTGCACGTGCCGTACGACATTGCAATGGCGGCCAAAACGACCAGTGAAGTTATAGTCGCCGGAAACCTCAGTGCCGATGCAACCCTTACGACGACACAGACAAATGTCCTCGCGTCGAATATTAAATTTACCGTAAGCAGCGGAACCTCTGCAACCACTTCGGATGAGCTTGATACCCTTGACCAGTTTACCGCCGGCACGCTTAGCTCGGCTACGATTACAGTGTCGGGTTATGACCGTGACGGCAACCCTCTGGTCGATGCAGCCGGCTTGAGCGTTATCGATACGACGACAGTAGGCGAACTGATTACACACATAAACAGCGTCCTTGGAACGAGCGGCACGGCCTCGCTTGTCGATGGGAAAATCCAGATAACCGATACACAGAGCGGTTACAGTTTGTCGGACGTGCGCCTTACGTTTGCCAACTCAGGAGATGCTCAATTGCAGATGCCGTCGTATTTCGAGGTTACAACCGTCGGGGGCGAAGAGGTTAAAAACGTCAACATCACGGTCTATGACAGTCAGGGCGGCAAGCACGTGCTAAGCGGTGCACTTGTCCGCACCGATACGACTAATACCTGGGATATGATTCTCACCTCGATTACCGGGGATGTGCAGGAGCTGACATTGGATAATCGAAGGATAAGAGGGATTGAGTTCAATGCTTCCGATGGTTCTTTCTCGGGGCTGAACACTACGATAGGCGATACCGCTGAGTTTGTGATAACCTTTGCACACGACACCACAAATCCGCAGACGATTGCAATATCGATGGGAACCGCCGGGCAGCTAAATGGCCTGACTCAGTTTGCAGGTAATTCCACCGCGGTAGCCAGAGAACAGGACGGCTACACCGCGGGGCGATTGTCCACCGTCTCGGTTAACAAGGAGGGCATACTCATTGGTGCATTTTCGAACGGAGTAAAAAAGGATATCGCGACGCTGCAAATAGCGCTGTTCCAGAATACCTCCGGTCTGGAAAGCATTGGGGGCAGCTATTTCATCCCGTCGGCTAACTCCGGCGGAGCGGTTGCCACTCAGGCCCTGACCGGCGGTGCCGGCTCTATCCACGGCGGCTCTCTGGAGAAATCAAATGCCGATGTTGCTACCGAGTTTATCAACCTGATTCAGGCACAGAATGGTTTCCAGGCAAATGCCAGGACCATTAGAGTTGCAAATGAAATATTGCAGGAACTGTCAACTCTAATCAGGTAATGTTTTGGAGTGAATAAAATGAATGCACCGGCTCTTATCGCCATCTGGTTAGCGGAGGGTGTACTGGGGCTTACTGCGAGAGAAAGATGGCAGGCAATGCAGCAGGTCGAAAGTGGTTCAGCAAACAACAGATGGTTTAGCATCGGTATGGTGCTTCTGCTTGTATTTTCTGCTGTTGCACTGGTGGTTGTGACTCTGCTCAGGAAGGCCCGGGAAGTCAAGAAAGCAGAAAAGGCATTTTCTGATAACGCTGCTCGAAAGGGCTTGACCGAATCCGAATCCGACCTGCTTATGGCCGTTGCAGTCAAGGCCGGCCTTATTAAGGCCGAGGCTATTTTCAGTTCCGGTGCCGCTTTCGACAGTGGTTCTGCGGCGTTGCTTAAGGAGAGTCTTTCAGCGGGCAAGCCGACCAGCGAAACGAGTCGATTGGAAAAGCAACTTGCCGATTTGCGAAATAAAATGGGCTTTCGCAAGGCGGCTTCGGCTCCTGCTGGGGCTCCGGCGCGACAGAGCGCTTCGGTGCCTGCAAAGGCACCGATGGCTGCAAAACCAAAGGCATCCGATTCGCGACCGGGTGAAACATCGTGGCACGAGACGGCTTTTGTGGCATTGTTTCCGTTTTCCACCAAATCGGATTCTGTTTCGCAGGTCAATTCTCAACTTCCGCAGTTCGTACCTGCGGTTGTCACCGGACTGGTCGGTCGCGTTGTCTCCCTCGAAACAACACTGCCGGCAAATGTCGGCGACAGGGTTCTGGCTGTGATTGGGCCGACAGGTACCCGCAGTAATGGCGAACAGGTCGAATGGCTCGAAGATGTCGGACTTGTCCAGCAAAGTGCTCAGCCGGCTCAGTCAATGAAGGAAGAAAAAGCGCGTCGTCTGTCAATAGCGCTTGTCGGGCTTGAAGAAGCACAGATTGCTCAGCTTGCACAGACTACAGGAAGTATAAAGAAAGAAAAGGTACCACAAACAGATACGCAACCTCCTGAACAGACACAAGATAAATCCCAACCCGTAGCTGCAAAGGAGCAGACGAACTAATGGAGCCGACGACACAGGTCAGTGCCAGTATCGATGCGTTAACGCGGGAGCTTGAGATAATCACCCACAATCTGGCCAATGCAAGCACCGCCGGATTCAAACGCAGATGCAATGCTTTCTCTAAGGCCCTCGATGCGCAGCAGGGCACAGCGGAAACGTATGAACCCGGCAACATAGACTTGGAATCGGCCTTCGATTTTTCACAGGGCAGTCTCGTTCAGACCGGCAGGAATCTGGATTTCGCCCTGATGGGCAACGGCCTGTTTGTCGTAGAGACACCTGAGGGCCCTCTGTATACACGCAACGGAACGTTTCAGACAAATCAGAATGGTCAGATAGTTGATTCGATGGGCAGGACCGTTGCCGGCGAGGCAGGTCCAATCACGGTGCCGGTTTCTGTTGGCCTTGCGCAGCTTCAGGTCTCGGCGGACGGCCGGGTAACTGCAGGCGACATCAACATAGGAAAGCTTCAAGTGGTGGACTTTCAGGAAAACCAGAGCAAGCTTGTCCCCGCCGGCGCGAATTGTTTTGTGATGCCTGATAAGGATATTCGACCTGAGCCCGCTGATAACGTCGTAATCAAGCAGGGTTATCAGGAAGCGTCCAACGTCATGATAGTCGATGAGCTGGTTGATATGATAATGGTTACCCGCCTCTATGAAGCCAATATGAGATACGTATCGGCCCAGAGTGAAACCTCCAGCAGCATTATGGGCGTTGCGATGGGTTGACGCTTGGACTTTTTACGCAGGTGGGTGATGAGAAACGAAAAAGCTGAATCTTTTGTTCACATCAGTTAGTTTTGAGGAGCTTATTGTTATGTTAAAAGCATTTTCGACGGCCGCGACGGGTATGACGGGCCAGCAGATGATGGTGGATGTTATTGCGAACAACCTCGCCAACATCAATACCACCGGTTTCAAGCGGAGCCAAATCAATTTCCAGGACCTGCTCTATGTTAAGATGAGCCAGGCCGGCGCCGAAGTTGCTTCCGGTATAAACTCGCCGACCGGGCTTGAGATAGGCAGCGGCGTACGGGCCTCTGCAACGGTAAAAGTATTCACCGTCGGAGAGCTGGACAATACAGGCAGACCTCTGGATATCGCCATTTACGGCGATGGATTTCTTCAGGTTACGATGCCTAATGGTGACATAAGATACACGCGCGACGGGGCTTTGCAGGTAAATGCCAACGGCCAGCTTGTAAACACGGCCGGCTATTCCATAGAGCCGGCAATCACGCTGCCGACCGATGCCGTGGCTGTTGATATAGGCAAAGACGGAACGGTAAATGTAACCGATGTCGGGGGGACAACCTCGGTGGTCGGCACTTTGCAGCTTGTCCGTTTTCCGAACCCCGCCGGACTGTCGAACGAAGGGGACAACCTCTTTTCCGAAACCGAGGCCAGCGGCACGGCTGTAACGGGGACTCCGGGCGAAAACGGATTCGGCGCGATTCAGTCGAGTATGCTCGAAAGGTCAAACGTCCAGATGGTGACCGAGCTTGTCAATCTTATCACGGCCCAGCGGGCCTACGAAATCAACGCACGTGCGATTCGCGCAGGAGACGAAATGCTGCGAACCGCAACGACTATTGGCAGATAGTTAACGTGATATGAAGATGAAACTGTTTGGCGTTGCTGTTGCTTTGTTGCTGACCTGCTCGCAGTTGTGCTGGTCGTCGGCGCCCGACGACTCAGAAGTTTCGGCGCAGCACCCCCGGCTGATTATACATCTGCCGAGGGAAACGACCGTGGAAGGTGAGAGGTTGACTTTAGGCCAGGTCGCCGTTGTCACGGGCAGGGAGCCTTTTGCATCAAAGGCAAGAGAGATTGGTCTCGGCCGAATCTCAATCCCTGGCCAGAAGGTAACCATCGACCGCTCGCTGATACTCAGCCGGCTCGCCTGCAGCGAAATAGCTGATTGTGTTCCCGTCTTGTCGGGTGCTGATTCAGTTACCGTCAGGCATAATACTACCGTTATCACGGGTCAGAGTTTCATCGAGTCAGCTTCGTTGTTTCTTTCTGATAACATCAGGGACAAGGCCATCACAGGTTGGCAGGCAGCGCGAGAGCCGGCTAAGTTGGCCCTTCCCGAAAAGGCTCTACAAATCGATATGGTTCCGCGTCTGGTATCGCGCGGCGCAAATGGTCAGGCCGTCACCGAAGTCAGCGTGGTCGCAGACGGCAAGCTGATAGGAACGCGGCAGGTCGTGTTTCGCCCCAGGTATAATATCAGCAGGGCGGTCACAGTTGCGGAAGTGTCAGCGGGAGAGACCATAACGCCGGATAACACGAGAATTGAAAAAGTTATTTCTAACGAGCCGCCTGTGCCTGATTGGACGGTTCCTTATGGGCTTGTTGCGGTTCGCAGACTACCGGCGGGAACGGTCATCAGCCCGGAGATGGCAGTGACCCCACGGCCGGAGGTGGTCGTCGAACGCAATCAGACCGTTGTTGTTAGGGTCGAAAGGCCGGGCCTTGTTGTAACTGCGATGGGTAAAGCTATGGAGAAGGGCCGGCTCGGCGAGTGCATAAAAGTTCGAAACCTTGATTCGCAGCGGGTGATATTGGCTAAGGTCAATGAAGATGGAACCGTTGAGCCGGTTTTTTAGAGGATATCGAAAATGAGCCGAACTAAAGCGAATCATATTGTGAAGTCTTCGAGGCCAGGAATTGGGTTTGGTTTTCTTGTTGCTGCTCTTTGTTTAGTGCTTGTCACTGCCTGTGCACGGGGGGACTCAATCTGGGCCAAAAGAGATAAAAATAAGCCCAGCCCTTACGCCGATGATACGGCCAGAAACATCGGCGATATATTGACCATCAAAATCACAGAAGACAGCAAGGTCGATAACAAGGCCAAGAGAGACCTCAAGAAGGATACGGACAGGTCGAACACCTTTAACGGCAAGGTGGGCGGCTTCGCTGACCTTGGAGAATTCGGCCTGAGTGCCAAATCCACCAATGAGCTTAAGAGCAAGGCCGACTACAAGGACGAGCGCAGCTTCGAAGACAGTGTTACCGTCACCGTCGTTGATATTCAGCCCAATGGCAACCTCGTGGTTATTGGAACACGCAACCGCAACATAGGCGGCGATACTCAGGTCATTGAAATCAGCGGTATCGTTCGACCGAGCGACATCGCGTTCGACAACACGGTAGAAAGTGAAAAGGTGGCCGATTTTCGCATCGTCAGCAGAAACGGTGGTGTTTCCGAACCGTACACAAGGCCCGGATGGCTTGGCAGAATATTCGATATCATCTGGCCTTTCTGACAACCTATGAAGATTCACTGTGCAGTTTTTGAGGATAGCTGCTTATGAGATACCGTTTGATTGTGCCGCTGGCAATGTTGCTTGGTTGTTCTGGTCTCGGATTATGCGAGCGCATCAAAGACGTTGTTGATATTCAGGGTATTCGCGGCAATCCCCTTTCAGGTGTCGGCCTGATAATCGGACTGGCGGGCACGGGTGATGCCACACAGCCGTCGCGTCAGATGCTGACAAACATATTACGTGACTCAGGCCTGGTGTTGTCGCCGAAGGATTTGACCGGGGGCAATATCGCCGTTGTGATGGTTACTGCTGAGCTTGGAGCTTTCTCACGGGTCGGCTCGCGAATAGATGCCGATGTTTCAGCCATTGGAGACGCAAAGAGCTTGCAGGGGGGAATGCTGCTGCCTACGCCGTTAAAAGGTCTCGATGACCAGGTTTACGCCGTGGCACAGGGCGGGATTTCACTGGGCGGCTGGGCCGCTGGTGGCAGTGAGGCCTCAATCTCAAAGAACCATCAGACGGTCGGCAGAATACCCGATGGCGCCATCGTCGAGATGGCTGAGGTTGCGACGTTCGTCGAGCGGATTGCCGACCAGAGGTTCATCACGCTCAATCTCAGGAATAGCGATTTTACAACCGCACAGCGCATCAGCAATATGGTTAATATAGCGAGCCCTGATTGTGCTGCGGTGGTCGATGCTGGCACCATCAGGGTGAGAATTCCTGACCAGGTCGAAGCTGCCGGAATAGCTGGCTTCATTGACGATATAACCCGGCTGGAGGTCGTCGTCGATGTGCCCGCAGTCGTGGTGATAAATGAGCGGACCGGAACAATTGTGGTCGGCGAAAATGTCAGCATATCAGGAGTGGCGATTTCCCAGGGCAGTCTGGTCGTCAAAATCAAGGAGACTGAGATTGTCTCTCAGCCCACGGCGCCTTTCTCTGATGCAGGCTCAACAGAGAGAGTGCCCGACACAATCATAGGTGTCGAAGAAAAACAGGGCTATCTGATTCCGGTCTCCCGCTCGGTTACCGTCTCGGACCTTGCCAAGACGCTCAACGCCATCGGGGCGACGCCGAGAGACCTTATCGCGATATTTAATGCTTTGAAAAAAGCCGGAGCTTTACAGGCCCGGCTGGAGATTATGTAGGTGAATCTATGGATGGCGTGAACCTCATATTGACGACGCCCGTTATGCCGCCAACACTGCTCGAAAAGATAGCGGCTGACGGACTTAACGGTATCGCACGTAAGACCGGTTCGTCTGAAGCAGATACCGCGAAAACAGAAAAGCTGGCAAAAGACTTTGAGTCGGTCCTGCTGACAAAGCTGTTCGATGAAATGAAGGAAACCGTCGGTAACTGGGGTTTCGAGGAGGATGCTGCGTCAGGGCAGGTGCAGGGATTGTTCTGGCTTTACCTCGCACGTGACGTTGCGGACAAGGGCGGCCTCGGATTGTGGAAAGACCTACAGCAGTTCTTTAACGACCTGCAAAATCAAAATCAATCCCCACAATCGCTGGATGAGAGTTTATGACTGAACAGTCATCCGAATTATCACAAAAAGTTCGGGAGCTGCTCGATGTCCTCGACCGGGATATCGAACAGATAGAACGCGCAACCTCCCGGCTGAACGAGCTTCGGGAATTAGTGATAAAGCGCGACGAACAGGCGCTTGCCCGGGTTCTCGAAAAGATACGAACCGAGGCACAGGACTATCAGGCAAACGAGCAGCAACGCAGTTTGATACGTCAGCAGCTCTCAGGTCTGCTCGGCTGTAAGGGGGACAGGTTAACGCTGTCCGTGCTTCAATCGCGAATAGCCGAGCCGGCAAAGAGTGCTGTTGCTGGAATTCAACAAAAGCTAAAGACACTGGTGAGACGTTTGCAGACCGAATACGTTTCCACGGTCACATTATTGTCGGATTGCGCAAGGATAAATGCGATTCTTTTGAAAATTGTCTTCGACCGCGGTCAGACCGGCCCGATTTGCTACGATTCGACCGGCTCGGCCTCAAGAGAGTCCGACGCCGCATTTATGAATATGCGACTTTGACGGGCTTTAGACGGATAAGTACAGCGAATGTGGAATTTTGATATAGGATTGAGCGGACTCGATGCAGCCCGCAGAGGGCTTGACGTTGTCGGCAATAATATCGCCAACGCCGCCACCGAGGGATATCACCGCCAGAGAGTGGACCTGGTCACCGCTTTCTCGCGATGGGAAGGCGGACTGCTTATTGGTGGAGGCGTCGAGGTCGCCGGTATTACAAGGATGATAGATGAATTCCTCGAAGCTGAGATTCTCCGTCAGCAGTCTTCGCTCGGCCAGGTTTCACAGGAATCCTCAACGCTCAGCAGCGTGGAATCGGCCTTTGGAGAGCTGACGGGTAATACGGGTCTCAATGCCGCCATAGACCGGTTCTTCAATTCCTTAAGCAGTCTTGGTGCCAATCCCGACCAGGTTGTTTACCGCAACGACGTGCTTTCCTCGGCGGATGCAATGGCCAGCCAGTTCAGAATGCTCGGCGACTTCCTGACAAACCTCGAATCGCAAATCAGACTGCAGGCCAAAAACATCATCGGCAGGACCAACGAATTGGCTTCGCAGATTGCCAAGCTTAATGAAAATATACAACAAGTAGAGATGGGCGGCACCGAAGCGGGCAACCTGCGTGACCAGCGAGACCAGCTCATAAGCCGGATGTCCGAGCTGATGGGGGTCCAGACGCAGCAGAGAGAATATGGCGTCGTCGATGTCGAGGCCGGCGGTATCCCAATAGTTATGGGCACAAATACACTGGAGCTTGAAGTCGGCCTTAATAATGACGGTAAGCTCGGTATTACCCCCGTCGGCGCATACAATTACCAGACTCAGATTCAGGGCGGAAAACTCGCCGGTCTTATGACTCTGCATAATACCACTCTTGCTGACATTCATAGCGACCTCGATACACTTGCTCTGGCGATAATTCAGCAGGTCAATCAGTACCACGTCGAGGGAGTCGGCTCCGACGGCTCGTTTACCGAGCTGACCGGCTGGGCGATGACAAGCCAAAACCTCAGCGATTTTGACCCGCCTATAAGCGACGGTGCTTTGTTTATTCGCGTAATCGATACCACTACCGGTGAAGTAACCCGCCATCAAATTGATATCGATGCTTCGAGTGATACATTGACCACGGTTGCATCGGCCATCTCAGCCATCACGGGGCTAAATGCAACGGTATCCGGCTCACGGTTAAGCATTCAGGCCGATTCCGGCTATGAATTTGACTTTCTTCCTGCGGTGCTGTCTGAGCCGACGGCCCAGACTTTCACCGCCGGTTCGCCGCCGAGCGTTTCAGTATCCGGTATTTATACCGGCGCCGAAAACCAGACCTTTACACTCACGGTGGTAGGCAGCGGGACCGTTGGAAATGCCCCGTTGTTGCTTGAGGTAAGAGACGAATCATTGCAGCTTGTCGATACGCTCAACATCGGCACCGGTTATGCAGCCGGTGACCTGCTTGATTTCGGCAACGGAATCAAAATAGCCGTCGGCACAGGTGACCTCAACAATGGTGACAGCTTTGAGATAGCTGCCTTTGCCAGTTCCGATACATCGGGATTACTGGCGGCGGTTGGTCTCAATACCTTTTTCTCAGGTGTAAACGCATCCAGTATGGAACTGTGCAGCGATGTCTCGGAATCGCCCGGTCGGATAGCGACCTCTCTTGGTGCGGATATGACCGACAATGCCAACGCATTAAAATTGGCCTCGGTCAGTGAGCTGCAGATTAACGAGCTGGACTCGCTTACCGCCGGCCAGTTTTACCGCAAGCTCGTCTCCGATATCGGGCAGCAGTTGTCAATCAAGCAGATGTCGCAGGACAGCATCGAGACCCTTCTGCAGAGCTTGACGAACCAGCAAAGCGAAATCAGTGGTGTGGACATTAACGATGAAGCCGCACAGATGCTTGTCTTTGAACGGATGTTCGAGGCGATGGCCAAGTATCTAAACACCGTTCAGTCAACGATAACTACTATTATGGAGTTGCTATAACACGCGATTTTAATGAGTGATAACAAATGAGCGGCATACTTAACAGCATATACAACAACGTCAGCTTCGCCCTTGCACGGCATTCAGACGCCCTTACCCGGCTGCAGGAACAGGTCTCAACCGGCTCTCGGATAAATCGTCCGTCGGACGACCCGTCGGCTGCGTATCATATACTCACGCTCAATACCGAACAGAGTTCGCTCGAAAATTATATCCAGAAGCTGTCCGACACAATGAGCACGCTTGAGGTCAGCTCGTCTGTTCTCCAGCAAATGAGTTCGGTCATCAGCCAGGCAAGGGTTAGTGTCACCCAGATTGCCAGCGGTGTTTACGACGAAGACGGGCGCCAAAGGGCTGCCGAGGCGATTGACGATGTGCTTGAGCAACTGGTTCAGCTCGCCAATACAAAACATAACGGTTGCTACCTCTTTGGCGGAGCAAATACCTCTCAGGCCCCGTACGTTGTCGAGCGCACTGATGGCGAAATCACCTCCGTCAGTTATCAGGGCAGTCTGGACCAGCGCAACGTCGATGTTGCTCCCGGCGTAACGTCAGCCGCGTATTATGTGGGTGAGGACCTGTTTCGCTCCTCGCAGCGGTCCACGCCCGAATTCAGCGGCATCACCGGTGCCGCTGCCGGTACGGGAACCTCCAATGTCACCGGAGACGTCTGGCTGACGGTAACATTCGACGGCTCGAACTATCAAATTTCAATAGACGACGGTGCCACCTTCGTGACCGTTCCCTCAGGTGGAGACGCAAATCAGCAGGTAACGGATTCCCGAACCGGAAAGGTCCTTTACGTTGATACGACCGGGATAGACTCTACCGGCGTCGAGCTTGTTCGTGTCCCCGGGACATACGATATTTTCAGCACGCTAATCAGTATCCGCGATATACTCAGAAACGACAGGGACCTGTCGGACCAGCAGCTAAACCAGCTTCACAGCGACTCGATGACAGCACTTGAGGAAATAGGGAATCTCGTCACTCAGAAACAGGTTTCGGTGGGGGCAAAAGTAGGATTCCTCAGTCAGCTCAATGACAGTCTCGAAAGCGTAAAGTACGACGCCGAAGACGAGGTGAGCCGCCTGGAAGAAGCGGACATTGCCCAGATTGCCATAGACCTGTCGCGTCACGAATTGCTTTACGAGATGTCACTGTCGGTTGCCGGCAAGCTTATGTCCTTGTCGCTGCTTGATTTCATTGAATAACGGGGGTGGGTGTTATCAGGATATTGCCGTGTCGGCGATGTCCCGTGGAAATGTTCGATATTTATACACATTTTGAGGTTTCTGCGGGTTTGATCGCCCTTGGTGTTGCCTGAGGAGCCGGTGAGGTTGCGGGCACGCCGTTTGCATCGTTTTACGGCGTCAAACCGGGTGCATAAAGTCGGTGCACCTGTGTTTTGTTGAAGGTCAGATTAGGGAGCGAAAGTTAATGGAAAACACCAATAATTACTACCAGGAGGGCCTCAAGCTGGCCGAAGCCGGCCGGCACAAAGAGGCCCTGGAGTGTATGCAGTTGCACCTGAATTCTTCCCCTGACGACGCCCAGGCGATAAACGATGCCGGGGCGATTCTGCACTGCCTTGGACGGTCCGAAGAGGCGATAGAATACTTCCGAAGGGCAAGGATTCTCGTCCCGGATTCTGCGGAGATACTCTGGAATCTCGCGGAGGCCTGCCTGGCCGTTGGAAATGCAAAACACGCCGCCGAGCTTTTCGATGATATGGCGCGCAAGGGTATTCTAAATGCCGATGTTCTCAACAGGACGGCAAACGTCTTCCTCGACCAGGGCCGCGCGGGCGATGCCATCGAAATGCTCCTTCGTTCGTTACAGGTCTCGCCCAACCAGGAGCTGCTTACGCCTATGCTGAAGGTCATACGAACTAAAAGGCCGAAGGTCGCGTTTTTTTGCGGCGTGAAAGGGGACGTGAAGTTCCTTTCGGACATTTACAGCTTCATCGAGCAGCGGTTCCCGGTCGAATTTTGTGAAAGCTCCGATGTCAACCGGATACGTGAGGTGATGCAGTCCAGTGATATATGCTGGTTCGAATGGTGCACCGGTATCGTTGCCGCCGCATCGAAGCTGCCTAAGGTCTCTAAAAATATTGTTCGCCTGCACCGTTTCGAGGCCTACAGCGACTGGCCGATGAAGACAAACTGGGAGAATATCGATACGCTTATTACCGTGGGTAACTCCTTCGTAAAGGATGCTCTGTTGCGACAGGTCCCGGCTATCGAAGCTCACACCAGTCTCGTTACAATTCCCAATGGCGTAAATCTCGAAAAGTTCAATTTTGGCGAAAAACCGCGAGGCAAAAACATCGCCTGTATCGGCTATCTGAATGTGAGAAAGAATCCGATGTTCCTGCTGCAGTGCATGCAAAAGCTGCACTATATAGACCCGCAATACAAGCTGTTTTTCGCCGGAGTTTTCCAGGACGCGGCACTTGAGCAGTATATCCGCCATATGGTCAAAGCGCTCGACCTGTCTGACGTGGTGTTCTTCGATGGCTGGCGAGACGATGTCAGTGGCTGGCTTGCGGATAAACACTTTATAGTATCCGCCAGCATATCGGAAAGTCAGGGAATGGGTATTTTGGAGGGGATGGCCTGTGGGCTTAAGCCCGTTGTTCACAATTTCCCCGGCGCTGAGCAGATACTGCCCCCAGAGTTTCTTTTCAACATCGCCGAGGAGTTCTGCGGGCAGATTTGTTCGGATTCTTACCAGCCGCAGCGATATCGGGCGTTCGTTGAAGAAAAGTATTCGCTTAAGCAACAGCTAAGCGAAATCAACAAGCTCTTTTTGCGCTTCGGGGCCGAAATAGACGCCCGCAAATCTGCCGTAACTTGTGCTGCTGGAACGTAGCCCCCAAATGAGCCGGACGAGCGAAACCAAAAATGGACCGATGGTTAGTGTCCTTGTGCCGACGTTCAACAGGCCCTTGTATCTGGCACAGGCACTTGATTCCGCCGTGCGCCAGACCTATGCCAATCTGCAAATCATAGTCATAAACGACGGCGGCAGTGACGTCACAAACATAGTTGAATCGTTTAACGACCCACGAATCCTGTTCATAAATAAAAATCAAAATTGCGGCAAGGCGGCTTCGCTCAACGTCGCCCTCGAACACGCCGGGGGAAAATACGTGGCTTATCTCGATGACGACGACATCTACTATCCGCATCATATTGAAACGCTTGTTGACACCCTGGAGAATCATACCGACTGCGGAGTTGCTTATACCGACCTCTATAAAACATATTACAGACCTGCTCCGGACGGAAGGAGAATCGCACTGAGCAAAGTCGTCAAGGTCAGCAGAGACTTCGACCGATTCCTTATGCTGTATTACAACCACGTCCTGCACGTAAGCTGTCTTCATCGTAGGGACCTGCTCGATAAGACGGGGCCTTATAACGAGACGCTCAACGTTCTGATTGACTGGGATATGACACGTCGGCTGGCCTTTTTCTCCGATTTCTGTCACGTTCATCAAATTACCGGCGAATACTTTCAGTCCATCGGCGAAAGTGACAGGATATCAATTCAAAAGCGAAAGGACGAAAAAGAATACATCCGCAACGTGATGACTATTCGCACGACAAGGCCGGCCAGGCCCTGGCCTATGCTCGGGGATTTATCCATAATCTGCACCGCCGACCGCCTCAATCGTCAAACAGCCCTTACAATCGGTCTTATTTGCAGACATACTTTCTATCCCAACAAGTTGTATTTGACACTGCCGGGCGAGGATATAGCTCGCCTGAGCACCGATGTATCGAATATCGTTACAGTGCCTGTCGACCCGGCCGCAACGCAGCTTCAGCGCATTGACAGGGCGCTTGCCGATTGCGACGCTGACTTCGTAGCCGTGGTCCCGCCGGATTTTCCAATTCGCGATATGTGGCTGGAGGATTCTCTCTACGCTCTGCTCAACACATCGAATGCTTCTGAGGCGTTTGAGCTTGAGGATTCCACGCCTGCCTGTCGTGCGGTAGTTGCGAAAAGAGAACATCTGCAGATCGCTCGCTCCGGATACCCGAATTTACCCATTGAGCAAGGTCTTGTGGCCGCGGGCGTCGGCCTGCGTCGTCTGCGGCCTGAAGAGATTCCATTCCAGTTTGACACGCTGCTTCAACAGGCACACGAAAACGAAAAGCAGGGCGACTGGAAACAAGCCGCTAAAATCTATGAGTTCATTGCTGAACATCATCAGAATCAGTTATGGATGAAATCACAGGCTGCTGCCGCCCTGTTTAACGCCGGGGATTTTGGCAGGGCGACCGAGCTTATCTCGTGGGTAAACAGCCGGCGCCCGACCGTGGATACGCTGATGCTGGAGGCACGGCTTAGACGGCGGGAAAGAGATTTCAAATCGGCCTTGGTGCTGCTCAATAGGGCCGAAGATATATTAACCTGCCACCTGTCGCCTGAAATTATTGAAGAGCAACAGGCCGCACATACAAACAGCAAACGTAAATAGGAATCGGCAAAATGTCTGAAAAGCAAACCACCGCAACCGATACTACGCAAAACACAATTGTCGAACAGCCCAATTCGACTCAGCACTATGAGTTGTTGATGGAGCTGGCTGACTGTCTGACGAGTGTCGGTAAATATGAAGAAGCGCAGCAGCACTACGAGAAGGCGACTTCGCTCGACCCGGATGCTGCGGGACCTTACCTCGGCCTGGGTGTTGTCGCCCTGCAGAAAAACCTGCCCGAAGACGCTGCGATTGCCTTCAAGGTTGCCTGCCGGCTTGACCCGGCCTGTGCCAGGGCCTATGCTGGCCTGGCTATTATCGCGCAACAGCGAGCGCACTACACGGAGGCCTTCCAGATGTATCTTAAATGCCTTGAGCTTGAAAACGACAATCTGACCGCGCTGCTCGGACTGTTTCAGACATCCTGCCAGATGGGTTCGTTTGAGAAGATAATCCACTACCTTCGTGCGTATCTGAAGATGCATCCCGGCGATACATCGGTTATGTTCGCCCTGGCTGCTTTGTATATGAAAGACGGTCGGCTTGACGAATCCCAAAACCTCCTTCGTGACGTTCTTGCACTACAGCCGGACCACAAAGATGCGGCAAACCTGCTCGAAGAGCTTGAACGCGGACCCGCGGAGAAGGCTCAGCCCGGAGTCAACGGCAAATGAGTGTAGAAGAAGAGATGCAACTGCTGACTCAACTTACCGAGCTGCTCGAAAAACAGCTCGACCGGGCTCGGCGGGGAAGCTTCACGGATATGGAGCGGTTGGCTGCAAAGTGCGAACCGCTTGTAGAGAAAATAACGCAAGCCCGACTGCTTGAAAGGCCGGAATACAAAGTCAGCCGGGAGCATCTTGCTGAGCTTTATCATCAGCTTCAGCTTGTGCTTTCGGCGCAAAAAAACGTTACTGCTGAAAAACTTGGCTCGATTCGCAAAAGTAAGCGCGTTGTCTCGGCCTACCGTGACAATGCGCACCGCTGATTTGATATGCAGCATAATAAGCCCAATGTCGTTGTTGTATTAGTTGATGCCCTCAGGCCTGACCACCTCTCGTGTTATGGCTATGGCAGACCGACCGGCTCAAGGCTCAATGAATTTGCAGAACAATCGGTCCTGTTTACGTCGGCTTTTTCCGCATCATCCTGTACGGTCAGCTCCATTCCTTCTATTATCACCGGGCTTTATCCGTCGTTGCACCGCACGGGTGTGGATGGGAATCTTACGACTCTTTCCGCCGATGTCCCCACCATCGCCGAGGTGCTGAACAGGTCCGGCTATTGCACGGTGGGATTCAATACCAATCCTTTGGTTTGCGGCAAACATGGTTACAGCAGGGGGTATAGTTGCTATTACGACCTTTTTCCAGAAAAGACTAATATTAAAATACCGGCCACCATCGAGTATTCCTGGCAGGGTGTAACTAAAAGGGAGAATGTCGAATTTACTCAGCCGTATGTCTGCAGCGGGGATTTAACAAAGCAGGTCGGCGCCTGGCTGGACGCAAATGAACGGCAGCCGTTCTTTATGTGGTTGCATTATATGGACACCCACGCGCCATATCTTCCAAGACAACCTCATTTTTCCCGGTTCTCGGCCGACAAACCCAAAGCAGAGGTTGTTCGCTTTGTCAGACAGCTCAACAGCATATACGACGTACTTCACCGGGACCAGGACCGGATAAGCCCGCTGGACAGGCAATTGATAATGGACTGTTACGATTCGGAGATAGCGTATTTCGATAGCATGTTTGGCAGGTTGTTGGATTGTTTCCAAAAGCACGGCCTGCTCGAAAATACCCTCTTGATTGTTACTGCGGACCACGGCGAGGAGTTCTGGGAGCATCAACGATGGGGACATTATGTGAGAATGTTCGATATTAACCTCCGTGTGCCCCTGATTTTGAGATACCCGCAGTTGCATTCATCGAACAAAATATTATCGCAGCAGGTTCGCAATATCGACATCTTCCCGACTATCCTGGAGATTTTAAATCTCAACAGCGATTGCCGGATGTCCGGGGTTTCGCTGTTGCCTTGTATCCGCGACGAATATATGGCGGCGCCTTTGCCTGTCGTGGCGGAAGGCGGGGGGGTGATTCAACTTTTAACGAAAACAAATACTGACCGTATGTATGCACTAAGGACGCCGGAGTGGAAGTATATAAAGAACACCACTCATCCTCAGTCGCAGCTCTATGACTTGCAAAATGACCCGCAGGAGACCAGCGACCTGTCGGCTGAACCATTCGCTGACGCCACTATGAAGGCCCTTGACCGCCGGTTAACGGATTTGTTGAGTTCCGGTGGCGAACGAAAAAATAGTATGCCGCAGCAGGAGATGGATTCCAAGATTATCGCACAGCTCGCACAGCTTGGATACGCATAAACGCCCGAGGGGTTTTTACGTGGCACAAGCAGGACGGTAGGGGATGGTTGTGCAACTGGCGGGCGAGCTGACGAGATATAGTAATTTGTGAAAATAGCTATGCACCGAAAGATAAGAGTATTGTTCTCAATTGAGACGGCCGACCCCTGGATTCTCCGCGTTTACAAATCCTTTTACGATGGCTTGGCATCTCTGCCTTATGAGCTGTTTTGCACGGCTTGTGACGTGAAGGAACCGGCCGGACAGCTTGATGCATACAATATTATCGATTATGCAAAGCTCCCGGATTTGGCACCGGCCTTGGCTGCCTGTGGACCTGTGGGCACGCCATCCCGGCGTCTGCTCGAACTGGCGCCCGGCTTCGCGCTTTGGGATTCACCACAGCGCCTGCTCGAACGCTTCGACAGATTCAGGTCGGCTTTTCATATTGTTCAGCCGGACTTGGTCATTGTCTGGAATGGAATGGCGGACATACGACGAATGATAAGGATTTTCCTGTCGGAGCAGAGCACACCCTTTTTCTATGCCGAAAAGGGTATGTTGCCTGACAGTTGGTATATAGACGAGGCGGGTATAAATGCCTGTTGTTCGCTTAGGCCGTCTGTGGCAAACGCCGGCATACCTGAATCTCAGCGGGACAGAGTCGAGCAGTACCTGCAGAATGTCATTAGTTCCGGCTCAAGCGCGTGGCAGCAGCCGGCCGGAATCAGTGGTGATGCTCTTAGGCGTAAACTCTCTATCGCGGTGAATTCGCCGGTTATTTTCTTCCCGGGTTGGGTGGATGAAGATACCAGCATCACTGAGCTCTCATGCTTTAAGACCGTGGCCGAGGCGGTCGGTGCCGTCGCCGATGCGATGCCCTCCGGCGCAACCTTGATTGTCAAACCGCATCCAAAATCAAAAACCGAAAGTCGTCAGCAGCTCCAGGAACTCGCACCGCAATCGCCGAACCTGCGTATCGTAACTGATGCCGATATCTGGGACCTGATTGACGTTGCAGATTTGGTTGTATCGATAAACTCCACGGTTGCCTTCGAGTCACTGCTTGGAAAACGTAAATTGCTTCTGTTGGGGGATAATATTTTATCAAAGGTTGGTCTCGTCGAGAAAGTAAATGTCGCTGAGCTGAAAGACGCGTTAAAGGCGTCTCTTGAGGGTTCGTTCGACAACCGGGTGAATTACTCACGAGTGCTTTCGTTTGTGAAGTTTTTGCTTGATGATTACTACCTGTTTACAGGATGCAGCTCGGTCCCTCAGTCGGTCTTGTCGAGAATTGACTCGAAGGCAATAAAAGCTTCAGACAAAACTTTCAGCGTGGACAAACTCAAAGAAATACTCTACCCGCACGAGAACACGATTTTGCCGTCCGGGCCAGTGACAGGTGAATCGTTTGACCCTGCTGTTGCTTGTTTTCGCAAGGCAGTTGACCGGTTTGCTGCCGGCAATTTCCAGCAGGCAGTGGAATTGATGGAGCAATACCGCAGGGCAATTGATTACACAAAGCTGCCACGGACGACTAAAACCCGGAACAAGTCCTCTGATGTTCAGGTCTCGGTTATTATTGTTACGTATAACAGAACTGAAGAGCTGAAAAACTGTCTCGAATCGCTCAGCAAACAGAACGAGGAGAATTTTGAAGTAGTTATTGTAGATAACGGCGGCACCAACCTCAACGAGCTTGGCAACGACTTCGACCAGTATATCAAATGTCCGATGAACTTCAGTCTTTCGGAAGGGCGTAACATCGGCGCCTTCTTTGCTAAGGGGGCGATACTTGCCTTCCTCGACGACGACGCTGTTGTTGGGCCGGATTATATAAGTTCGATAAGGACGGCCTTTAAAACTTATGACATCTGCGGCCTTCGCGGCAGGGCGCTGCCCAAAAGCAGCCAAAATACGAATAATGGCACGAAGGGTTACGACCACGGTCCGAATCCCTTCCCAACGGTCTGCGACCTTGAAGGGGGCTCCGCATTTTCAAGAGAGATATTCCTGTCGATTAATGGGATGGACCCATTGCTGTTCGGCCATGAGGGCTATGACCTGACTTACAGAATCGCAAAAAACTCCGATATGCTGAATAGTATTATTTACTGGCCTTATACCATCATTTATCATGATGCTCCATCTACCGATTCGCAGGGACAAAAAGACCAGAGATACAGTTTTAACGAGCAGTATTTGCGCTTCAAGCACAGTGACCACATCTTCTCCCTGCGGGATGAGATTGAGAAGTGTTATCTGCCCGGCCCTCCCGGCGATGCCTGTCCCGAGCAACCAGTGGTGGGCGAAATCGAACCACATCGAGGGGCCGGCAACGTGACTGCACAGCCATCCCATACCGGCCCGGCTGCGGCGCCGCAGAACGATGTCCCCGTCGCACTCGTAGTTTACAACAGGCCAAAACACACGCTCGAAGTCTTGAAATCGCTCAGAGGGCACAATGTTCAAAACCTATATATATTCTGCGATGCGCCGAAGCGACCTGAGCACGAACAGGACGTCTCGCTGGTCAGACGACTTGTTCACAGCATAAACTGGACAACGCCTGAAATAATCGAGCGTGAGCAAAACTTCGGCCTGGCGAAAAGTATAACCAGTGCGACCGACTTTGTATTCGAACGGCACGACCGCCTGATTTTACTCGAAGATGACTGTGTTCCTCAGCAGCACTTCTTCGATTTTATGTGCACCTGCCTCGAAAAATACAAGGACAATCCGAAAGTTTTCGGTGTCGCTGGTTACTCGATATCGATGCCCGATGAACTCCTCCGTGAATATCCTTACGACCTTTACTTTTGCCCGCGCATTTGCAGCTGGGGCTGGGCCACCTGGAAAAGGGCCTGGAAATATTATGACAGGGACTTGCAAAAACTCGTTGAAGAGGCCAATGAAAGAGGAATCGACCTCGCCCAGGGCGGGAGCGAAGTCCAGGTTTTTATCGAAAAATTCTTAAGAGGTCGGCTAAACGACGTCTGGACGCTGAACTGGATTCTTACCGTTTATCTTAATAATGGTTATTACGCCTATCCTACAAGTTCTCACATCAAAAACGTAGGTATGGACGGCAGCGGACTGCATTGCAGAAAGACTACGAAGTACGACAGCGTCTGCGCCGATGCAAAACCTCATCGCTATCCGGACCGGATTATACTCAACGACCAGTTTCTTGAAAGGTTCAGAAAGCACTTTGATTTCGACGAAGAACAAAGCCGAAAGGCAGCGGTTTTTCTAAGCACTATCAAAAAACATCAGACACAGCGATTAACTTCTGAAAAGCCTGCGTTATCCGCGAACAAGCCTGCAACGCCGAGCCGGTATCTCGTTTCGGCGATAGTTTCGACCTACAATTCGCAGGAGTCAATCCGCGGCTGCATCGAAAACCTCGAAAGCCAGACAATAGCCGACAAGCTTGAAATCATTGTTGTCGATAGCGGCTCTCAGCAAAACGAGCAGGCCGTCGTCGCCGAGCTACAGCAAAAATACGATAACATTAAGTATATAAAAACCGCACAACGTGAGACCATTTATGCCGCGTGGAACAAGGCCGTCAAAGCCGCAACCGGCAAATACATCACAAATGCCAACACCGACGACAGACGTTACGAGGATGCCCTTGAAATAATGGCTAATGCCCTTGACCGGGACCCTGATGGAGTCCTGGTTTACGGCGACAACGAAATTATTGACGCCGAAACGGGTGCCGTTGTTGGCAAAACCACGAGGAGTGATTTCACCATGGCCCGTCTGCTTGACCATTGCTTCGTCGGCCCCCAGCCGATGTGGCGAAGGGAGCTCCACGACGAGTTTGGTTACTTTGATGAATCATTCTTCTCGGCGGGCGATTACGAATTCTGGCTCAGAATCGCCCAGAAATATGAGTTTATGTATCTCACTATGGTCCTTGGCCAGTATCAGCGCAGGTCCGACAGCATCGAACACAGCAACGGCGGCTGGGTGGGCAGGTTTGAGACGGCGCTTATCAAAAAGGCCTATCAATATGCCAGCATTAACTCTATATTCATCGGCAGTGCCGGCTTGACCGGCACGTCGCCTTTTACTGATTGGTGCGAGACGAATATCGTAAAAAGGCAAACCGCCCAAATATTAACGGGCCGGCCGGTCGAACCGGTCGAAAAGGTTGATGACAACCGAAATCCCGACACTGTGCCTTTGCTTTCCATAATTATAGCGACATTCAACCGCACCGATGGTTTGCTCAAATGCATCGGTGCTCTCGCCGGGCAAAGCGAATCTGATTTCGAGCTGATAGTCGTAAACAACGGCTTAACCATAATCCCGCTCGCGGATAACCGCCGGTATCCTTTCGGCGTATGCTGTATGGACCTAAAAAGCAATTATGGCCCGTCGCTGGCACGAAACATCGGGGCAGGGTTTGCGAAGGCGCCTTATATTGCTTTTCTGGATGACGATGCCATAGCCGATGAGAATTTTGTCCGAAATATCCTGAGGCACTTCAACGAAACTGACATATCCGGCCTCAGGGGCAAAGCCCTCCCCGAATCAGGCGACCGCAAGCCGGACCATTACGACCTCGGTGACGAGCCGATGCCTTTTCTTGTGGACCTCGAAGGTAACTGCGCCTTCAAAAAAGATGTTTTACTTGAAGTAGGCGGTTTCGACGAATTCCTGTTCCACACCGAAGGCCAGGAGCTTTCTTACAGAATCTTCAGGCATCAAAAAGAAAGCTTAAACGCCCTGATGTATTTTCCCGATGTTGTAATTTATCACGACCCGCGGAACGTGGACGATGCCGGCGGGATTGAAAAAACCCTTCGCTCGCAGGTAATGGCTGAGATGCTTGCACGCAAGGCCCACGGCATCAGAAAATACATCAGGTTCTTCAGTAATTTCTACCCCGCCAACAGGGCTACTCTCGAGAGTAACTTTTTCCGCCTTATGGTCAACGTGTCGTTTCTCGAAAAAAATTACCCCGACCTTGCCTTGTTCTGGGCCTTGAAGGCAATTGCCATTGAGCCGGACAACGTTCCTTGTCGCTATGCCGTCGGCCGGATGAATGTGCGACTCGGCCGGTTCGATGTCGCCGAGAGATTCCTCGAACCCTTGAGTCGGCAGTTATATATAGCCGTTGCACAGGATAATATTTCCTCGCTCGGCGAATCCTTCAAAGATGAAAAATCAGCAACACTTTGCTACATCGATGCCGCTATGAAGCTGGCCTTCTCCTATGCACAACAGGGTAAATCACGCCAGGCCGCCGCCGCTTATTCGCAGATTCTCAACTGCTCATTCATTACGCTGTCGGACCAGCAGAAAGATTGCATAAGCAAAGAAATCGACAGATTGACCGAGTCGCCTGTTACCGTCATGCCTCAGCAACAAGATGCCAGTGTTACTGATTCCTTGTCCCAGAAGGGGGCTTACCTCGTTTCAGCCATCGTCTCAACATACAACGCGCAAGAGTTTATTCGCGGCTGTCTCGAGGACCTCGAACGTCAGACAATAGCCGACCAAACTGAAATTATCGTTGTCAATAGCGGCTCTCAGCAAAACGATGAGCAAATCGTAAAAGAGTTCCAGAAAAGATACAGCAACATCGTCTATATCAAAACAGAGCATCGCGAGCCCTTGTACTCTGCCTGGAACCGGGCCATCAAAGCTGCCTCAGGCCGGTTTCTAACGAATGCCAACACCGATGACCGGCACCGAAAAGATGCGATGGAGATTATGGCCGACACACTCACCGCAAATCCTGATGTTGCCTTGGTCTATGGCGACCAGATTGTTACCGACACACCGAACGGCACCTTCGAGAATCATCACGCCGTCGAAATGACCAAAAGACCGGAATTCAGTTGGCAGCGTTTGCTCTTCGGCTGCTGTGTCGGGTCCCAGCCGATGTGGAGAAAGTCACTGCACGACGAGTTCGCCGGTTTCGACGAGTCACTCACTTGTGCCGCCGACTGGGACTTCTGGCTTAAAGTCGCCAAAAAGCACAGCTTCAAGCACATACCTCAATTCCTCGGTCTTTACTATCGCAACAAGGATGGTATCGAGCACGGCCGAAAAATTCACAGCTTGTATGAGCGATATGCCGTTGGCAGACGATACGGCAACCCCTATATATCCGTTATCCCGCTCTATCAGGCACCGGACAATCCGCTTGTCTCAATTGTGATTACCGCCTACAACTCCGCCGGCTATATCGCGAGAGCAATCGAAAGCGTACTGATTCAAAATTACAGAAACTTCGAGCTGATTGTTGTCGACGACGGCTCTACTGACAACACCGCCGACATTGTTCGCAGCTTCACAAACGAGCCGATAAAATATTTCTTCAAGGAAAATGGCGGTGTCGCCTCCGCACGTAACTTCGGGCTGAAAAAATCCACCGGCTCATTCATAGTTATGCTCGACAGTGACGATATGATGACGCCTAATTACCTCGCCGAACACCTCAAAGGTTTTGTTCAGTACCCCCAGGCGGATATGGTCTACTGCGACGAATATCTCATCGACGAACAGGACCAGCCAATCCGTGTAATCCACAGGCCTCAGTACTCAGACTCGCAGGCAATCATAGCCGATATGTTCCACTCCGGCTGGCCGGTCGTGCATTTCAAAACCTGCATCAAAAGAAGTGTCTTCGACAAAATAGGACTTTACGACGAACGTCTGATTGTCGCTGAAGATTACGATATGATGAGACGTTTCATAAAACAAGGCCTCAAGATGCATCGCCTGCCGGAGGCGCTTTACCTGCGCCGTCTGAGGCAGGAGAGTCTCTCGAAAACATATGATACCGCCAAGGCAAAGAGTCATTTCGATGTCGTTCATAGATTTACCGAGACATTCACCCCGGAGCAATTGTTTCCCGATGTCGTTTGGAACAAGCTGCCGGCTGGCCAAAAGCCGTTACTGGCCAAATGCAAGGCCGCACTTGTCTATCTTGATATTGGCCAGAAATACCTTGGTTCTAATGCTGCTGATTATGCGGCTGTGGCCTTCGATTTGGCCTGCACCCAACTGGATGATTGCTGCAGAATCGAGCCGGCAAATCAGAACATCATAAATCTAAGGGGAAAATGCCGGTCCATACGCGACAGGCACCTGCAGCCCGTTGCCTGAGTCGCTTTCGGCCGGGCTGAGTCTTGAGTATGAAGATGCACGAAATGACTAAACAACTAGTGACTTCTCTCGATAATAACGTATCACGGATGCTGTATGTCCGGCACGGAGGTAAGCCCTATAAAATCTTGATTGTTTGAACGGGAAGGCCAACAAAAATGTCCGTCTTGCGTCTGCCGGGTTTATATACAGGTATCGACACGGAAACATTGATTTCACAGCTTCTGGCCATTGAGAGCCGGACGATGAATCTTTACCAGCAGCGCCTCTCGCAATGGGAAGAGAAGAAAGATGCACTCGGCACTATCGAAACTAGGTTAAGCACACTTGTCTCTGCCGTTCGTGCCTTGTCGGATGCCCAGCAGCTCCGGGCTTTCGGTGTCGCGTCCAGTGACCCTGATATAGTCACCGCTCAGGCAACCAGCGATGCCTTCGAGGGCAACCACAACGTTGTCATCGACCGTCTCGCAACCGCCGACCGCTGGGTTCATACCGCCGGCTTTGAATACGCCGAGGATTACGTGGACGCGGGAACCTTTATCTATTCATACAACGGCAAGGAAACTGTTATTACAACCACCGACACGACGACGCTGGAGGGCCTTGTCGGCCTGATTAACAACGATGCCGACAACCCGGGCGTCACCGCGTCTTTACTGCATTATGCCAATTCTTATCATCTTATCCTTAACGGCAACGACGCCGGAGGCGATTATC